>SDBV01008603.1_pt1 | contig 13726 bp, 12 predicted proteins | sample 2277081 | NCBI WGS metagenome assembly SDBV01 (sample SAMN10402039, study PRJNA504765) | marine sediment metagenome | isolation source: marine sediment core GS10_PC15, 223 cmbsf | place: Arctic Ocean: Southern Knipovich Ridge | collected 2010 | reverse complement strand
AATTAGAAGCGGAACGTGCCACTGGCCCCTTTACCCTGAGCGGGCTGCAGGCCGATGTTGCCCAGGCCCAGGCAGAGGCCGAACGCGCCTATGCTGCAGCCCAAAGGGCCAAAACTCAGGCCAGCAAACGCAAGGACGAGATTGACGAATGGAAGGCCTGGTACAACAGCCTGCCCGAAGATGAAAAAGAGGTCGGCATGGCCAAACTGCAAAGCGAAATCAAATGGCGTGCGGCTGAGTTGGAAGTGCTGACACCGCAGATACGCGACTTGCTGGTGGAACAAGCCACGGCCGTGGGCAGCCTGGAAGTGGCTCAACAGCGCCTGACCGCCTTTGAAGCTGGGGTGTTTGAAAGGCCGATTGAAGAAGACCCAAGGTTTCTTCATCTAAATAACGCCTTGCTCAGTGCGGAAACCTGAGTGACCGTTCAAAAATAACTCAGCATGTTGCAGAAACAAAGGTCACTAGCAGCTCATCCGCTAATCCTTTACTTTGATTGCGGATGAACACGAAGGAGAAGATCATGGGAAAAATTAAAATTCTGACCTGGAATACACAAGGTGGTTTTACCGAGGAACAAGTCGATGCGCTTTTCGACCAGATTGAAAAACACAAATTTGACATTATTGCCCTGCAAGAGATGCCCACTAAATTCGCCAAAAAAGAATTAGAGCCTTATCTTGAGAACTTAGACTACGGCTCAATCAAGGTGAAACACACCCTTCCCGGCCCATACTTCAACGAACTTCGCGAAAAGGGTGCAACTTCTGAAGTTGAATTCTTAGGGGTAAGAGGCTCGACAAGTGTGAAGGAAGATGATTCATATGTGATTTTTTATAAGCAATCAACCTTGTTGCCAGTACATAATTCAATGGCCAGATACTTAACCAGTTGGAGAATTCAAAACTCGCTTTCCCCTTTCAAAACTACTACTGCTAGCGGCAGAGTAAGCAGACCCGCGGTAAAACAACTAGAATTGGATCAGTTGGTGATGCGTCGACCCTACTATATTCAATTTTATCGCAACAATAGAAAAATTAACTTCCTCTGTTGGCATGCACCAGAAGGTGGCAACAAGATTCAGGCCTTGCCAGCACTCAGATGGCTCTACGAAACCAGATTCGAATTCATACCTGGTCGCAGAACAGGCCAGAATGTCATCATTGCGGGTGATCTTAATGCTACGAAGAGCAAAGTACTAAAAGCGTTGGATAATCGATTTGGAAGGTGGAAGAGTGTATCTAAAAAGTGGGATCATATCCTGGGATATTCAGTCAGTCGTATGACGGAAATAAAGATCAAAATGGACTGGAAAGCAAGCGATCATCCACCAGTGGCCGCCGAAATCATGCTTTAACTGCAAACCGCAGCTTGCAATCCTAGATTAATTTAGCGCTGAACAATAATTATCGCTACCTGGAGCGTAAAAATGACCCTCAAAAATTTTACCGACAGCATAACGGGATTGATTGAAGACGAACGTCTTGTTTTGCATGAGAATATATTGCCATCAGATGGGCTAAACAAAATCTTTTCCACATATCTTGGGACAGAACAATTAATCATTACCGGGGCTGAGGTTGTACCTTCAAAAACCTTACTCATTATTCGCGGCAAGAGTTCCTTTTTAGATCTAGACAATGTGGAAACGGAGATTACCTTTGAAGAAGTGGACCAGGATGTACAGCTGAAGTTAGTCACAACCTTAACCGATCAATGGCATTTTTCACATAGTTTTCCCACATTATCATCCACATCGCTTGCTTTGTTAGACCTGTCTGATAGCGCTTTGATCTTGTCCTCAGTCCCCCAAGAGGATGGATCGGCCAATGGAAAGATTCTTAAAGGGCTGCAAATCACATCTCAAGTAACACCGAATTCAGTTTTTTCCCCTTTAAGCATGCTTTGGGATGATAAGGTTAAATTTCCGCTGCATGGCACCATCTCACAAAATGAAACGCAATCCTCCGTTGATTTACGCCTGGACATTCCTGATGATCTTATTTTGGAGGACCTGACTGCTCGAGATTTGCAGATTAACATCGTAGGGCCGGTGGAATCTGAATGGGGATCAACGAAAGAAATCGTGATGAACTTTAACGGCCGTCTGCTGCTAGGTTCACACGAGTTAGGTTATTCCATGACACTACCCAATGGCTCACCTGTCCTGAGCTTGACAATCACGCCTGAAGAATTGGTGCTGCCTGATCTGGCCGCTTTGGCTGAGTTATTGCCCGGAGTCGATCTGGAGGTGAACTTGCCCGAAGGCCTACCGGAGTTAAATCAATTTCAGTTAAGCCAAATCGACCTTTCCTTTGATCTTTCTGCAAAAAAGATCTTTTTAATTTCGATAGTTATTGAATTGCACGAAGCCTGGAGCGTCATTCCAGACCAGTTCTCGTTCGCCAGTCCAAATGTGATCTGGCATATCAACCAGCCTTTCGATGCCAAGTCTCGCACGACAAAAGTTGTTTTTGGGGGAGAAGCTTCATTTTCAAATATGGTTGCTGAGGCGTATTTGTCGACCCCCGATTTCGTGCTAACCGGTGATATTCCGCAAATCGAACTCGCTAAACTCGTGGAAATTGTACATGCAGGAGCTTCATTACCAGCACAGCTATCAGACCTCACCCTTGAAGATGTCACTTTCGAGACTGATGCAAAATCCAAGACGTTTGCATTTACTGGTCGTTCAGCAGCTCCACTAGAGATGTCAATTGGGACGGATGGAGTGCAAATTCAAGACGTTCTCTTTGATATTCTGATTGATTCATCCCAAGATGGGCCAGAAGCTGTCTCTGGAGACCTAACTGGGACATTAACGATTGGCACAAACAGCATTGAAATCCACTACAACTTCCCCGGCGATATTGAATTCAAAGGTCATATACCTGCGATCAGTTTATCTTTGCTGCTACAGGAATTTTGTGGTGGGGAAACCGTTCGGAATGTACCTCTACCGGCCAGCGTTCTGGAAACCGAGCTGAAAGAAGTGGCCTTTACGATTGCTCCCCAGCGTAAACTGTTATCCTTCGTCGCCGAGACGCCTTTCGGCCAGGCCGAAATCATCATCGCGCCGACCGCAGATGGTGATTGGGGGTTCAGTATAGGCTTTGTGCCGCCAGACTCCTGGAAATTCGACTCCCTCGATCCCGCATTGGTGGTACTCAACGACCTTGACTTTAGCGGCTCTACCTTGATCATCTCCTCCAGCGATGATAGTGATCTAGCCTTGACCACCATTGAGTTGCCTCGGGCTGATGCGGGCGCAAAGAAAGGGCTTAACTTCTTTGCCAACCTGGACACAAGCGCCCTGGGGGTTAAAGAAATGCTGCCCGGCTTTGACCTGGACAGCCTGCAAGTTTACGCCGCCATTGGCAACAATCCACAAAATATGGTTATCGAGGCGGCCATTCAAGGTGAATTTCAGATTGATAAGAGCACCGCTTTTGGCGATATCTCCTTCCGTCTGAAACCTGCCCCTGCAGATTTTGAAGTCTCTCTTTTCGGTACCGTCACCACGGTCATTGATGACAGTCCCTTACTATTTATCGGTGGCTTGGGTGTCACCGCCCCGCCACCGGCTGGAAGTCTCCAAGCAACCATGATCGGCACCTGGGACAATCCCTTCGGTACCCAAAATCTTTCTATCAGCAACGTGGGGCTTGACTTAAAACTCCCTCCACTATCTATTGGCATAACAGGTGGTCTGCGGGTTGGTGACTTTGAGGGCAAAGCGGCGGTGGGTCTAAACACAGCCAATCCCTCCAAAAGCATGCTGGCCGTCGAATTCAATGAACTACAGTTGGTTGATATTTTCGACGCCTTTTGCCCGTCACAGGTGCGGCAGGCGATCCCTGGAAATCTGGCGACCACCGTTCTCGATGTCGAGTTTGAAGATGTCAAGATCCATATTGTGCCGCAAGCGACCAAAATAGGAAAGATTCAATTTGAGCAAGGGATCACGCTGCAAGGTCGGATGATCTTCTGGGGTCTAACGGCTGATGGATTCCTGAACATCGATCAGGGGAGCGGGATCGTGGTTAAAGGGGATATTGACGATATTATCCTGGGCAGCATCTTCAAACTGACCGGATCTGCGGGCAAACCCAAAGCCAGCCTGTTGGCCGACCTCCGCCTGGGTCAGTCCACCAGCGTCGACATCTCCGGCGCGGTTGAATTGTTGGGCATAAGTCGCGAGGTAGCAATCTCTATCTCGGACACCGGTTTCCTCTTCACCACCACGGACAAGATCTTTGACTTGTTTGAAGCTGCGTTGGTGGTCAGCGGCAGTGACATGGTCAATGGGGATGGCATCATGATCAAGGCCACCATGCAAAATGACCTGTTTGATTATTTGAGCGATAAAGCCTCGGCGGCGATCGAAGCAGCTGCCAAAGAGGCCATCGGCGAGCTTGAAGATGCCCAGCGTGATGTCAATCGGGCTCAGGCTGATGTCAACAAACTGAACACGTCTATCACCGCCATGCGCCACACGATTGAAGCTGAACGGGAACGGGATAGCAAACGACTGCGCGCGGCCCAAAATGCCGTCCAGAGAGAGCAAAATAAAGTCAATAGTCTCAACCAGCAGATTCGCAACATGCGCAATACCATTCAGCGTGAACGGAGTCGGTATGCGGCCAACTTGCGCAAGGACCGGCAAAGGGTACAAAATGCGCAAAACAAAGTGAACGGGCTGAATCGTGATATCAACAATATGCGGCGTACGGTACGAGCAGAACGGAATCGGGACACCGCCAAACTGCGCCAGGCTGAACGCAATGTCAATAATGCTCAAAAAAAGGTTAACAATATACAAAGGGATATTAACAGTACCAAAAGGCGCATTACCACGATAAACAATCAGATTGCCGCCAAGAAACGCTGGCTGGATAGTAGACCCTGGTACGATAAAGTTTGGGCCGGCCCTGAGTACGCGGCTTATGTATCAGCGAAGCGCGTGGAGCAAGGCGCCCTATACTCAAAAATTGCGGGTTTAGAGACGGCCAAGCACAGTGCGCTGGCAGGGTTGGAAGCGGTCAAGTGGGCCTTACGTACTGCAAGGCGCGCTATCAAAACTTTTCCTGTCGATAGCGACCCCCGCGTTGCAGGTTTGATTACCGCGCGAGCAACCGCTACCGCCGCATTAAATATAGCCAAGGCTGTATTACGCGGACTGGAGAAAGCGGCCAAAACCTTCCCCATCGATGCCGACCCCCGCATAGTTGGTCTGTTCGCCGCCCGGAACACGGCCACGGGAGCCTTAACAACCGCCAATCTGGCTTTGAAGGGCATCGAAGCCGTCATCAAGATCTTCCCGATCGATGCAGACCCGCGCATGATAGGCCTGTTTACGGCTCGGAACACGGCCACTGGCAGTTTGGAAGTAGCCAGGTTTACGCTGGAAGGCGTCAAAGGATCGGTTAAAGGGATGTCTGAAGTGAGCCAGTTTATCGTCGATGGAGTGGGTAAGTTGCTGGTCATAAACGAAGCCATGTTTGAGGCAAGCCTGAGCGCAACTCATGGGGGCAATGTTTCCCTGGCGGTCAAGCTCGTCTTGATGAACGAACCTCATGATCTGGCTTTTGACTTTAATTTTCATGATCCATTGAGCAGCGCAAAGGCTCTGGCCGATTTGCTCATACCTGCATAACTATGCTAGCTCCAGTTGCCGTCCTCCCGGGGTAAACCTCCCGCATTCCATGCGGGATAAACCCCACAAAGAGCAGGACAGGCTAGGGAAGGGCGCAGTGGTGAGAGCGCAGCCCTGAGCAGGAAAATCGCAAAGTGCTAATTCGCGTTTTGTTAATGGGAGAGGTGCGAGTGTGGGCGAATGGGGCGGTCTCGAAAACCGTTGAGGTCCTTGCGAGCCTCCGTGGGTTCGAATCCCACCCTCTCCGCTAAAAGAATCCGCTAATTACGCTAATTTACGCGAATTATTTGTGTGGGGTGATCCTTGGGGGTCAAGTATGGGATTCGAATCCCACCCTCTGCGCTGGTTGGGGGATTGGGGATGGGGATGGGGGATTGGATATGTGGGCTGAAAATCGAGTGGGAAAGCAAGGCTCCGGCGGAGATGATCCGCTCCTGTCCCCGCGAGGCGGGACTGACGCCTGGGTCGGACAGACCGAGGGAATTTACGCTAATTTTCGCGAATATTCTGTGTAGATACCCGCCGATGAGCGGATTATTCTATCGATGATCTGCAAGGCGGTGGTGCGGCACATCTCCATACGATGAGGCTTATTTGGCCTGAGAAGGAAACATCTAGCAACCACGGGTCTCGCGTACGCGAGGGCTAACCGAACTATACAGGGCGATACCCTGTAATCCGTACTGTTTGAGCAGGCTTTCTAAGTCGTCATGGATGTCGTAACTCACACCACCAAAGATAACTTCATTGTGGTATTACGATTTTGTTGTACTATAATTGGAACATCATAGCGATGATGTATTACCGCAGGAAATTATTGCTTGCACTGCTTGAAGTATTCGATGGCAATCTGAATAACACGGATTGCGAGAAGTTGTTATTTAATTTCTGCAAAGTCACGGGGAAGAACCATTACGATTTTTTCTCACATCGATTTGGGCCATTCAGCTTTGTCTCGTATTATGACAAGCGGAAATTAACTGAATTAGGATTGTTAAAACAAACTCAAGATTTTCAACTGAATACGAAAAACTCATATCTGAGAGAATTAAACCCCTCAGATAAAAAGGCATTACTTGTGTTGAAGGCAAGTGGATTGCGTGGTGATCGTTTGGTCAAAAGGATATATTGGGAAAACCCGAAATACACTGCCAGAAGCGAAATACTTGATAAGTTGTTCAACTCTGACGAAATCAAGCAGCTTCAATTTGCGTGGAACACTGACAAAACGCCATTCGTTTTTACTGTTGGTTATGAAGGGCTGACGATTGATGCCTTTTTGAATAAACTAATAGCAAATAACATTATGGTTATCGTGGATTTGCGCAATAACCCACAATCCAGGAAATATGGTTTTTCAAAAAAGCGTTTTAGCGACTATATCGAGAAAGCGGGAATGAGATATATTCATATCCCTGAATTGGGTATTCCATCCGCTATGAGAAAAGGGCTGGGAACAACAGTTACGCATGAACGTCTTTTTCAAAAGTACGAAACTGATTTGTTGCCCAAGCAAGAAGAAGCCAAGATGCAATTGCTTGATTTGATCGATAAAAACCCGCGTGTCGCTCTGGTTTGCTTTGAAGCTGACTATCATTTTTGCCATCGGCATAGGCTTGTTGAATACTTGCAGAGAGAAAAAGTATTAACAAGACCAGCTAAACATATCTAAAGATCAGTCGACAATGCCTTATTTGCCTGACGAACTTCCAAAAGCCAAGGTATTAATTACAGTAAAAACATACCCGCTGCCATCGCGGGTTTACACAGAATTGGTCTGCACGGCAGGGTTGCTGAACGGCGAGCAATGGATTCGTATTTACCCTGTTCCATTCCGTTTTTTGCAGGATAGTGACAAGTATCCAAAGTATTCCTGGGTGGAGCTCAATCTGGTTCGGAATACCAAGGATTTTCGTCCCGAAAGTTATCATCCCAAACTTGGTGTAGATGAACGTATCAAGGTGATTGATAAAATTGGGACCGGGCCAACGCATGATTGGGCAGCACGTAAAAGTTATGTTCTTAAAGAGACTTTTACATCTCTGGCTGAATTGGTACAACTTGCGAAGGGCCCACAACAAAAATCACTGGCGACATTAAAGCCTGTTCGCATCATTGATTTTGTTATTGAAGAAGACGAACGCGAGTGGAAACAGGAGTGGCAAGACCAACTCAAGCAACTTTATATGTTTGAAATTCCCACAAAAGGTGGACAACGAAAAGTTGTCAAGAAATTGCCATACAAGTTTTCCTATCGTTTTTTCTCAGAAGGGGACAAAGACCCGCATAAGATGATGATAGAAGACTGGGAAATCGGCGCGTTATTCTGGAATTGCCTTTCTCGAACTGCCGGTGATGAACAAGCCGCTTTGCAACAGGTAAGACAAAAGTATTTCGATGAGTTCATGGAGAAAGACTTGTATCTGTTTGTTGGTACAACTCACAGGTTTCATAATGTCGCACCAAACCCGTTTGTGATCATTGGCGTATTTTATCCTCCTAAGACAGACCAATTAAGCTTGCTGTGAACTACTCATTTTGCAGAGAAGCGCCAGACGTTGGAAGATTCGTGGTAACCGGTACGATAGCTGGCAGCTCTCAACAGCCCCAATATACGTTCAGGGATAACGAACGCAAGCACGCCGTCGCGCACCAGCTCAGGCGTGGTCGATTTCAGAAATGCCAGCTCCAGCTGCTTCTCGTTGTCGTGCAGATGACCTACAAGCCAGGTTACAAATTCGGATGGAGGAGTTATCTCAAATGCGGCGGTTAGCGCCACAATCTCCTGTGGTTATTGGAGGTGCACTAATCATTCCAATAGGGTTATTGAAGCGCTTACAAGGTGAACCCTCTCCGGAAGAAACAGAACTCTTTGGAAAAAATCGAAAAGCAGTTGAATTAGCGGCCATGGAAGCTGTATTGACGAGAGAGCAGAACTTGGGATACAAGCCAGTCGATGTCAGCGAGAAAAACTTGGATGGGACATTGTGTCGAACATACCAGGCACTGGAAAATTACGCTTTATTGAGGTAAAGGGACGTATACAGGGAGCCACAACAGTGACTATCAGCAAAAACGAGATTCTGGCAGGTTTGAACAAACCAAACGATTTTATTCTGGTTGTCGTAGAGGTTATTTTTTTAAATGGTACTACACAGGCAGGAGAGGTACATTACATCAAGTCTCCATTCAATAAAGAACCTGATTTTGCAGCAACCAGTGTCAATTATGAATGGGAGAAACTTCTTGGCACATAAGACTTATAAAGGAACAATTCGATGAAAGTTCTTTCACGCGAGGTGATACCCCAACTTATCCTGTTAGAATCTGAAATTCATTATAGTGAACTCCCGCCCCCAGAAGTTCAATCTTATATTGCGATTGAGCGGAACTCGCCAGTTCTTCTCTCAGCCCCACACGGTGCAAAAACTTTTAGGAATAACAACAACGAGAAATGGCATGAAGAAGAATACACAGCTGGAATGGCATTGTTACTTTCGGAATTATGTAGGACATCCGTAATCGCAACAACCTGGCGCTCAGAACACTCAGACCCAAATGAACATAGTGAGACGAAGTCTTCTTACAAGCAAGCAATACGCAGCATGGTAGGTCACGGTAATATTAAATGGTTAATTGACTTGCATGGTGCTGGACAAGGAAGTAAAAATTTAGCGAAGAGGCAACTGGTTGACCTTGGAATAGGAACTAAGAGTGATTATCTTCCTGAAGATGTTTATCGGAAGCTAGTGACATTGATCGAAAAATATCAGGATGAAGATGTTACTAAACGAAGAGAAAAATATGGTTTTCCAGCCTCCGGTAAGAATAGGATTGCAGCTTTCGCATACAAACAACTGGAAACTTATTCTGTTCAAATCGAAATGAAACCCTCAGTGCGAGTTCCTCACCGGCGAGTAGATGCATCGATGTATGGAAAAGCCCTTGCCGAGGGTGGTGGACCATATTCAGCTTCTCCTCATATGGTTCTCGATATGCTGCAAGCATTAGTCGATTTTATTGAATCCCTGAGAACCCTGAATGTATAACATGGATCATCATAAAGATTCTTCGCATAATGCCTTTCCCTCATCTCCATTATGCGCTGGTGTCAATGCAAAAATTCCCACCCCCGCTATGTGTAGCCATTGATGGGTGTCTCACAACAGGAATTACACTTCAGAAACAAGGAGGCGAATAATCATGTATAAGGGCTATGATGTGTTCTTTGAAAAACCAGGTGATGTAGAAGAACGATTCTGCCGGGTATGCGGGACCTTATGCAAGGTTGAGCGTAATCGAGTTGGTCCAACAGGATGGGTGGCCGCCATGGCGAAAAAGGACAGCCTGCATGATTATTTTTATTGCCGCTACAAAAATGAAGGTTGGCACGCTCAAGCTCTCAAGCTCGTACAGGCAATCGAAGAGACACCCAGTAAGCGAGTGGCTGAATTGATGCGATTAGATTTGTTAGACTTGCTATCCGAACATGGAATACAACTATAATCACATGAACATTAAAACTACCTTGAATGAAGAAATGAATAATAATATCACTTACAAAGCATTCCAATCAACATTGGCAGGTTACGAACAAGGCTTTCAAGTTCGACATATCGCTACTTTTGATATTTCCGTTTGTTCAATTGAAGATAATGTAATAGATGTTTTCTCCCGTTTTCCGGATTTCGATCAAATCCCTGTCCAAGAAGAGCAATGCGTTGTAGGTGTGCTAGAACGAAATGGAAAACCAATGGGAAAGGCTGGAGAACAAATGCATCGGTTGAATGACGGTATCCTGGTAGCAGCGGAAGAGCCTCTCATTCATTTCTTACCCTTGATGATTGATCCCCCATTCTATCGATTGGTAATAGAAGGAACAAGTGCCAATGGAATAGTGACCCGCAGTGACTTACTTAAGTTGCCGGTTCGTTTGTTGGTATTTGCCTTGGTAACTAATCTGGAATTGGTGATGAGCGATATCATTAACGCCCAATTACCTAATGATACTGATTGGTTCAATTTATTGTCGTTAGGACGTCAAGAAAAAATCTCAGACAAGAAAGTTTTTTATACAAAAAAGCGAATGGAGCCGCCTTTATTGGAGTTAACGGATTTCTGCGATAAACGCACAATCCTCAAGAAACACTTAAAACTACCCCGTAAGTTTGCATCAGATCTTGAGGAAATAGAAAACCTGCGCAATACACTGTCACATGCGGGGACATATGTCAATGACGAGACCGATATCAAGGAGTTCGTTTCCACGATGCAAAGTGCCCAAGAATGGGCAGATAGCCTGGTGAATTATAAGGTAGCTGAGTAGAGGATCCAATGGATAAACCTTACCGCAAAAAACTGATCGAAGTGGCTTTACCTCTTGATGCTATCAATGTTGCTTCAGTAGACGAAAAAGCGGTTCCTCGAAAAGGAAATCCCAATACATTGCATCTTTGGTGGGCTCGCCGCCCGCTGGCCGCTTGCCGGGCAGTGCTGTTCTCCCAATTGGTCGATGATCCCAGTGAGTATATGCCCGATGAAGAGAGCGCTGACGATGAACGCGAGCGTCTGTTCCGATTGATCGAAGAATTGGTCAAATGGGAGAACATCAACAACGATGATTTGTTGGATAAAGCCCGTTTAGAGATTGCCCGCAGCATAGCGCGGGATCTGGGTGAGCAAGTACCCGTTGGCAAAGCTGCTGTCAACGAGTTTCTAGCTACAAAAGCGCCAGTGGTGCTTGATCCCTTTGCTGGGGGTGGGTCTATTCCTTTAGAAGCACAACGATTAGGGTTACGAGCCCATGCTAGTGATCTAAACCCGGTGCCAGTTCTTATAAATAAAGCAATGATAGAGATACCTGCAATATTTGCGGATAAGCCTCCTATACAATCGAATAAGAGAACGAATTATTTCAAAAATTTCTAACTCAGTCAAGCTTCTTTAGATTCTAAATCTTCAGACGATTTTTTCAGACCTCGTTGTACCTTATCTGGTAGAACAAACAGAAATTCACCCAACGCTAAAGTGAATTCAATACATCTTTCTGCATCTTCAGGACTTGGAAGAGGCTTTCCTTCATCTGCGTGTCTCGGTTCATTAGCATCAATCCTTACGTTGTGAGCCCAATCAGACATTTCTTTTGTTATCAAATTATCTTTCTCGGCTTCATTAATTCGATGATTTAGACTCCCTTCCGTGTAACCTTTTTCTTTCAACATCGCATCAACGGAACTTGCAGTTAACATGATAGCTCCTGCCGGTGCGTGTAAACTATCGATCGCTTGTTGAAGAAAATCCCTTGCGGGAGTGGGGATGCTTTCATTGACAATTAGATTAATCGGGTAGATATTTTGAACATAACCATTATCTTGTAAGGACATTGCTAATACAATACTTCCACAACTTGAGCATTGGTAAGTAGCCCAGAAGCGTTTATTTGTTCCTGAATGTGTTGTAGTTGCTGCATTCCCCCACATTTTATTAAGATTGGGTTTATCAACGCTGCAATGTGGACAACGATCTAGCTCTAATTTTGCTAACAGTTGAGCCATATCAAGTCTCCTAAAACTACTTTACTCAGAACCAGACTATCTTGAGTTGATCGAATATTTTTTTGAGATCTATAAATTTTCGAATTCAGCTTCACACCTTAAAAATTGCTGTAAGAATCACGAAGAAGGTTAAAATGGAATAGAGTCTTTTTTATTCCAGTTCTTGTTTTTCAATTTTCTGTTTTCCTTCAAGTAAATCGATTATCAATCTAACTTTACCGTAAAGTTCATCATAGGTAATTATCCCTGAAGATTGTAAGTTTGATCGAAATAGTTCGAAAGATTTCTTCATAGATGGATCAATAATTTGCATGTGATAGTCCCCTGCAACAACAATACAATCTGGATCAAAGGACTCGAAATCGTAAGAGGTTTTTGATCTAAGTGAATAGAACTCCCTTTGTAAATTGTGTTTGTAATTAGCAATTTGTATGAGTGCGCCAGAGATATCTGATGATACACTATAGACGTCACTTCGATATTTAGGACCGAGTAAAGGTGTCTTTGGTGTTTTTATCTCGATTAATATCGCGTTTTTACTTATGTCGTTCCGGGCAAGAAAATCAACAATTTTTCCTCCCACATTACCCATTGATTTACCACCCATGTAAGCTTTGTCTTCTAATATAACGATTGGAAAGGCAAATACCTGGGAAAGAACGAATGAGTATTTTGAAAATGTCTCTTGCCAAAACTCTTCATTAGGATTTTCTCGGTTGTCCTCCCAAATATCAAGAGCTGACTTCAAAGTAGTAACTCCAACGAGACTACTTAATTGTTGCAGTCCTGAAACTTCTAATTGCTCAAGTTTGTCAATTATTTGAGTAGGTGTCTCAAATTTAGCCAACCAATTTAATAGTCGGGAGAGGAGTTCTGATGCTCCTTCTGATTCTTTATCAAGTAAGGAAGTTAGGTCTTCTTCATTGGTATTGATCAATGCTCCCAAGCCAATATCAGCGCGAATAAATTGGCTTTCTCCACTCGGGATACCTTCTTGCTTGTATATTGAATAGAGATTACTTAAAAATCGATAAAGCTTTAAGACTTCTGCGCTTTTTAAATGTAGGCTAACCCATTCGTCTGCTTTTAGGTTAGATAGATTAAGCTCCTTATAATCCTCCCATCCATGAGTTGGGCTTTTTCTCTGAAATATAAAATCCCCATTAACAGAAGCTTCTTGGTCATGAACATTATTAACCACCAAAGGTCTAAACAATAGCCTAGTAGTTTTGGTCTTACGCAAGACTATATCTTCAGTTTTAGCAGATGTTGATGACGTAGACTCAAGATGTATTTTTCCCATCGATAGTTACCCCATGATCATTATTGTTCACCCAATTTATAGCATAAAATTTCGCTTAATTCACCATTTTTAAGTATAGACACCTAAGTGTGTTTTTGTCAAACGAAAAACCTACCACTTTAACATTAGAAAACCGACCACCTGGGGATTGCAAAGATTAATTTTCACATCGAAAAACCGACCATCTGAAAGAAAAAAACTGCATGACTGTGT
>SDBV01008602.1_pt1 | contig 13727 bp, 12 predicted proteins | sample 2277081 | NCBI WGS metagenome assembly SDBV01 (sample SAMN10402039, study PRJNA504765) | marine sediment metagenome | isolation source: marine sediment core GS10_PC15, 223 cmbsf | place: Arctic Ocean: Southern Knipovich Ridge | collected 2010 | reverse complement strand
TGCCTTGTATAGCCGGGTGAAATTTGCGCCCTCGCCAGCACCGAATATGATGCCAGGGCGTAAGATAGAAAGGTTTTTTTCTGGATTGGTAGCCTGCCAGGTCTTATGAACCTCCTCGGCGGCCAGCTTGGATATGCCATAGGGATTATCGGGCATCGGCAGGGTATCTTCCCGTTTTTCCTCTTCGGAAGCTCCGTAGACCGCTATCGTGCTGGTGAAGACAATGGTCTTACAGCCGATCTCATCGGCAAAAGCGCAGACGTTCTCCGCCCCCCGGATATTGGTCTCAAAGTAGTCCCGGTCGGGAAAGCCGGGGATGCGGCACAGCGCAGCCAGGTTGAAGATGGTGATCTCGGCGTTTTCAACATACCCGGCAAAAGGCGCTTTGTCGATGGTGTGGCGTACGTCGGTTGGGATGTAGGTGATTTGGCCAGCGTCTTGATCGGGTGGAACCAGATCGGCCACGACCAGCCGGTTGTAGTAGTGGCCTTCCAGCAGATAGGCCGTGAGGTGCTTACCCACGAAACCGGAGCCGCCGAAAATGATGGCTGTTCTATCCATTTGTCTTACTCGTTCCTATCCCGATTCATAGATGCTTCGGATTATTGATTCCCATAACTGGCATTGCATTGATGAGGGAGAACATTGACATAACTGCTGATCGTCAATCGGCTCTCTCACATAGGCCTGGATATAGGTGACCTGTAGGGTATTCCACGCGGGCACTGTCAGATCTACTACGAACAGCCGGTCGCTGGGGCGGCTTTGGCGGCGCTGGGGATCTATGCCGCCCGCGGGATAGACCGAGGAGACCACGATAGTACCTAGATCGCCTCACGGTCCCGGAGAGAGGGCGTGGTACCGGGGCAGGGGGTAGGGGGGGCAGTGGCAGTGGCAGTTAGCAGGAAGAAGAGAAAAGAGAGGGAACCCTCTGGCCGTAGCCCTGGCCGGGCAGGCCAACGGGCGAGGCCGCCGGGAGCAAAAGGGGAAATAATTAACTGAAAAATGAAAAATGAAAAGTGCAAAATGAAGAATGGGAATTGAGCTGGGGGGGGTCACGGCCGGCCCATTCCTTTTACCTGTCCGTCAGAAGGCCGGGCAGGCCCGTCAGGAGGCCGGACAAGCTGATCATTGAGGCGTCGTCTCTCGAGGATGTCCAGGATCTGGGACGTGCGCCGGTCCAGGACCGGGCCAATCTCTTCGTCTTCCCTCAAGACCTGAAAAACTGTATCCACCACCATATCGAGATCTTCATCGCTGACGCTGCAGCTCTCATCGACTGCGGCCCTGGACAGGCGGTCGATGACCTTCTGGAGGGCGGCGAGGGAGAAGACGGCCCCTTCGGCGGAGCGGAAGGGGAGTTCCGACCCAGCGGCCGCCACGAGGGTCTCACGGAGACCAGTAAGGGAGTCTATCAGCCGGGCGCCATCGGTAGCGCGGAGCCGGTCGTTCAGCCGGGCGGTGTGCTGGTGGATGGCCTGGCGCCGGGAGGGCCAGCGGTCCTGGACCATCCAGCGCTTGATTGTGGAACCATGTGGGGCGTCGGCCCCGTGACGCTTCCGCAGGGCAGCGCCCACCTGAGGGCAAGATAGCCCGGCGCAGTACAGGTCGAAGGCCTCCTCATGGAGCTGCCGGGGATGGGGGGCGGGACGCGTCCGATGCTGCCGTTTCATAGGGCCAAGTTAGGGGCGGAAGGGCGGCTTGTCGTTCGCGCGGTGCGCGGGGTGCGCGAGAAGAGCAGTCAGCGGTGAGCGGTCAGCGATCAGCAAGAAGTCAACCGCCAAGACGCCAAGGGCGCAAAGAGAAAAGACAAAGAGGGAGAAAGTGGCAGTGGCAGGCCGTTGCGATCCCGTCGAGAAAATGAAATGTGTATCCGGCTAGTATCCGGCAAATCGTGCAGTTATTTGCATTTTAGGGATAATCTAGGTGTAATTTCATGAAAGAAATCTGGAGAAAGGGATCCTGGAGCAAATCTGTCCTGATCATGTCTACGGGGAGGCTGACGGAGATCGCCTCACTATCTCAAGTTGAGGGAAAGAAGGAGATTATGAAACCCGTAAAATCCTTATTCGCACCTAGCGGAAGCGATGAAATGGGAGGCTCTCTGCCACAGATATATTGAGTGGAACTAACAAATGAGTTATTTGTAAATTGACGATGGAAGACAATGGCGAAGGAACCTGCTCAAAAGTTAGTCAGTACGACTGTACCTCTTCTTGAGGCTGGCGAGGAATTTGGCCCCGAAATTCTACTAGCTACTAGGCAGGGGAACAAGATTCGTAATCTACAACGCTATGAAGCCTCTCCAGTCCAGTTGAGAGCGTGGACAAAATTGATAAAGGATCAATGTTGTAGGGCACAACTTCGGTCGTCTGTCTCCATCTATAATTGTGTTGGGATGGTTTTCGCATCGAGACGCACATGGATAGACATAGATCTTATTAAATGGATCTTGATTGAAGATGGTTATCACCCCTTCAGTGAACTGGGCAATTCTAAATCTGGTGATTTAGTGCTATACAGAGATACTCTGACCAAAGAATATGTACATGTTGGAATGATAATCGGAGAAAAGCTCTTGCTGGAAGGTAGCAGCCAGAGTGAAATATGGGTGATCAGCCAATTTGGGAAGCACGGTGAGTGGATTCATCCTCTGGAGCACGTACTTCCGAATTATAAGGGAGGCCTAGAGCTTTGGACCGATAGGAGATAGGGAAATGGATCTCAAAGAGATATATCATAAGATTGAAAGCCATGATACGTCAGGTCAGCTCAATCTTGCCCCGAATCTACGACATTTCTTCTTGTACGCTGAGAAACTCGTGTGTGTTCAGGAATTGAGAAATCTACCGAATGATCCTGAGACAATAACTGCAACTCTTATGCGGATCTTATCATTAGTTAATGAGGATATCGACATCCGTTACGAAAATCCCTATGATACTGCGATTACCATCTATTTATGGGACCTTTTCTTGCGAAGTGAGATTGTCGGAAAAATTGCAGCCGATTACGCTACGAGGGTAAGACAAGGCTGGTGGGCCCCGAGATACGCTCAGCACGTATTGAAGAAGACCGTGTTTTATACCCCTGCAGGCATCGAAGAAGTTCAAGAGGCAAGGTATTTCACTTATCAGGATGATGACATCCACGAAATGTTCTTCCAGTTTGGCACTGACAAAAATCTTTTAACTGAAGTGAATTGGGGCCAAGCAGCATCGAGATATGTCATAGGTACTGTGTGGAATGATCCTTGGAGCCAGGAATCAGGGTTCCAGCAGGTTATAGTCGCTGCTGGTGATCGACCCATTAAGGAAGCGAAGAGGGTACAAATTAATGCAGATTTTAAATATGAGCCTCCTTATAAAGACTATTCGCAGCAGGACTATTTAGAAATCAGGTGTAATTAAATGATTGATCACTACTGGACTATTCTTTGCTCAAGCAGCGTCATCGATAAAGACTCAAATAATATCAGTTTGGCTAATATAATTGAGCGGATTACTATTTTCGGTAAATCGCCCCCTGAGAACGAGGTGGGGGCAATTCCGAATCCCGCAACAATAGTATCGTTTTGGGGGAGATCAGATTTAAACACCCCAGAGAGAGGGACTGCCCGAGTCATCATCGAATTTACTGAAGGCGATAAACCCAAACAAACGGACCCTCATGAGGTAGGTATTGATCTAAGTGAGCATACACGGTCTAGGACAAGATTCAACTTGAATTTGTTGCCAATAATGGGTGAAGGCAGGCACTGGATTCAAGTGTCTCTTCGTTATGATGATAAAGATGATTGGACACTGGTAGCATCCATACCATACGAAATTCGATTTCGCCCGGAATCTGAAGCATCCGAGGGATAGCATGGGAAAGGGAAATCTAATCTATAAGTAATCAGGTACTTTCTCTTCAACTCTCAGTTTTCTCCCATCTTCCCTAAAGATTCCTCTATTGATCCCATCTGATATAACATCTTCGATGGACGTACGGAATTGTGTACTCATTGATTTCAATCCTCCCATGAGACTCACAATCGCGGCCTCGTCACGACTGATTCCGAAGGAACCCATCTTGGTTCGCAAGACCTGGAAGTAGTCGCTGTCGGGCTCCGCCGAGGGCCCCGCTTCTAGCGGGGCTAGGAGCGGGACAAGGGCCCCACAGACGCAGGCGATGCGATCTGGTGAGATGAACTCACCACCCTTTCGGCTTCGCTAAGGGCAGGCCTTCGACAGGCTCAGGGCATGCTTGGCGGTTAATTATTGCCAGCCTCAAGCCTCAAGCCTACTGCCTCTGCCAGGCTTGTCCGGCGTAGTATGAACGTAGACGGGCTCGTCGAGCTACCCCTTTAAAATGCGGAATTTTGAAATAGGGTTCAGGTCGTTGTTGGGGCAGTTCCATCTCGTTCTTCTATTGTTTTTCGGCTGCCTTCAGGAAGCTTGCCGTAAAGAACTGCAACTTCCTTTGGATGAGTAATGCGATCTTCGACTATGAAGCTGATCATCTCGAACAAGCGTTGTGCCACATCCGGAGTATCGTTTATGTCAATCTCGCCTGGATGAACTGCGTTGTTGCCAACAACGCGGCAATAGTCAAGCGCTTGCTGAACCATGGCGGGAAGGCCCTTGGCGACAAGGGCCTTGATGTCATTGTTAATATTCTTTCCCTTTTCACCAAGATGGGGAAGGAGTTCTTGAATGCAAAGCCGTAGCAATGCGGCAGCCGCCCGCGGAGATCTCGCGAAGATGTCCCGAGCTTCAGTATACTCAGGCAAGCAATCCTTGGGCAGATCGGGATGCGGTGGTTCTACGGGCGCTTCGGAAGGAACAACCATTTTCCCATTATACCAATAAGACCATTGTTTGCAGTGTCTGCAATGGGATCCTTCAAATGCGGTTTTTATCCATTCATGGGGATCGTTGATCACGAGATCACGCCAGACCTGAGATGCGAACACGCCGCAGTGAATACAGTTGAACTCCTCTTTGTGGTACTCGGGTGGATAGTACTTAGCCTTCATTTCGATCTCCTTATTGCCCAAACGACTATTTATGAAGAAACATTCCAGGCAACCACAACTTGGTATTGAGGTTGCACCCCAAACGAAATGTAGATGCGCTTTCTAATAAATCCAATAGTAAACATTATAATCAAACCACTTGGCTCGAGGAGGCCGACGTGTTCATACTCCCAATAACATGAACGGAAATAATTCGCAATATCAATCCAGGCCCCGGCGCGACCCCATTTTATCGGACTTTTCGGCCCGGCGGCTTGTCCGGCATCCCGGCGGGGCTAACCCCGCCAACCCTGGGCGTACCCGCCACGGGGAGCCCGGCGGGAAAACGCCCTGCATGTTCACCTGATATTTCGGGGGAACTCCTGCATACTCCCCCCTTGCCCGCCGCCATTCTTCCGCCCTACCTTCACCCCACTATTTTCAAGGAGTAATTCATGCAGATCGAACGCATCAACAAGGGCCGGTGGGGTATGATCCTGGCCTTTATAGAATCCGGCCTGTAACTTTTCCGACCGTGCCAGGCCAAGCCAGCAAAGAAGACCGACTGAAACCGCGCCTGCTGGTCGCTTTCCTGGGGATTCCGGCCCTGCTCTGGGCTATATGGCTGGGGGGGTGGGTTTATGCCCTGCTGATCACCGGCGTCGTTATTCTTGGGCTGTGGGAATATTTCCGGCTCCTGCGGCGGGGTGGGCTTGTGCCACGACCTGTTCCATCCTACCTGGCAGCTTTCGCCCTCCTGGCGGCCTGCGCCCATCACGTTGGCTTATTTGGACAATCCCCGACCTGGGAGACCCTTGGGTTGCAGTTTTTCACTATCGTATTCCTGCTGGTAATGGCGCTGCAGACCGTTGAGGTGCTGTTCCCATCCGGGACCGCCTGGATGAACCTTTCGGTCAATGTCCTGGGTGTACTGTGGATAGGTGGCTTCGGGGCCAGTTTCATTCTGGTCCGCTCGGCCGACTTCTCCTCCTTCGGTGGGACCGTGGATGCGGCCTTCCGACTGACCGTATCGCTCTATGCCTCGGTCTGGATCTGTGACTCCCTGGCCTACCTCCTTGGTAAACGTTTCGGCAAGAAAAAGATCCTGCCGCTGGTCAGTCCCAAGAAAACGGTGGTAGGTACCATATCCGGGCTGATCGGCGCCCTGTTGACAATGTTCCTGCTGGGTACCTCGGGTTTTCTGCCCATGGATATATTTTCCCCGGTGCATTTGTTTGTCCTGGGACTGATCGCAGGCGGGGCCGGGCAAATGGGCGATTTTGTGGAATCCCGCCTGAAGCGGGATTTCGAAGTGAAGGATACCGGTGCCCTGCTGCCGGGGCATGGGGGAGTGCTCGACCGGTTCGACTCCCTGCTGTTTGTGATGCCCCTGACTTACCTGTATCTGGTCCTGGTAGTGCTACCCTAAGACAAGCGGGTTCGGTTTATGAGCGGCTCAGACTGTTCCAGACTTAGAATCCACCACTTTAAGGTCTCTCTCAGGCCTGACGCCTGTGTCGCCTCCCGGATGATGAATGGTATAGGTTACCGGGTGCATGCGGCAAAAACCCGGGCATCGTGGAATAGTCCGATTACAGAATAACGGTGACCATCCTGGGCTTGTCCGGCATCCTGACGGGCCAACCCCCGCCAACGGCGGCGCAAACACGCCTTGCATGGCAGATATCGCTCAATTTCACCCGATTATTTCGGGGGAACTCCAGGCACTAAAAGCCCCTGAAAGCACGACCTTTCCTTAGTAAATTATTTCGCCATGCAAAGCGGTTTATTTGTCTTTAGACATAATAGAGACCGTATATAACCGAGTCTCGTGCTGAATCACAACCCAGCAAAAGACGGACTACTGAAAGCCAAACTATAACCAGCCGATAGAGGATACACGATGAGTAAGACCTATATGAATTACATCGCCGGTGAATGGTGCGAATCCGACAGCGGTCAGCGATTTGACAACATCAATCCCGCCGACCACAGCGACGTAGTGGGAAATTTTCCCCGGAGCAGCGCCAGGGACGTTGACCGGGCCGTGACGGCTGCCGGGGAAGCTCTCCGGGCCTGGAGCCTGGTGCCGGCACCTGAGCGGGGCGAGATCATGAAAAAGGCCGGGGATCTAATGGTGGCCCGGAAAGAGGAGATCGCCCGGATCCAGACGCGAGAGATGGGGAAGGTCCTGGCCGAGACCCGCGGTGATATGCAGGAAGGCATTGATACCGCTTATTACGCCTTCGGTGAGGCCCGGCGAATGTTTGGCCAGACCGTCCCGTCGGAATTGCCCGACAAGTTCAACCTCACCACCCGCCTGCCCTTGGGAGTTGTGGGGTTGATTACACCGTGGAACTTTCCCATGGCTATCCCGGCCTGGAAAATCTTCCCCGCCCTTACCAGCGGTAATACGGTGGTCTTCAAGCCGGCATCGGATACTCCCGCCACGGCCACTATGCTGGTGGAAATCCTGTTGGAGGCCGGCGTGCCACCAAAGGCCGTCAACCTGGTCCACGGCACCGGAAGCGAGGTAGGAACAGTCATCGTGAAACACCCCGATATCAACGCTATCTCCTTCACCGGCAGTTCCGCTGTAGGTCGGACCATTAACGCCACCGCGGGGGCACAGCTGAAGCGGATTTCCCTGGAGTTAGGTGGGAAGAACGCCCAGATCGTGATGGACAATGCCGATCAGGACCTGGCCCTGGAAGGAGTGCTGTGGGGCGCTTTCGGCACCACCGGCCAGCGCTGCACGGCCACCAGCCGCCTGATTCTCCATGAAACCATCCACGATGAATTCCTGGAGCTGCTCGTTGATGCCACCCGGAAGCTCAAGTTGGGCAATGGTCTGGATGAGACGGCCGATGTGGGGCCGGTCATTAACGAAGGGGCGCGGAAGCAGATCCATGACTACGTGCGGATCGGGAAAAAAGAAGGGGCCCGGCTGGTACTCGGGGGCGAATTCGCCACCGGCGGCGTTCTGGACACCGGTACCTTTTACCAGCCCACCATTTTTGCCGACGTGGTCCCCGGCATGAAGATTCACGACGAGGAGATCTTCGGACCGGTGCTTTCGGTCATGAAGGCCAGTGACCTGACGGAAGCGATCGAGCTGCTCAATGCCACCGACTACGGACTATCCTCCTCGATTTACACCCGGGACGTGAACGCCGCTTTCACGGCCATACGGGACATCCAGGCCGGCATCACCTACATCAACGGCCCCACCATCGGCGCCGAGTGTCACATGCCCTTCGGGGGGGTGAAGAACACCGGCAACGGCCATCGCGAAGGCGGCGAGGCGGTATATGACTTCTTCAGTGAGCCCAAGACGATCTACGTGGACTATAGCGGCAGATTGCAGCGGGCGCAAATCGACAACCGATAAACGAGGACCCCTAACGCTATGACATACTCCATTGCACCCCAGGACGTGCGCCAGGTAATCGGACGTCACACTCTGGCCGACGGGCTTCAGACCGTTATCGATCTGGAAAAAAGCCACGGCTCCTGGATCGTCGATTCGGTTACAGGGAAAGAGTATCTGGACCTGTTCGCCATGTTTGCCTCGATGACCGTGGGGTACAATCACCCGGTGTTGCTTGCCAACAAAGACCGCCTGGTAGCCGCGGCCGTCAACAAGCCTACCCTATCGGACATTTATACCCGGGAGTACGCTGAGTTTGTGGCCGCTTTCGAAGAGGTGGGTATCCCGGACTACCTGCCCTATGCTTTCTTCATCGAAGGGGGAGCGCTGGCGGTTGAGAACGCCCTCAAGGCGGCGTTTGACTGGAAGGTAAGAAAAAACCTGGCCGCCGGCCGGGGCGAAAAGGGCAGTCAGGTCATCCACTTCCAGCATTGCTTCCACGGCCGCACCGGCTATACGCTGAGTATGACGGACAGCCCCGACCACCGGAAAACCATGTATTTTCCTAAATTTGACTGGCCCCGGATCACCTATCCCCGCCTGCGATTTCCCATTACGGAAGCGGTTAAACTTGAGGTGGAGGCCCTGGAAGAGAAGGCGCTGGGCGAGATCAAACGGGCCATTCAAGACAATCCCCATGATATTGCCGCCCTCATTATCGAGCCTATCCAGGGCGAGGGGGGCGACAATCACATCCGCCCCGAGTTCGCCGTCAGTCTGCGCAGGGTCTGCGACGAAGAGGAGATCATCCTCATATACGACGAGGTGCAGACCGGCGTGGGTATTACCGGTATTTTCTGGTGCCATGAGCACTTCGGTGAAGATGCCCGCCCGGATATCATTGCTTTCGGCAAGAAAAGTCAGGTATGCGGCATTCTGGCCGGACAGCGCCTGGATGAGGTGGAGAACAATGTCTTCCACGAATCCAGCCGGATTAATTCCACTTTTGGCGGCAACCTGGTGGACATGGTGCGCTTCAACCTGGTCCTCCAGGTGATTCGGGATGAGAAGCTGGTTGAGCGGGCCCGGACTCAGGGCCAGCACCTGCTGGAAAAGCTGAAGGCTTTGGCCGATGAGTTCCCCGGCTATGTGTCAAATGTCCGAGGCAAAGGTCTGTTCGCCGCCTTCGATCTGCCGTCGGGGACCGAGCGGAATGCGCTGTTGTCAGCCCTGTATGATAACGGCGCCATCGTCCTGGGATGCGGGGACCGTTCGATCCGCTTCCGCCCGCACCTGACCATTACACGGGAAGAAATTGATCTGGGGTACGACTTGCTGGCTAAATCGGTGAGGAGCTGCTTAACCTAAGTGCCTGCCGGAACCCTCTACGTGGTATCCACCCCTATCGGTAACCTGAAAGATATTAGCGTTCGGGCGCTGGAAACACTGCAACAGGTTGATCTCATTGCTGCTGAAGACGCCCACCATACGAATATTCTCCTGAAGCATCACGAGATCTCCAAGCGCATGATAAGGTACCACGAGCATAATGAAGAACGCCGGGCGCAGGAGCTGTTATCGTTTCTGGAAGCGGGCGATAGCATTGCGCTGGTCTGTAATGCCGGCACCCCCACCATCAGCGATCCGGGATACCGCGTCATCAAACTGGCGGCCGAGCGGGGAGTACCGGTAGTCCCCGTACCGGGTGCCTGCGCTCTCCTGGCGGCCCTGGTGATGAGCGGGCTGCCTACCGACCGGTTCCTGTTTGAAGGATTTCTTCCCCGGAAAAAGGGGCGTGCCGGTCGTTTACAGTCTCTGGCTGCCTTTGAGGGAACGGTGGTTATCTACGAGTCTCCCCTGCGAGTGGCTGATACCCTCTCGGATATTCTCGCTCACTTCGGCAACCGCCGCACGGCCTTCTGCCGGGAGCTGACCAAGAAATTTGAAAGCGTGGTGACGGGGACCGTGAGCGAAGTACTGGAGGGCATGAACCAGCGCCCCCCTAAGGGGGAATGTGTTCTGGTCATTGGAAAAGAGGGACTGTCGTGACGGGCAAGTTTATTACCTTTGAAGGCATTGACGGTTCCGGCAAATCCACCCAGGTCGCTCTGCTTAAAGAGCGATTAGAGGCTCTTGACAGGACAGTAGCCGAAGTCCGGGAACCGGGAGGCACAGTGCTCTCAGAACAGATACGGGGCTTACTGCTCGATCATCGTAGCCAAGACCTGAGCAAACGGGCCGAGGCCCTTCTATTCTCCACGGCCAGGGCCCAGCTGGTCCATGAGGTTATCATCCCAGCCCTGGAAAGGGGTGAGATAGTCTTATGTGATCGCTACGCCGACAGCACAATTGCCTATCAGGGCTATGGGCGGGAACTTCCACTGAACGAAATCATTACTATCCAGGAATTTGCTACTAAAAATATCCGGCCTGACCTCAAGATATTGCTTGATTTGGATGTTGACGTTGCCGCCACCCGTTTGTTAGGTTCCTATGCCGATCGCATGGAGAGCGCCGGGAGGATCTTCCAGATGCGCGTTCGTCAGGGGTACTTAACAATGGCCCGGGGAGCACCAGACAACTGGTTGGTTATCAATGGAGATCAACCAAAGGAAAAAATCGCCGCGGGAATTGCATCACGCGTGGGAAAAGAAATCATTAAGGGTTCATTAGAATTATGAAACGCTACCACATTTTGATCGCTGCTGTTGTCGTTGTCGTATTTGGAATAGGCGCTGTTGCGGCAACCGACCTGTTCAGATCCATTTCCATCAATCTCCGTGCCTACAACAACGTGGTTAAGCATCTCCTCTCCGAATACGTGGACGAGATCGACAGTGATGAGTTGATATCGGCCAGCATCAGGGGGATGCTTGACGACCTCGATCCCTACACGGTTTTCATCCGGGAGGAAGACCAATCAGCGGTAGGCATGTTGACTCGTGGCAAGTACGGGGGGGTTGGAATCCGTCTGAGTATTCGTGGCGATACCCTTACCGTGATTGCGCCTATAGAGGATACCCCCGCCTACCGGGCCGGTGTGCGTCCCGGTGATAAGATTATTAAAATTGATAATGAGAGTTCGTTTGACCTTCGAACGGATGAGGCGGCGCGCAAGATCCGCGGCAAGCCCGGCACTAAGGTAACCCTTACCTTTAAGCGTTATGGCGAGAAGGATCTCCTGGATATTACCATGGTCCGGGAGGAGATCGATGTAAACGACATGCCTTATTACGGCGTGGATAACGGCATCGGCTACGTTCGGATCACCCGCTTTTCCCGGGATACAGCTCAGGAATTCAGAAGAGCGGTCAAGGAGCTGCATGAGCAGGACATCAATGGCCTGGTAGTTGATCTGCGGGATAATCCCGGCGGCTTGCTGCAGGACGCGGTAGTGATGGTTGATGCCCTGGTAGAGCCTGGGTTGTTGATTGTGGAGACCCGGGGCCGTACCAAGAAAATGACCCGCGAATATCACTCCGAAAACGAACCGGTGCTTGACTCCGGGACGCCCCTGGTTATTCTGGTCAACCGGGGTTCCGCCTCCGCCAGTGAGATCGTGGCCGGCGCCATCCAGGACCTGGACCGCGGCGTTATCGTCGGTGAACGAACCTTTGGCAAGGGTCTGGTGCAGAGCATTTTCCAGGTCGGGAAGAATACATCCCTCAAGTTGACCACCGCCAAGTATTACATTCCATCCGGGCGCCTGATTCAGAAAGAGGACTACCTGCATAACGGCGTTCTCACCGACGGTCTCGATAAGCGGGACTCGCTGTTCGTGACGCGTGGCGGTCGAACGGTTCAAGGGGGTGGGGGTATTGTGCCTGATACTGAGCTGGACTCTCCATCATTGACGCCCCTGGCAAGCAGGCTGTGGTCACAAAGCATCTACTTTGTCTTCGCTACCCGGCACCAGAATAAGTATGACCTCTCATTGCCGGTGATCGTATCTGATGGGATCATGGAAGATTTCCGCCGGTTTGTGGAAGCCGAAAATGTAAAGGCATCCTTCCCTGGCGAAAGTGAACTGGAATCCTTTGAAGCCAACCTGGAGAAACTAGAGTCGTTCGACGGGAAGGTGGACCTGAGCGAATTGAAGGCCTACTACCAGTCCAAAGAGGCGACCGCTTTCGACGATGAATACGAGCAGATCAACCGCCTGCTGCGTTTGGAATTCGCCGGCATCGTAGGTGGACTGGGAGAGCGCATCCATTCCGGCCTGGAGGATGATCTCGGCTACCGGCGGGCAGTGGAGATCATGCAAAGTCCACTGGCCTACCAACGGATTCTTGAGCCGGATGGGCAGACCGCCCTTAACAAGTAGATTGGCTGTGCAGCGGTCCTGGTCGTTGACATGTTCCCGCCTGACCACGTAAATTGGCTCCCGTCGTAGGAATGGTCGATTAGCTCAGCCTGGTTAGAGCGCTTGCTTGACATGCAAGAGGTCACTGGTTCAAGTCCAGTATCGACCACTCTCGTTACCCCTCTATAGTATTGTATTTACCGATGGTAAAAAGAACACTGGCCATACCATACCAGGTAAAAAACTAAAAACAGCCCAAGACACCCTGTTTTGGTAGCATTATGGGCGTTGGAATAGTAGCCTCTAATCCTTTGAGGGGCTCAACTAAGTCCGTATATTACCGATAGAGATAATAAGAATCTAGGAGCACCTTAACTATGACTACTAAGGCAGAAACACCGACTGAAAAAGAATTTCAGGAATGGTACCAGATTTTCCTTGGTTTGGTGGATGATTTAAGAAAAAAGAGTGCCGGCGGTCTTATCGGTAAATATTTTGTGATTCGTGACGGAGACATCGTGGGCCAATATGACACTTTTGACACCGCTTATCGATCATGCATAGAACAGTATAAAGACAACAGATTCCTAATTCAGCAACTTCTACCTGAAGATGCTTCAGAATTTATCTTTGTTACAGCCTGATGGGCATCCTTCGCTGTGGTAATGAGCCGAAGTTAATCCTCCATAGGGGGCCGGTGATCCAAATTGGTGTAAGTCATCCAGTTGCACCGCCGCAGATGGATGAAGGGGCTGAGATCAAAGGTGAACTTTGCTCTGCATTGATTGATACAGGCGCAAGATCAAGCATGATCAGCCCTGACCTTGCCAAGAAATTAGATCTCCCTGTCCATTCCTTTACAACCTTCTCATCCGCATCTGAAGAAGATGTTCGCACTAAGGTTTATGTCGTTGCATTGTGGATACCCCCACCTTTGAAAACGGCATACAATTTCGTTCCAGTTGCTGAGGCTCCGCGCGAATTTCCGAATCATCAGATCATATTGGGTCGTGAAATATTGATGAACTGGCATATAACCTTTGATCTATCACAAG
>SDBV01008601.1_pt1 | contig 13728 bp, 14 predicted proteins | sample 2277081 | NCBI WGS metagenome assembly SDBV01 (sample SAMN10402039, study PRJNA504765) | marine sediment metagenome | isolation source: marine sediment core GS10_PC15, 223 cmbsf | place: Arctic Ocean: Southern Knipovich Ridge | collected 2010 | reverse complement strand
GGCACTGACATTTGCCTCGCATATTCTAGCGTGGGCGCCCGCGGTGCAGGATGTGGCCGAGGGCCGGCGGCTCGCCGAAACGCTGCTGGCGAGCGGCGCGGCGCGCGCGGCGTTCGAGCGGATCGTCGATGCGCAGGGCAGGCGCGCCTCGCCCGTCTTGCCGGCACGGCAGATGTACGCCGTCGCCGCCGCGCATGCCGGCGTTATCACGTCGATCGACGGATGGCTGATCGCAGAGATTGCGCGTGAGGCCGGCGCGCCGGCGGACGCCGGAGCCGGCATCGACCTGCTGTGCAGGGTCGGACAAACGGTAGCGGCAGGCGACGCGCTGTATCGGGTCCACGCCAGCGACAGCGCCGCGCTCGAACGCGCGATGCGCGCGGCGGCGCGCGATTCGGCCTGCAGGATCGAGTGAAAGAACTGAGTGAGGTATACCCAAGGTGAAGACGACGGTGGTTTCGAGCTGGCAGCAGTTCATGAGCCTGACTGCCGAGCTCGACGGCTGGGCATTTCGAGGTCAGCAGGATGCCAACTGGCTGTTGCAGAGTTCGCTGTCACGCTACCTGGCGGCGTTTGTGCCGGACCGCTCGACATGGCAGATTCAGGAGCAGCGCGCTATCCGCATTTTTCGCCGCAAGGCCCACAACTATCTGTCCGACGTGCGCGCGCTCTCGGACGATCTGCGCTGCCTCGGGCTGATGCAGCACCACGGCGCACCGACACGGATGCTCGATTTCACCAAGTCGCCTTTCGTTGCAGCTTTCTTTGCGCTGGAGCGTGCGGTGTCGGATGCGGCAATTTTCGCGGTGAATACGCCGGCGTTGTGGACCAACCGCGCCATTCCGGAGAGCACGCCGCATCTGACTCGCGACATGATCGATCCGCGCCGCAAAGGCAACTTCGAGAAATTTTTCCTCACCGACAAGAATCCGGTGATCTGGTTCGGCGAGCCCTCGGAGATGGACCAGCGGCTGATCGCGCAGGCCGGCACCTTTGTGTTGCCGGGTTTGCTGCAGGAGCCGCTCGATGAGATCCTCAACAATTATTCCAGTGACGACGAGCTGCTGCGGAAAATCGTCTTGCCTCGCTCGGTTCGCGACGACGCGATGCGCGCGCTGTACCGGATGAACATTACCAACGCATCGTTGTTTCCGGATCTGGAGGGGCTCGCGCGCTCGATCGCACTGGAGCTGGAGATGGTCTGGCCGACAACTGGCAGGATGGCGCCGCAGACAGGGCAATAGGGCCGTTGGCCGTTTGCCCTAGCGAGCGCCGAGCACGCGCAGCACCGCATTGCCTTCATCGGTAATCGCGAAGCGCGCTTTGCCCTGTCCCGCGTCCACCACCTGGGCGAGGCCTGCCTCGCGGAGCGCGGCTACGTCGGGCGTTGCCGCCATCACATCGACAGGCGCCTGAAGCAGCACCAGAAGCGTGGCGATTTCATGCGCGCTCAGATACCGCGTGCCGGCGGTTCTGTTATTGAGTTGGGTTGCCTGCATGGCAAACATCCTTTCGGTAGCGCCCGTGCATAACGTTGGGTGAGGCTGCACGGCGCTGCAATGCCTGATTGACCGGCTGGCCGCCCGCGAACGGGCCGCACGGTGCTACGAGATGCTACGGGAGGAGAGCGCTTTGAGGCGCTGCCAGAATGCCGCCAGGCCACGCGGCTGCGCGGCATGCAGCGCGAGCATTTCGTCGTAGTGACCACGCGAATCCTGGACGTGGGGCAGTTGGGACAGCAGCAGGCCAAAGTTCATGATATTTCTCCGTGCATATGGCTTAGGGCGGCTGGGGCCGCCTGGTTTTGCCTGGCGCCGCTTGCTGCGGCTCAAGGTCCGCCGGACGGGCGCGCAAGAGCATCGCGTCCATCTGGCGCAAATCGTGGTGCACGGAGAGCAATGCTACGGCGCGCACCGTCTGCCTGCTGGCAAGACGGCGGCTGGGGAAGAGAGCGCGAACGTCCTGCTGGTCAGGCAGAGTAACTGCTAAACATGCCTCGACATCGACTAGACAAGGTCGGAGTCCTCTGGTTGACGTTGCTGAGATTTTAGGCCTGTTGCAAATCGGGCAGCAAGTAAAAAGGCTGTAAAGACCATGTGGGCGCCCTGCAAGCTGCGCCGGCTATTCCGGCGTCGGCTCCGCGTCGAGCGCGGTCCAGCTCACGCTCGAGATGCCCTTTTCCATGCTCAGGCGGCTGGCGATCTGCTCCAGCTTGGGCTGGTCTTTGGGATGCAGTTTCAGCGTGGCGGTGACTTCGATGCGCTGCGGATTGTTCTCGTAGTCGCGGCTGGTGAGGCTCTGGAACGACAGCGGCGTCGACGACATCGAATTGGACAGCGTCGCACGGATATGGACTTCGTCCTCTTCGCGGCACACTACGGTCAGCGTGTATTCGCGCACCAGATCTGCTGCCGATACCGGCGCCGTATTGATCGCGCGGCTGAGTTCGCGCAGCACGGTGTTGGTCAGCAGCACAATCGCGGTTCCGGCGAGGGCCGGGCCGAAGTGTCCTGCACCGCATAAAACGCCGACCGCGCCCGAACACCACAGGGTAGCGGCCGTATTGATGCCCTGTATCGAACCCTTGTCGCGCATGATCACGCCGCCGCCCAGGAAGCCGATGCCGGACACCACATAGGCGGCGATCTGGGTGACCCCGGTGGAGCCGTTGCCCGTCAGCACGCCCAGCGTGACAAACAGGCACGCGCCGCTCGCGACGAGGGTGATCGTGCGCAGTCCCGCCGTGCGCTGCCGCATCTGGCGCTCGAAGCCGATGGCGACGCCGCAGGCGAATGCAGCAAGCAGGCGCAGGACAAAGTCGAGGGTCATGTGTTTCGGGGCGTCCGGGGTGGGTGAAGTATAGGCTAGCTGCAGGAGGGAGTTGCAGGGAGTGGCGGCAGGGCAGCGCGGCAGCGGCGCTGGCGGCGTATCCTGCTATCGTACGGTGTCTCGCCGCTTTCAGGTAGGCAAACTGGCGCTGCGGCGTGCCCTGCGGCGCGAGATTCGGCGCGCTTGCCTCACTCAACCTTTGTATCCTGTTAGAACGCATGTCCGGTGCACCGCTGTCCAAACCGAAGCCCTCACTCAATCTGCGCTGGCTCGCCTTATGGGGCCCGGGCCTCCTCGTCATGCTGGCCGATTGCGATGCCGGCAATGTCGTCACCGCGGCACAGGCGGGCGCCCAATGGGGCCTGCAACTGCTGGTGGTGCTGCTTGGCCTGATTCCCCTGCTGTATATGGTCCAGGAACTCACGGTGCGGCTTGGCATCTTCACCGGCCGCGGGCATGGTGAGCTGATCCGTTCGAACTTCGGCGCGCTCTGGGCGTGGGTCTCCGCGGCCGGGCTGGTGATTGCGGTGCTGGGTTCGCTGGTCACCGAGTTCACCGGGGTAGCGGGTATCGGCGAGATGTACGGGGTGTCGCGCTCTGTCACGCTGCCGCTTGCCGTGCTTGCCCTGATCGCGGTGGTGCTGACCGGGTCGCACAAGCGCGTCGACAAGGCCGCGATGCTGATCGGCGCGTTCGAGCTGACGTTCTTCGTGGTGGCTTGGAAGGCTCACCCGGATATGCGCGACGCGGTCCGGCAAATGAAGAGCCTGCCGTTGGGCAACAGCCAGTTTGCCTATATGGCGGCAGCGCTGATTGGCGCGACCTTCAATCCGTGGATGGTGTTCTATCAGCAAGCCGCCGTCGCCGACAAGAAACTCACCGCGCAAGACTATGGAGCGGCCCGAACGGAAACAGCGTTGGGTGCGGTCCTCACGCAGTTGTTGACGGCAGCGGTGCTGGTTGCTGCCGCTGCCACGCTGGCAGGCGACGGCAAATCGCACACGCTGGACAGCGTGGGAGAGATCAGCAACGCGCTCGCGACCGTGGTGGGACCGCAGGCGGGCCGTGTCCTGTTCAGTGCGGGCGTGCTCGGCGCCTCGATGGTAGCCGCGATTGTCTGCTCGCTCTCGCTTGCCTGGGGCCTGGGCGAAGTGGCGGGCTACAAGCACTCGCTCGAAGACCGGCCGACTGGTGCACCGTGGTTCTACGGCGTGTATGTGGCCTCGGTCGCGGGCAGCGCGTACCTGGTCTGGCTGGCGCCCAACCTCGTCACCTTGAACGTCGCGGCCCAGGTGGTGAACGCCTTGATGTTGCCGCTGGTGGTCGGTTTGCTGATTGCACTTAGCGTGACCTCGCTTCCTGAAGCGCACCGCCCGCGCGGTATTTATCTGTGGCTGGTGTCGGGCGTTGCCGCGGTCGTCAGCATTGCCGGGATCGTCGGTGCGGTGTGGGGGATGATGTCGTGAGGCGGGTGGCGTCTGCGCCCTGTGCCCTGTGCAGTGCTTGCCGGAACGCTTCGCGGGCATGGATAGACTGACGGGTTCTATCGACTGCGCGCGACACTATCGCCGGATCATCATTACTCGTCGTAGAACTCCGAACGGGCGATCACGCGGTTGATGCCGCGCGGGCACTGACACGCGACTATATCGTTGTCCTTCACGGCCGTTGCACCTGTCAGCCCCCAGTTCTTCGCCGTGCCCAGCATCGGTCCGTTGTGTCCGCAGCGCCCGCATGACGCGAGTCCTCCATCTTTCGCAAGCGCCCCGTTCTCGTCGGAGAAGTCCTCGTCACCGTCCAGCACCTCGCCCCCGGTCGTCGTCCTGTTACCCTTGACTGCCAGCATCGTTACCATGCCATGCTCCCTGGTGGGGTGGAAAAAACGTCAATACTGATCGATCGATGCCTGCAGCATCCGCAGGCGGGTCTTGCCGTCAGGCGTAAACACCGTGTCAAACCGCACGAGCCCTTCCTTGTGCAGGTGGCAGGCCAGCGTGAAGCTGACCGTCATGCCAGGCTCCGGGGCCTGCACCTCGATCTCGACCGCCTTCAGGCGTGGCTCGTATTTGAGCAGCGTCGCTTCGATGGCGTTGCGAAGCCTGTGCGTCGACGAAGGCAGATTCCGGTAGATTTCCGACAGATCATCGAGCCCGAAGTCCGGCAGGTGCGCAAGCGAGCGGCGCCGGCTGTTCAGGATGCGCTCGATGTTGTCCCGCACCGAGAGAAACGTCTGTTCCTCCAGCGTGAAATCGCTTACGGCTGCTCCGTCGGCGAAATACCCGGTGATGCGCTCGAAAAGTCCAGGTCCTGTACGCATGGGCACCCTAATGCGCCATGCCGGCGATCGATGAAAGAAGCCACTGGTCGATGGCGAACCAGACAAGTCCCGCAGCGATACAGGCGATGAAAACCCACACCAGCGGCGACACGGGGCGTCGGCGCCAGCGGGACGAGTTCACTACCACAGGGCCCGATTGATCGGGTGTGTTTCTGCCTGTGCCACCACCTGTGGCGCGCGCAAGCCGCTCGTCAATCGCGCGGATGAGTTTTGCGCGCGCCTCGGCCTCGTTCACGGCATAACGGCCCCTGAACCCGAGTCCGAGCACGGCGGCAAAGATATTCAGCAGAGGCAGCACAGGCTTTGCCTCACGCAGCCGCTGACCCATCCGCCTGAGCAGTTCTTCGCCCGCATCATTGCGACCGAACACGCGAACCTGCAGAGGCTCACGTTCCCATGCGCCGCGCGCCTCGGCGTGCAGTCCGTTGAGAGCGGCTTCATCGAGCAAGGCGCATTGTGCATAGAGTGCATCGTCGATCACGTCTGGTGGATGGCCACGCCGCTGCAGTTCGTCGCGCAGGCAGGCGACCTGGGCATCAGAGTCTTTGCGCAGGGTCTCGAGCGAGGGAGTCTGGTCGCTGCGTAGTGCCATGACCGTACGGGCGGTATCGCGCATGGCAACGGGTAGCAGGTCCTGGGCCGGTTGTACTGTGGCGACCTTCATGACGGCAGCACTGCGTAGAGCTCAAGCTCGGCTTCGCTAATCGAGCCGGGCACGTAGATCTGGCAGACGCGCGCGGCAATCATGCGGGCAAAAGCCGGATCCGTGCTGTCTACCGCGAAGTACTGGTTTTCGATGCGCACGGGAATGGCGGCAGGCAGACGCGAAACCGGTCTCAGCGGGATACCGGCCAGTGCGGAATTGACGACCTGTTCGACCTCGTCGGGTGCGCCCATCTTGCACAGCTTCGGCAACAGTTCGAGCAGCGCGTGAGCTGGCATTGTCGCGCGCACTGACAGGTAGTAGTCGACATCCTCGGTAAGACGCTCGTCGTTGATCTGGCCACGCCACATTGAGGGGCGCACGCGTTCAAGCGCGATGGGCACGACCCGCGAAGGGATTACGGCATCGAGCAGTGCGCGGATCAGCGATTCCAGTTCTGCGAACACGGGTTCCGGTGCGTGATGATCGTATGCGGGGATGGCCTGCAGCGTTTCCGTGGTCGAGAAGGTGAGGAGCGATCCGGCCAGACGCGCGAGCAAGGCATAGAGCCGTTCTGGATGCTGGTCGGGCGCCTGGGCGAGCCGCGCCAGTTCCGGCCAGGTGCTGTTGACCGCATGCAGCAGCCAGAAGAGCGCCACGTCGGACACCGCGAAATCCGCGATCTGGTCCGAACGTTCCTTGCGGCGCACCGCAAGACTGGCGCTCTTGGCCGTCAGGATCTCCGAGAGGCGCTGCATGCGCTGCGTGAGCCGAGTGCTGGCCGACAGGAAGAGACAGGGTGGCACAGATGTCTCATCCGGTTCGAAGCGGCCCTGCGGTGTGCGCACAAGGCGCGCAACGGGGCACGTAATGTAGTCGCCCGCCTGTTCGAAATCGAACAGCAGCACCACTAGCTGACGCTCGACGCTGATCTCTTCCTTTCCCTGTCCGTTGATGTCGACGACATGCAGGAATTCGCGGGTCACCCGCCGCGGCCGTGCCGGCTTCTCTCCAGGCTCCACACAGTTGCCGCCCTGCGCATCGACAAGCGCTACGCCGGCAAGCACCGTTACCGCTTCGACATTAGCCGGCACGTCTGCCAGACTGCGCGCACCGGGTAGCCAGTCGGCGGTTTCGCTGTCGATGAACGTGCCGTCACGCAGACGCGCTGTCAGCTTCGTGAGCTGCAGCCGGCCGACGGCGAGCGCCTGCGTATCCAGTGCGACACCGACTACTCCCCAGGCGTCGGGACTCGCGATACGGGCGATCTGGTCATTGGCAAACTGCTCCCAGAGCGCCTGCTGCTGGAAGTGCTGCGGCGTCATGAAAATGCCGCGCGCCCACAGGGGTTTCGTTATCTGCATCGTTGATAGTGGTCGTGATTCACGTAGGAAGAGACAGTGGGGTTCAACGCTTTGCCTTCGGCATCCGGGAGATGAGCGACAGACTCACGTCCATGCCTTCGATCTGGAAGTGCGGAACAATGAAGAGTGCGATGCGGAAGAAGCCTGGGTTGTCTTCAATGTCTTCCACCACGACTCTGGCTTCACGCAGCGGGTGTGAGGTCTGCAAGTCGTCACCCGGTTTGGTCATGACCGTGACGAGCGAGCGGACCCAGGTGTTCAGTTCCAGCTCGAGCAGCCTGCGATCCTTGGTGGTGCCGATATTCTCGCGCTGGATCAGCTTCAGATAGTGCGCAATGCGCGAGAGCAGGAAGATGTACGGCAGACGCGCGTTGATGCGGCTGTTGGCTGCTGCGTCGCGCGTGTCGTACAGGGCCGGCCTCTGCGTCGAATGCGCAGAATAGAAGCACGCGTAGTCGTGATTGCTGGTGTATGAAAGCGCGATGAGGCCTTGCCCGGCGAATTCGAATTCACGGGTTTCGGGAATCAGCGCGTCGGTCGCGATTTTGCCTAGATGTCCGGTATCGAGATCGTAAAGGTGGACCGGCAGATCGGGTATCAGGCGACCCGCCTGGGGGCCACGGATCTGCAGGCACCAGCCATTGCGCACGAAGCTTTTCACGAGGTTCACGGCGAACGCAAACGCCGCGTTCGCCCACACGAAGGCGCTACTCCCGCCAGCACGGACATCCTCGGTGTAGTTGAACGCGTGTACGGGATTCGTGTCGGGTCCGTATGGCAGGCGCGCGAGAAACCGGGGCAGCGTGAGCCCGACATAGCGAGCGTCCTCTGTTTCACGAAACGCCTTCCATTTCAGATAGGTCGCGCGCTCGAAATGGCTGGACAGATCGCGTATGCCCGCTACTTCCTCCATCGACGTCCTGCCGAAAAAGGCTGGAGAGACCGCGCCGATAAATGGCATGTGCGCCGCGGCCGCTACCTTCGACGGATTGCGCAGCAACGCGATATCGGGCGCGCTGGCATCAAACTCGTAGTTCGCGATCATCGCGGCGAACGGGTATGCGCCTGGCGTGTCGTATTCCTTGATGTACGTCTGAACGAACAGGCCGCTCTGGATCAGCTCGGGCGCATCCTCGAAATCCTGATGCAAGGTTTCCTTCGAGACGTCGAGTACCTCGATACGAACGTTGCGCCGGAAATCCGTCCGGTCAATCAGAAATTGCAGACCACGCCACAGCGATTCGAGGGCCTGGAAAGCAGGGTGGTGAAGGATGGCGTCGATCTGCCTGCCAAGCAGCCGGTCGATGGTGGCGAGATCGTGGTCGAGGCGTGACACATCCATCCTCACCGACGCACTCACATCGGTTTGCACAGGCATGCTGGCTGTTACGGTCTTCAGATTCTGCCGCGTGTTGTTCTCGAAGCTTGCGCTCATCGTTCGGTATCTGATCTTTCCCGGCTTCCTTTGAGCTGTCGTGTATAGCACGCGATTCATCTCGAAAACAGATTGAAATGTGAATGTTTGTTGCAGTCAGAATAAAAACAACAAACGTTACCTGTCGATGTGACCAGTGCTTCACTGGAACATCGAAGGCGCGTATTGTAAGCACCCCAAATATTAATTGACTGCGCAGTCATCTTTCGCGTGTAGCGGTTCAAGTCGTGGTTACGAAGCAGTGCAGATCAGGTGAGGAATAAACAAGAATGGCAAGCCTGTATGACGAAGCGAAAGAGTTGGTATCGAGCCTGACAGCGGTACCCGGCAGGCAGAAGTACTTTCTGGATGTGCCGGCTACAGCCAGCGCGGGGCAGTTGTCGGTCGTGTCGTTTGAAGCCACGGAGAAGATGGGTGAACCCAACGTGGTGCGTATCGTGCTCACGCATCCGGCGCAGCTCCCGCGCACTGACTACCTGAACGTGGATGCTGTTTTCTCGATCGTGCCCGATGACGGAGCCGTGAGAAAATTCTCCGGCTACATCGAACGCTTCTCGACGGTGCAGACCACCAAGGACTACACGAAGTACGAGATCGTCCTCAAGTCGCATTTCGCCCGCCTGCAGGCTGGCGCCAACACCCAGGTCTTCCAGCACCTCACGATCCCGCAGATCCTGCAGAAGATCCTGCGCGCCCACGGCATCCGCGAGCATCAGATGCAGTTCCGGCTGCGCGGCGATTATCCGAAGGTGTTGTGGCGCTTCCAGTACCAGATGACGGACTTCGACTATGTGCACATGCTCATGCAGAAGACAGGCATCTGGAGCTACATCGTGGAGACCGAACACGGCGACATGATCGTCTTTGCCGATGATATCGACCACTACCTCTACGACCCGCGGCTCATCGCGCCGTACCGTGAGGCGGCCGGCCTCGAGTCGGCGGGCATGGAAGCCGTCACGACGCTCAGAACGCACACGCAGATCGTGCCGCAGTCCATCGTGGTTGCGGACTACAATCCTGAGGCTGCCTGGGAGCGCTTTAAAGACCAGGCCAACGTGGCCCCCCAGGATTCCACCACCTACGGCCAGCCGTACATCTACGGCACCGGGCACCTGGACCAGCAGGGTGCGAAGTGGGAGGCGCAGTTGCGCCACGAGGCGGCCATGGCTCGCCAGGTGGTGTACGAAGGCACGAGCACGGTGCTTGCGCTGCAGTGCGCGCGCGTGCTGGAGACGGATGTGGTGCTGCCCGATGCACCTCAGGGGCAGGTGATCACGGAGATCACGCACAGCGGTGCGCGCGACAGGCCCTATACCAACACATATAGGGCCATCCCTGCCGACCGGCGCTTTCGTCTGCAGCTCGAACCTGCCAGGTGGGCAAAAATCGCCGGCACACTGAGCGCACGCGTATGCAGCCCCGACAAGTACACCTATGGCTACCAGCTACTGCTCGAGTACTTCACGTTCCCCGAGAAGTTCATGTTCATCGACCTGCTCGGGCTCGACATACAGGCGATCCCGGCCTCGGCGACCTCGCTCGATGTCGAGGTCGTGCTCGAGCGCCCATATCCTGACGACATGCGCTTTACCGCAGACAATATCCGTCTCTACTGCACGCCGGTGATCAATCTATTCACGGTAGGGGCGGATCCCGTGACGGTCACACAGCACGAGACCGAATACCGGGTGCGCGCGCGGGCCGGGCATGGTTCGCTCATCGACATCTATTCGGTCGACGGCGTGGAGTACTTCGAGCGCGGCCGGCGCTTCGAGTATGTGCCTTTCGCGGCATTCAAACATCGTGGCGGCATGCTGCGCCACGACATGCCAGAGCGCTACTACCATACCCGCATGCGGCGTGGGCCATCCGGACGGTTCGATACCTGGCTCGTGCTCGGTGGCCATGCGTGGGACAAGATGAATACGCTGCCCACCGAAACGCTAACGCTGTGGGTAACCGGCACCAACGGCATGCTGCCGCGCAAGACCCTGCGCGAAGCAGGGATCACGCGCATGCGTGGCGGCTTCACCAACATCGGTGCGGTACGCAACCTCACGGCGCCCACGCTCCCGGTCTATCCGCCCACGGGCGACCGGTACCACTGGCGTGTGCTCTCGCATCTTGCGCCGAACTACCTGTCGCTGCTCGACGCGGAGATGCTGCGCGGCTCGCTCGCGCTCTACGACTGGACGGATGGCGAGCTCAACAGCCGGCGCATCAACGCCATTACTGACGTGCGCCATCGGCCTCTGAGCAAGCTCGTGAAGGGCGGGCTGATGCGCGGTGTGGAAATCATTGTCACGCTTGATGCCGCGCGCTTCGCCGGCGACGGCGATCTCGAACTCTTTGGCAACATGCTCAACCGCTTCATTGGTCTCTACGCGACGCTGAACCTGTACACGAAGCTCGTAATCGTGACCCAGCCGACAGGACGCCGTGTCGAATGGCCTGAAACGAAGGGCGAGGGAGCGCCCTTTTGAACAAACCCACCATGCCCTTGGCGGTACCTGCACATGGTGCGCCATTGTTACCCGCGCTATTCGATCAGGCAACGCGGATGAACTTCATCCGCTTCTGCGAACTGCTCGAACTCGCCGCGCCGGACATGCCATCGCTCGGCACAACGGATTCACCGGCCGCGGAACCGGTCCGGTTTCGCTCGCGCGCACAGCTGGGTTTTCCGGGCCGTGAGATCGATGCGGTCAGGTACGACGTCGATAACCCCGCGCTGGCGCCGTCGGTGGTCACGACGTTTCTGGGGTTCTATGGCGTCGACGCGCGCATGCCCGCGTACTTCGTCGACGAGGTAGCGCAGCATCGCGATGGAGCAGAGCCCCTGGCGGCGTTCCTCGATCTCTTCCATCATCGCATCATCACGCAGTTCTACCGCGTCTCGCACAAGTACCGCTATCCGGTTGGCTTCAAGCGGGATGGCACGGACCCGGTGTCGCGCTATCTGCTCAGTTTTGCCGGATTCGGGTTCAGTACCTCCACGCGCATCGTCACGTCCGATACAGGGCTACCTGTGGCCACACAGGAGAAAAAGTCCTCGACCGCTCGCCAATGGCTCATGGAGGTGGCCGACAAACGCCGGCTGCTGTCGATGCTCGCGCTCGTCATGCAGAAGACGCGCACGGCAGAAGGACTGACAGGCGTGCTTCGGCATGCCGTGCCTGACGCCGCAATCGCGGTTGAGGAGTTCCATCCCGTCTGGCGGGAAGTCGATGAATGTGAGCCTGCGGCGCTCGGCGAACAGTGCCTGCTGGGCCGCGGATTTTACGACCGTGCGAATGTGGTCCGGGTTGTGATCACGCCGGCTTCGCGTGAAACCGTCCTGTCGCTTGTGCCGGGGCAATCCTCGCATCGTGAGGTCATGACGCTGCTGCAGTTCTATCTCGGCTACGAGAGTGAAGCGGATCTGGAGATGCACGTGCGGGCCGATCTCATGCCCGATCCCACGCTCGAGCCATATCAGGCGAATCTGGGTTTTACGGCGCAACTGGAGGCACCGGTGCAGCCGGCAACCGGTGTAGCGATGCGCATCACGCGTGTCCAGCTCGGCCGCTGGAAAGGAGCAGCGGAGGCAAACGGATGAAGAACAGCAAAAGAAGCAAGGGTATTCCCGCTATGAACGCAAAGATCAGGCAATCGGCACGGCGCGCAAGTCTCGCGATTGCAATATTGTCGGCTGTGGCCACGGCCGGATGTGGTGTTGCGCAGGCGGTCGGCGACGGAACCGTGGATGCCGCGAAGTGGGCCTTCACGACCCAGGTCAAGACGATGAACGTCGACCTCAAAGGCCGTACATCGCTCAATGCTGATGCACAGGGTCAATCGCTTTCGACGGTCGTCAGGTTTTACCAGCTCAAGGACGTGAAGACATTTGCGCAATTGAATTATGCACAACTGCAGTCTGACGATCTGAATCTTCTCAAGACGGATCTACTGGCCACGAAAGACGTTGTGCTGCGCCCGGACGCGGGCGCAAGCATCGCCGAGCCAATGAATCCGGATGCACAGGTCGTGGGTGTGGTCGCATTTTTTCGGGAGCCCACGCAGGAACGAACGTGGAAGCTGGTCATCCAGAAGAAGCAGTGGAAGAAAACTGACCCTGTCAAGATCGAGGTCAACGGAAACGAGCTGGTGCTGGTCGGTGCAGATTCGCAGCCCGTCAGGCACGAAGCCCCGCAGCAGGCTGTACCGTCGAGCCCGGCGTCGGCGCCGGCGCCGGCGCCCAATCCGGCGCTCATAAGCAAAGCTGAAGGTCATCCCTCGATAACGCCCTTGCCGTAACCGGAGTGCTTGGCGATTTGCGCTGGCCAACACTCCTTCATTTCACACCAGGCGGCATCAATATTGCACAAGAATCTACAACCGGCGTGTAAACGCCGTGTCAAAAAACGCGTCTGCTACCGGCGCAATGCTGCTAGCCCGTGCCGCCCTGCGCGCCGCGGTGGCCCTAGTGGTTTTCGATTAATCCGGATTTACAACATTTTTATCCGCTCCGCGCTATACCTTTAGCAAACCTGATGAAACAGGTTGCGACACCGTGGCTCCCGCACCGGTGTGGAATGTTGTCGTCCCTGCAAAATGAGGTTCGTCATGAACGTGATGATCTGGCTGCCTGGCCTGTTCCTGCTTGGACTGGGGTGTATGGCGTTGTGCGTCGCGTTTATCGACGCGTGCGACAAGATCTGAGGAGACCATCATGGCCTGGCTTGCTGCCGCGATTTCCGCGTTGACTTTCATTTATCTGTTCGTCGCGCTCGTTCGACCCGAGTGGTTCTGAACCACGCCCGAAACATCCCGTCATCTTTTTCCGCGTAGAAGGGGAAGCCCATGTGGACCCTGCCGCTTCTGATACTGGTCACGGCGATTGTCGTGTCGATCCCACTGAGCCGTTACATGGCGTGGATTCTCGACGGGCGATACCGTGCGCCGCGCGTGCTGCGCTGGTTCGAAACGAAGCTCGATAGCGGCCCGCAAGACTGGAAGCAGTACACGGTGGCGCTGCTCGTCTTCAACGTGGCGCTGTTCGTGTTCGGCTTTGTGGTGCTGTCGCTGCAACCGCTGATGCCGCTCAATCCGCTCGGCCGCGGCATGCTCGCGCCGT
>SDBV01008600.1_pt1 | contig 13728 bp, 10 predicted proteins | sample 2277081 | NCBI WGS metagenome assembly SDBV01 (sample SAMN10402039, study PRJNA504765) | marine sediment metagenome | isolation source: marine sediment core GS10_PC15, 223 cmbsf | place: Arctic Ocean: Southern Knipovich Ridge | collected 2010 | reverse complement strand
CCAATTTGTACAGTCAAGATTATGGGTGGTTTGGGAATGTAACTGTTACTACGCTTTCCTCAGGAGAAAAGGTATTTATTAAATGGAATACAGGAGGCAGCGGCAATTTCGACTGGGATTTGACCGTTGCCCCATGGGAGCCTGGCGATAATTGCTCAATCCCTGCTATTGCTACTTCGGGAACCAATTCACTGCCGGCGACAACACTTAACGAACATTGGTATTCCTACACCATGCCCAGTGAAGGTAAACTTCAAATCACTTCTACAGCTTCGGAATATGTGTACGTGTATACCGGAACATGCACTAATTTGTACGTTCAAACTTATGCATCTGGGAATGTAACTGTTACTACGCTTTCCTCAGGAGAAAAGGTATTTATTAAATGGAATACAGGAGGCGGAGGCAATTTCGACTGGGATTTGACCGTTGCCCCATGGGAGCCTGGCGATAATTGCTCAGTCGCTGCTATTGCTACTTCGGGAACCAATTCACTGCCGGCGACAACACTTAACGAACATTGGTATTCCTACACCATGCCCAATGCCCAGTGAAGGTAAACTTCAAATCACTTCTACAGCTTCGGAATATGTGCGTGTCTATACCGGAACATGCAGCAATTTGGACAATCAAGCATATAGTTATAGTAATGTAACTGTTAACACGCTTTCCTCGGGAGATAAGGTATTTATTAAATGGAATACAGGAGGCGGAGGCAATTTCGACTGGGATTTGAGCGTTTCTCCTCTGGAATCAGGTGATAATTGCTCAATCGCTGTTATTGCTTCTTCGGGAACCAATTCACTGCCAGTGACAACATCTAAGGTGTTCTGGTATTCCTACACCATGCCCAGTGAAGGTAAACTTCAAATCACTTCTACAGCTTCGGAATATCTACGTGTCTATACCGGAACATGCAGTAATTTGGACACTCAAGCTGGTGAGTATGAAAATGCAACTGTTACCACGTTTTCGTCAGGAGATGAAGTATTTATTAGATGGGATACAAGAGGCGGAGGCAATTTCGACTGGGATTTGACCGTTGCCCCTTGGGATCCAGGCGATAATTGTTCAATCGCTTCCATTGCTACTTCGGGAACCAATTCACTGCCGGCGACAACTCTTAACGAATACTGGTATGCCTATACCATGCCCAGTGAAGGTAAACTTCAAATCACTTCTACATCTGACGAATATGTGAACGTCTATACCGGAACCTGCAACAGTTATAAAAATTCATGGTCGGGAAATGAAAACGTGACGATTACTACCTTGTCCTCTGGAGATGAGGTATTTATTAAATGGAACTGCAATTATGGAGGCGATTTCGATTGGGATTTGAGTGTAGTTCCATTTGTGGATGGCGATAATTGTGCCATGGCAGTTGCAGCTACTATTGGCGCCAATTCATTGCCCCTAGCCACAGGGTCATATTGGTATGCTTATACCATGCCCAGTGATGGCAAACTTCAAATCACTTCTAGCTCTCATACATATGTGGAAGTGTCGGCAGGAACGTGTGACAATCATGACAGTGACTGGTATGGATATGAGGATGTTACTGTGACCACCCTGCTTGAAGGAGACAAAGTGTTTATTAATTGGATTAATGATTATGGAGGCAATTTCGACTGGGAATTGAGTGTAGTTCCATGGGTGGATGGAAATAATTGTGCCATGGCAGTTGCAGCTACTATTGGCGCCAATTCATTACCCGTAGCCATAGGGTCATATTGGTATACTTATACCATGCCCAGTGATGGCAAACTTCAAATCACTTCTAGCTCTCATACAAATGTGGAAGTGTCGACAGGAACGTGTGACAATCATGACAGTGAATGGGATGGATATGGGAATGTGACCGTGACCACCCTGCTTGAAGGAGACAAAGTGTTTATTAATTGGATTAATTATTATGGAGGCAATTTCGATTGGGATTTGAGTGTAGTTCCATTGGTGAATGGCGATAATTGTGCCATGGCGGTTGCTGCTACTCTTGGCGCCAATTCGTTGCCCGTAGCCATAGGGTCATATTGGTATACTTATACCATGCCCAGTGCAGGCAAGCTTCAAATCAGTTCTGCATCGAATGATTATGTGAAGGTATATTCAGGGACTTGCGCTGATATGAATGATCAGGAAGAAAGAAGCGGGAACCTCACCCTTGCCTCCCTTTCTTCGGGAGATGAAATTGGCGAATTAAACTTCGCTCCCTTAGCTACAGGAGATGTAGTTTATATTGAATGGGAAGCCTACAATGGAGGTAATTTTAATTGGGAATTAGCGCTTGTTCCTCTGGAGAATGGAGATAATTGCTCCATGCCGGCTGCTGCGACTTTTGGAGTCAATACAGTACCTACACTAAATGCAGGACAAATGGCTTACTGGTATTCCTATACCATGCCAAGCGAGGGAAAACTTATCGTCACTTCTGCATCTTCCAATGATGTGAATTATTATTCAGGAACCTGTGTCAGTATGAGCTATAAAGGAGAAGGACGTAAAAATCTGGAAGTAACGAATCTTTCCCCAGGGGATGTAGTCTTTTTCGAATGGGAGACCAATTATGGAGGTGATTTTGATTGGGAGATCGCGGTCGCACCGCTCTCGCCTGCAGATGATTGTTCTGTAGCCGTTTTGGCAGTCGAAGGTGTGAATACGGTACCCGAAACGGAAGGTGATCAATATTGGTATAAATTCACCATGCCAGGAGAAGGGAAACTTGAGATCACATCAACTTCGGATACCGAACTGATGGTTTTTGCCAACTCTTGTGAGTTTTCAGAATTTGTAGGTTATGGATATGAAAACGTAAGTGTTGGTACTTTGTCTCCTGGAGATGAAGTTTTTATTCTTTGGTTTAAATCACAGGATGGCGAAAATAAAGGTCCTTTCGATTGGAATCTTGCCATTATTCCACTGGAGCCGGGTGATAATTGTTCGCTGGCCGTTGTGGCAACAGATGGCAGCAATACTACTCCTCATCCTGATTATTGGTTTAGTTATGTCGTGCCAACAACAGGAAATTACACAATTTCTTCGTTGGGCACAATCGACAGCGATGCATATCTGAGAGTTTATTCAGATTGTGCAGGGACTCTGTTAGACCAGGACGATGATGGAGGCCCGGGTTATCAATCTGAATTAATACTGCCACTTACAGGTGGAGAAACGGTATATATATTATGGAGTGATTGGGAATCCAACACTGGCTTCAACTGGGTTATTTTAAAGGAAGGTGTTGTACTGTTGGAACAGGCCATTACCTTCGGTGCGTTGCCGGACAAAGTCTTTGGTGATGCTGCTTTTGATCTTACGGCAACGGCCAGTTCTGGTATTGATGTGAGCTATGAAATAGTAAGAGGCCCTGCGACAATCTCAGGAAAAACTGTGACTATAACAGGAGCTGGTGCCATTACGATACGTGCAAACCAAACCGGAGATGGAACTTATAAAGCGGCCCCACCCGTGCAGCGATTGTTAATTGCGAATAAGGCAGATCAACAAATTACTTTTGAGCCTATTTCCGATAAATCAATTGGCGATGCGGCATTTGATGTAGTGGCCACCGCCACTTCAGGCTTGGCGCTTAGCTATTCCGTAATTGGTCCGGCAACTATCGCAGGAGCTACTATAACTCTTGATGGTATCGAAGGAACAGTGATCGTTACTGCCCATCAGGCAGGTGATGCAAACTACAATGCCAGCAGTACTATAATCAGTTTTAATATAACTTTAAAGACTTCCCAGACAATTACCTTTAGCACACTTGAAGACAAAACATATGGTGATGCCGACTTTGAACTTACAGCAACGGCCAGTTCTGGCCTCATTGTAAGTTTTGAAGTAGTAAGTGGTCCTGCTACGATTTCAGGAAGTACAGTTAGTATAACTGGAGTTGGAGAGGTAACTATAATGGCAACCCAGCAAGGCGACGCAACCTACCAGTCGGCTTCGGTTCAGCGAACATTTACCGTGAATAAGGCAGATCAGCAAATTACTGTTGAGGCTATTTCTGATAAAATAATAAGCGATCCGGCTTTCGAAGTGATAGCTTCCACAACTTCCGGATTAGCGCTTAGTTATTCCGTTAGTGGCCCTGCCACGGTCTCAGGAACTACTATTACCCTGGATGGAACCGCAGGAACTGTGGTCGTGACTGTGGCACAGGCAGGAGATGCTAATTACAATGCCGCCAGCGCTGAAATTACTTTTAAGGTAGAAGAAAAAACCTCTCAGGTTATTACATTTAGCACACTAACAGACAAAACCTTTGGCGATGCTGACTTTGATCTTACGGCATCGGCCAGCTCTGGTCTCATTGTAAGTTTTGAAGTCGTTAGTGGTCCTGTTACCATTTCAGGAAGTACGGTGAGCATAACTGGAGCTGTTGAGGTAACTATAATGGCAACCCAGCAAGGCGACGCAACCTACCAGTCGGCTTCGGTTCAGCAAACATTTACCGTCAATAAGGCAGATCAGCAAATTACTGTTGAGGCTATTTCTGATAAAATAGTAAGCGATCCGGCTTTCGATGTGCTAGCTTCCACAACTTCCGGATTAGCGCTTAGTTATTCCGTTAGTGGCCCTGCCACGGTCTCAGGAACTACTATTACCCTGGATGGAACCGCAGGAACTGTGGTAGTGACTGTGGCACAGGCAGGAGATGCTAATTACAATGCCGCCAGCGCTGAAATCACTTTTAAGGTAATCCCAAAGACCTCTCAGACTATTACATTTAGTACGCTTGAAGACAAAACCTTTGGTGATTCTGACTTTGATCTCACGGCAATAGCAAGTTCTGGCCTCATTGTAAGTTTTGAAGTAGTTAGTGGTCCTGCTACCATTTCAGGAAATACGGTGAGCATAACTGGAGCTGGTGAGGTAACTATAACGGCAACCCAGCAAGGCGACGCAACCTACCAGTCGGCAATTGTTCAGCAAACGTTTACCGTCAATAAGGCGGATCAGCAAATAACCGTTGAGGCGATTTCTGATAAATTAAATACCGATGCCGCCTTCGATGTGGTGGCTTCTACTACTTCAGGACTCGTGCTTAGCTATTCCGTTAGCGGTCCCGCTACAATCTCAGGAACTACGATTACCCTGGATGGCACAGTGGGAACAGTGATCCTTACAGTGGAACAGCCAGGGAATGAAAACTACAACCCTGCCAGTACTGATGTTAGTTTTAACGTTATAGAAAAAAGTACTCAGGTCATCACCTTTGAGTCTATATCGGATCAGATTTTTGAAGATGGTACTTTAACACTACTTGCAACAGCATCTTCAGGTTTGGCCGTGAACTATGAGGTGGTTAGCGGACCGGCCACAGTCACTGGCAATGTGGTGAGTTTTACTGATATAGGTACGGTAGTGGTGAAGGCTTCACAACCTGGAGACAATAGTTTCTTTGCTGCCGATCCTGTTCAGCAATCCTTTGATGTAGTCACCATTACAGGTATTGACGAGGAAACTATATTCGGTATCAGTACATACCCAAATCCTGTGCAGAATCAACTCACGCTGGAAATAGGTAATCTGGATATTGAGCGGATTCAATTGTTCTATTTTAATGGTCGCATTGTTCGTGAATATGATAAAGACAGTAGATCGTTCGATTTTAGTAACATCATACCTGGTTTGTATCTGCTTAAAGTAATTTCATCAGAGAAGGTTGATATACGTAGAATAATTAAGAAATAAAGTTAAACCTAAAGCCTCGAAAGGTTAGTTTTTAACCTTTCGGGCTTATAATTAAATAGAAAAGATGAAAAAGATAATATATACATTAATCATATCTATATCAGTGTTAGGTATAATGGTATTGTCAAGTTGCGATGGAGGTCTAACCGAAATAGAAGAGCGACTAAAAGCCCTGAGGAACAATGGAAGCCCATGGGTGCTTTCCAGCGGGGGTGTAATGAAGGATGGCTATGACGTAAGTGACCAATTTACTGGTTTTAAGTTAACTATTGGTGAATACACTTATAGTGCACAAAACAGCCTTGCCGATGCCTGGCCTGCTTTAGGAACCTGGGAGTTCAATAATGATCAAATCAATTCTATACTAAGAGATGATGGTGTTGTGATTGGTGTAGCGTTAACCGGGAGTAATAGTAATTTAACCCTGACCTATACAGCTTTGGCCCCTTCAGGAGGCCGAATTGAGGGGCTGGCTGGTGATTACATTTTTAATTTGGTGAGCGAATAAATATTAAGTAACCAGTGCCTGAGCTTAGGCGTTTAGCTTGTAAAGCATAGCAATCCCAAAGACGGGACTGTCTCTGTTGTTCAAATTGACGGATGAACACCGCTAAACGAATATTTAATTTAGAACTTGGACTTTATTTTACACTCTCTGAGAAACGGTCTGGGCAAGACTGGTATTGCTATTACGGGAATAATTTATATTTATGTCACAATCTTGATATACATTTATTAAAATGTGGCTTTAAATATCCCTAAAGCCCATAATTGCGCTCCTGTTCTGGGCGCAAAAACCTTGTTGGTCAAATGATTGACATGGGACTTTTCTTTTTTGGGTGGTGAAATAGGTGGCGAATATTGATATTGCTTATTCTCCTTTTTTATATACATTGTTGAGTGGTAATATTATATAATTCCCTCAATATCCTTTAATTCTTTTTTACCTTCCAATAAATCAATAATATCTGTGATTATTTTATTTGTGGGTTTTTCTATTCTATCCTATATTGATTTATCCATATTTATTCCGTACTTTCATCAAATCATTTGGAGCCTGAATTTATAGCTTATAACCTACATCCATTCACATAGATTCATCTGATCATGGCAGAGATACGGAGTACTTTCTTAATTCCTTTTGTGATTGAATTGAAGGCACTTGACTGTCCGTTTCACTTTGATATAAGTCTGAAACTTATTCCAATACATTTCAAATTATAAACCCGGCTTCCAATGGAAAAGAAATCTAAAATACCACAAGTTTATGGTTATGCTGTCTGCATCGTAGCTATAATTACCATATTAATTTCAGTAACTGTTTTAATTAACAGTGTAATTGATGCAAGTGATCCTCTTTATGCATGGGGGGATGACCAAAGACTTTCATCATTTGAGAACTTCAAGGTGGACGCTCTCCAATCAGGGAAGAATGAAGCTTCCTACATACCAAATGATGATACATTGAAAGTCATGTTTGAAGATGCAAAGAATTATAAGATAAGGAGGGTAAAGCATCAAACAACAAAATCCATTATTGTAAGTAGTATATTAATTGTAATAAGCGTTACTCTTTTCATCACTCATTGGAGTTGGATGCGCAAAATAGATAAACAACAATCCTGATATTTATCCTAAATCTAATCTTTCGGAAATTCACATTATTATTTACCTTGGTTACAGTTGCTCGGACTATCAGCGCTTGCAACGAAAAAGATGGTTTTATTGTTATTTTAATGGAAACATTTGTTGTAAGGGGCAGAAGACCGAAGTCAGGAATCGCCTGCCGGCGAGGCAGGGAAGAAAAGCTTCCAACATAAGCATTTATTAATGTTACTTAATCTTGCTTTGGGCATTTTACTACTCTTCGCTTCGGTCTCCCTTCGGTCGCCATAGGCTTGCCAAAGGCGATGCGGTCTTCCGACCTGCCTTGCCGGCCAGGCAGGCTTCTGACACTATTAATTATCTTCCATTAAATTCAGGGTGGAACCAATTAAAAATTAGCTAAGCTATCGAACCAGAAGTTCCGGATGCATAACTTATTATAATCCAATTTAAATATTAGGTATAACCTTACCAAATCTAAGGGAAAAGGAAATATAATTTATGGAATATCCAATCTATGTTAAAAAAAATCCCATGTGGTTGAGTGAGTCAAATAAGTGAAATGATTTTTTGGACTAGATTGAATTGTCTAACTATACATATTGTTCGTTTTGACCAGAATATAAACTTTCTAACTTTGTTTTAAGAGGGCAATAAAGGTCATTCCTGGATTTCTGTATTGGATACAAATCAGGTTCCCTTCTGAAAAGATGGGACATCATGGATATGATTATAAGATGGAAAATATGTGAGATTGAAGGTTAAATCCCGGAGGCAATGAAAACCTTCGGGATATTGAATTAAAATCGTTTTATTATTTGACAATAACCATTACGTCTTCGCCCATGATCTGTGGGCCATCGTTGACGAGTTGTCCGCCAACCTGGACGGTAATCACATCCTTTTTCACATAATCCGAAAACAGGGCAGCAACTTCAGGAGTAGTGAACTTTTCTACATCGGATAAGCACACAGTAATGGTTTCATTATCCATACTCACGAAGCCCTTCATCAGGCAGTACCTTGTCATCATCCCGTCTTTTGATATAATAAAAGTCTCAATAACTGATTGAGTTTAGGACGATTATCTTCCTGAAAATGTTTCTTTCTTTAAGAATTTTAATCCACAGATCTTATGCAATAGGTATCCCATCGCAGGATAAATGGAATTGTCTAAAGGTAGGTATAATTAGAATTTACGTCTATAAAAAAAGGTTAGCCCCGTATTTCTACGAGGCTAACAGCAGCTATTTTAATAGGACAATTTAAAACAGGAATGATAAATAGGATATATATTATTCCTATTTTTTAGCCTTTACAATAATGCAATCACTTCCTATAAATTGAGTTCCGTCAAATAATTCTCCTGTAATTTCAAGAGCTACTATATCTCCATCGGCAACCTCACCAAGTGCAGCTACAATTGCCTGCTTGTCAAATTTAAGCGTAAGATCATCAAACCCATCTCCCTCTTCGGTGGTACATTCACATTCTTCCGGGTCGACCACAGGAGCGGTGACGTCTTCTACGGAGCTGCGCAAAGGATCTACTCCTACCAGCTTGACTTCAGCAAGGTTGATCTCATCTACATGGAAGTCTGCACTACCCAGGATTGCAACAGGCAGTACCCCCTTGCTGTTTACATTCAAAGGATTTGGGCAAGAGGTGGGTTTAATGTCAAAATCTATAGGAAGGATTCCCCCGCCGCAGAGGCAAGTACCTTCTTCCACTTCAATCACCGACATAAAACCAGGGTTGTTAAATTCCCTTGACCAAAGTGCTAACATGGGGGCAAAGTTTACAGGATCACATTCGAGTCCTTCATCCCGTGCGCCACCGGGAGAAGCAAAACTGGCAAGAAAATCACCGTTACTTTTTTTCACCTGAACAATTTCTACTACCCAACTACGGCCAAGATATAACAGGTCACCGACACCGACAATGACCCCGCTGATATTACCTAAGGTACCTCCGGCGGCATTCTTGGGCGTGATCTGATTGAGGAAGGTGCCATCATCCTTGTAGTGATCAATGGTAGTGCTAACATCACCCGAGATCCATAAGGTGCCATCGGAGCCGTCGTAAGCGATACCATCCCGGAAGGTTCCAATGCTGTTTGTCTGACTTTTGAATGCATGGGTAGCAATACCGGTAAGCGGATCAATGGTGTAGACCTCAACCGGATTGCTGCCATGAAGTTGAGACCAAAGTACCTTCCTGGTTTGGTCCCAGGCAAATTCATCAATAAGTAATGCCTGTCTACTAACGGCGTCAACAATTGGGGTTGTGGAAAGAAGTTTGCCGTCTTTATCCATTTTGATTAAATTGGTATTCATATCTAGGGTGTAATAGACATTTCCTTCACAATCTACCGCAACGCTAACTCCGTAACCGGGCACAGGCAGGGGTACATTCTTAATTAAACCTCCAGCAGCAGCTACACCGGGTTCCACCTCAAATTTTTGGTCGGGGATTGCCGTTGGCTGATCAGAAGGGGATGTTTCTTGTTTAAGCGATTCTTTATCGCTACAGCTAAATATAAATATAGCCAGAATCAGGAATATTGATAATTTTTTCATAATATATGATTTTAGTTTTATGGAAATAAGATTGATATCTTTATAATTATTTTACGACAGTCATTACATCTTCACCAATACAACGAAGTCCATTCGTAGATTGCCCTTCGATGGTTTGTTTCAGTACCTGACCCTCATTTGTTATATTGATGTTGGGGAGGTGAGCGAGTTTTGAGAGAACGAAAGAACGCTAACATATAGTTCGTTTTTAATTAGTTGATGGTTACTTCATTTTATCATATATGATTTGATTTCTCTATCTCATTCTTTTTCTAAAAAGAAATATGTTTAATCTTCTAACAGATAATTTTAAATAGACAACTCAATTAATACTCAATTTTTTGCTAGTTGGAATTTTCTTTCACTTGCTATGGTTTGAACAGTATTGGTATTTCATATGGATCAATAAAATAATTATGGATTTAAGTTAAGTAATATAGCTATTAAGGAATTGATATTAAAGCTTTTACACTTAATAAGGATAAGTGCATATAAAATATAAATAAGCGTTTAGAAAAAAGAAATAAACGTATGCAGGAGATAAATATCCCACCGGGTGTACGACAAAATTCCCTTTTAAAAGAAAATCATTAAATTTCCGATAAAAATGCTATGGAGGACTATACTACTATTCTATCGGAAATGAACAAGGAGTTTGAGAATTTTTCATCGAAATCGCGAAGTCTAAATGCTTATGATTATGAAAAGGAATTTCGGAAAATCACAGACAAGTATGATCAGAAGCTTTTTCAGGCCAGTCTTGGCAAGATTCCGAAATCAAAAAACAAGAAGCATACAATAGAGACGAGTTTTGGAAAAATAAACGTTAAAAAAAAGTCATTCCATGAGCCAAACCCCAATGGGCTTTAAAATCAGTCCGGTTTTGCAGGAACATATTTGTCGGGTTGGCTCGAAATTAACCTTTAGAGAGGCCTCTGAAGAATTAACAGCATTATTGCGAATAGAGATAAATGCAAAACAAGTAGAGCGGGTTTGCCATTGCTACGGGGAGCAAATTGATCAAATTGACTGGAAACAAGCGTACTCAAGTGGAGTACAGTTAAATTTACCTTTCAATGACTGTTCTCCGGTGTATTGTATGGCAGACGGCAGCATGTTACTTACACGAGAAGATAAATGGAAAGAAATAAAACTCGGCAGGATATTTTCTGAAAGCTCGCATATTAACAAAATTTCAAAGAACCGAGGAGGCATTACTAAATCGATTTACTGCGCTCATTTTGGACGATCATCCGAATTTTGGGAGCGATTTGTAAATGAAATCCCCATAAACAGAAAACTTGTTTTTATATGTGATGGCGCAAAATGGTTATGGAATAATATAGAAGCATGTTATCCTGAAAGCGTTCAAATACTTGATTTCTATCACTGCAAGGAACATATCTTCGAATTTGCAAAAGTATATTTTGGCAAAAAGGAAAAGGAGCTTATCGAGTTTGCAGACCAGATCATGGAATGCTTAACGAATAAAAAAGTGAAAGAAGCATTCCGTAACATCAAGGAACTACCAATAAAAAATAAAAGCACTCAAATGCTTCAAAAAAACTTACTGAAGTATTTGACAAATAATGAAAAACGAATCGATTACGGTTCTTTTATTGAAAAAGGATATTTAATTGGTTCTGGGCCAATAGAAGCAGCACACCGGGATGTACTTCAAAAGCGTTTGAAATTATCGGGTCAACGATGGACCATCAAAGGAGCTCAACAAATTGCCAACTTGAGGGTTTGTGAAAAAAGTGGCAAATGGGATAGGGTAATCTCTTTAATTACAGAAAGTAAAGCTGCGGCTTAATGAAAAAGGGAATTTTGTCGTACACCCTATCCCACCTATAGGTACTCAAACCAAAGGAAATTTTTTACGTAAAAAGGTCACGAACTTTGAATTTTTACGCACTGAGATTTTAATTTCTTTTTTATTCTGAAGTACAACAGATTTATGAGGAGAACAATTATAGCTTTTTATAAAATTAACGTTGACAAGAATTGACCTATTTAACCTAAAAAATAAGTTGGCAGGCAATTGGTTTTCAACTTCTTTTAATAGGTGAGAGGAGAGTACCTTCTCATCATTCAATAAATATATCTGGGTATAACTGCCCTTGCTTTCACAAAATATTATATCATCAAAATTAATAATCTGATAACCATGGGCGTTTTTTACTAATATTTTGTTTGCTGTATTTTCAATCACCAGGTGTATATGTGTACTATTTTTGAATAAAACCAATGATGTAAAAAAACATCTCATTAAGAAATAAATATAACATAATAAAAGATAAGTTTAGTTATTTGACATAATTATCATCATTGAATTTGATTTTTTTTTGTTTTGTCAGGGATTATTTTCTATATCGCAGGGTAAGCTCGCTTAATTACTTTTCATGATGTGATACTGAATTTGAACAATTCATATTATTCTTTTCAGTGTTTTTAGTAAGGTTTTTTTGAGGCTCCATGTACCATATTAAATCCTGAAACTCTTTGCGCCCCATCAGGCGAGCATTCAAAACGAATGCCAGATGCGTTGATCCAAAGATTGAAAAAGATCTTATTTAAAGGTAGAAGTATTTGAGTGAAAAGGAAATGATTTTGCTGAAGGCTCCTGAGGTATGATTACAACTTACTCATACCTCAATGATTCTACAGGATTTCGTATAGCAGCTAAAATTGTATGATAATTGATCGTAGTGAATGCGATAAAAATAATAATCCCTGCTGCCAATACATACTCCCAGGGACTTGAATCCACCTTAATTTCTGATTGAGAAATGGGGATTGATCATACTTCCATTAGGGTATCTTGCTTAATTTCTTTGATTTTCCTTATCTTCGAATACTATGCCCAAACAAAAGCGCCAGTTAGCGCCCATCATGTTTACCGATATAGCTGGCTATACCGCTATGATGCAACAAGATGAAAAAAGGACTATCAAATTAAGGGATAGGCGCCGGAATATATTTAAAAGCCAAACTGAAAAATATAAGGAAAAGATCCTGCAATATTATGGGGATGGAACGCTAAGCATCTTTGACAGTGCGATTGATGCAGTGGAATGCGGAATGGAGTTGCAATTGGCCTTTCAGCAGGAACCGGCAATTCCTGTTCGTATTGGGATTCATACCGGTGATATCGTAATTAGTGAGGAAGATATTATTGGCGACGGGGTGAATGTTGCTTCAAGAATTGAATCTCTGGGAGTTCCTGGAAGCGTTTTGATTTCAGACAAAGTATTTGATGAAATTAAAAACCAGGCCGATATTACAACCAGCACCTTGGGATTTTTTGAGCTGAAAAATATCAACGGGCCATTGAAGTGTTTGCCATTGCCAATGAAGGATTTCAGGTTCCACGCAGAGAGGAAATAAAGGGTAAAATCAAGACACCGGCTGAAAGTGGGAAAGAATTGTCAGTCCGGGGAAAGGATTCCAGAAAGATTATGAAATTTGGTTTATTCACGTTAGGAGTTTTTCTGATCCTCTATTTTTTATATGAGACAGGTAGTTATTCCGGTTTATTTTCCAATTCCATTAAATAAAATGAAAAAATTGAGAACTTATCTGAGAAATCCATTGCGGTTTTGCCTTTCAAAAATATGAGTGGTGACCCTGATCAGGAATATTTGTGTGACGGTTTAACAGATGAAATAATTAATCACTTATTTAAAATTAAATCTTTTGATAAGGTTGTTTCTTAAGTTCAGTATTGACATACAAAACTACAAGTAAAAGATTGCCGGAAATTGCCGATGAATTAAAAGTCAATTATATATTGGAGGGAACTTATAAAAATGCAGGTGATCAAATCCGGATTTCT
>SDBV01008599.1_pt1 | contig 13729 bp, 19 predicted proteins | sample 2277081 | NCBI WGS metagenome assembly SDBV01 (sample SAMN10402039, study PRJNA504765) | marine sediment metagenome | isolation source: marine sediment core GS10_PC15, 223 cmbsf | place: Arctic Ocean: Southern Knipovich Ridge | collected 2010 | reverse complement strand
TTTATAAAAATGCCGTATTGGCAAGGATTGGACTACCCGTAATTTGCCTCAGAAATTACACTGCGTGATTCAGATGCTCCAAAGGATGAACCAGCTCGGGGCTCACCAGGGGGCTCGACGTGTTGCGCGAAAGCGCTGGTAGAGAGGGTCTTGATGCCGGGACCTTGTTTGTCCGCATTTAGTGAAGAGGCATGCGGAGTGGGCCGCAAGGCCTTGCGCGGCCCACGCGGCACCGGACTGCTGTACGTGCGGCAGGCGTTTCTGGAGCGCCTGACACCGGCATTTGTCGACACTCACACGGCGCCGCTCGATGCCGGCGGCGAGCCCGTTTTGCGGACCGACGCGGCTCGCCTCGAACCGTCGGAAGCCGCTCCGGCGCTGCGCTGCGGTTTGGCCAGCGCGCTACAGGAGGCGCTGGAGATCGGCGTTGAGAACATCCGTGCCCGCATCGACGCCGTCGCGCAGACGGTGCGCGCCGAACTCGCGCAGATCGACGGCGTGACGCTACTTGACCAAGGGCGCGAACGTTCGGGTCTGGTGTCCTTCAGCGTGGCGGGCCACGAGCCCGCCGCGTTGCAGCGCGCACTGGCCGCGCGGGGCGTGACGATCGGAAGCAACGGGGTCAGCTATACCCCGCTCGACATGAATGCCCGCGGCCTCACCCAGATCGCCCGCGTTTCCGTCAGCTATCTGACCACCGAGGAGGAAATCGGCAAAATGCTGGGCGACTTGCGGTCGCTGCTGCAGTAATATCGTCGCTTACGCCGCGTCGTCTGGGCTGGCGCAGCCGGGCAAGGCGAGACGCGGCGGACCCACAATACAGGCCGACCCAAGGAGGCTTCAATGGAACGACCCGAGTTCATCCGCCACTGGACCGAACTGGAAGGCCCGGACGATTCCCACTACAAGGACAGCACCGAACTGCACGGCATTGGCGCGCCGCTTGCCCGCAAGCTTGGGCTTCAGCGCATCGGCATTCACCACAGCCGTTTGCTGCCCGGACGCCGCACCTCATACCCGCACGCGGAAAGCGCGGAGGAAGAGTTCGTGTTTGTGATTGAAGGCACGCCCGATGTGTGGATCGACGGTCATCTGCATCCACTGAAGCCGGGCGACTCGGTGGCGTTTCCGGCGGGCACCGGAATTTGCCATACCTTCATCAACAACACGGATCAGGAAGTGCGCCTGCTGGTGATTGGAGAGACAGAAAAGCCGGAGAACCGGATTCGCTATCCGATGAACGAAGCCCATGAAGCGACGCGCCCGGACCGCTGGGTCGATTGGCCGGCGCGTCCGATGGGTCCGCATGACGGCAAGCCGTCAGGCAGCAAGTCTTAACCGGACAAAGGGCCGCTCGCTGCACGGCACTGGGCCACGCGCATCCAGATAAGCGCAGCGCCAGGCTCATGCGAAAACGCCCCCGCGCTGTTAGCGCCGGGGCGTCATTCTTAAAGCGAACCCGCCATCGCGTAGCGGGACCATGCTCGCTTACTGCTTCACGCCTTCCGCCTGGATGTGCAGGACGGTGGCCATCTTGAAGCCATAGGTCTTGCCGAAGTCGACACCGAAATCCGAGCGGTCGAACGTCGCCGTCGATTCCGTGCCGCAGACTTCGCGCTTGAGCATCGGGTTCTGGAAGCACTTGAACGATTCGATCTTCAGGTTCAGCGGCTTCGTCACGCCGTGCAGGGTCAGCTCACCGATCACTTCGACCGGCACGTCACCCTTGAACTTGATCGACGTGCCCTTGTAGACAGCGGTCGGGAATTGCGTGGCGTCGAAGAACTTCGGGCTCTTCAGTTCCGTGTCCAGCGTATCGTTGCCGATGTCCACCGACGACATGTCGATCGTGGCTTCGAGCGAACCCGTCTTCGCTTCACGATCAAGCGTCACCGTGCCGGTGGCCTTCGTGAACTTGCCGCGCCAGATCGAGACGCCACCGAAGTGGTCGGCTTCGAAGCTCGGCGACGTGTGGGTCGGGTCGAGCGTGTAGGTGGTTTCAGCTGCCATTGCGCTAAACGTTGCACCGGCTGCCAGTGCGGCGACTGCTACGGCCAAAAGCTGTTTCTTCAAGGTCATTCTCCTGGTAGGTGTGTGGATTATTTCTTGGTTGCCACAATATGAAACTTGATCACGACGTCGTCAGCGACCACTGAGGTGTCCTTCCATTCGCCCGTGCCGATATCGAACTGGCTGCGTTTGATCGGCAGGCTGCCGTCGAAGGTTTGCGTTGCGCCTTGCTGGGCGACCGTCACCGGCACCGTGACGGTCTCGGACTTGCCCTTGATGGTCAGCGTGCCGCTGACCTTGAACTGGTTACCGCCGGCGGGCGCGATGGCGCTCGAGACGAACGTCGCGCTCGGAAACTGCGCGCTGTTGAACCACTCCTTGCCGCGCACCTGGTCGTTGTAGCTTTCGTCGCCGAGATCGTAGCTCGCGGTGTCGATAGACAGCTTGGCGCTACCGGCGGCCGGCTTGGCCGGATCGAAATCGAGCTGCGCCGTGAACTTCTTGAAGGTGCCTTCGACAGGCACGTTCATCTGCTTCGAGGTGGCGGTCACCTTGCTTTTAGCGGTATCGACCTGTGCGTGCGCCACGCCAAAAAACAGCGAGGACATCGCCGTGGCAGCCACGATCCATTGACGGAGAGAGAGTTTCATAGTGTTGATATCTGCGGTATGCCTGGGGCTACTTGAGAAAGGGAATCATGCGGGCCAGCAATCCGTCACGATCGATGAAGTGGTGCTTGAGCGCCGCCAGCACATGAGCGCTCACCAGCGCGAGCAAGCTGTAGTTCAGCCAGATGTGGATGGTTTTCAGCAGCACCTTGAGCGTCGCGTCCGGGCCGATCAGCGTCGGCAGCGGCACGATGCCCAGATACACCACCTGAATGCCGGCCGCCGAGCTGTAGAGATAGCCCGAGACCGGAATCACGAACATCAGCAGGTACAGGATCACGTGCACGGCTTCCGCCGCCAGCTTCTGCAGCGAAGCCATGCCCGGCGGCAAGGCCGGAGCGCGGTGCGTGAGACGCCACGCGAGGCGAATAACGGCCAATGCGAAAACCGTTACGCCAATCCATTTATGCCATGAAAAGTACTTGAGCTTGGTGGGCGTAAAGCCGGGTATATCGGTCATGATCCAACCGAGATAAAAGCCGGCAACGATCATCAATGCAATCAGCCAATGCAGGCTCATGGCAGTCGTACTGTATCGCTGCTGGAGCGGAGGAACTGTCGTCATCGTCATTTCGGCTGGCGGCTTGAGGGCAGTTCGTCCACACATGAGACGAACGGGTATGAGGCACAGATTCTAGGAGGGGGGATGCCTGCTGAATAGCACACTCAAAGAGAACAGATCGTTGTCCCAGCATGACTAATCGCCAGCCAGTCCGGTCAGATTCTCTCGGTATTCACTTTATATAACCTTTTTATCTCGAAGACCGTAGCATCGCGGTTCTTATAACTCATCCCAACGGCATATGCGAGCGCATAGCCGTCCGGGACGATTGACTCTCGCAGTCCCGCTACGTCATGGAGCATAAAAGCATGAAGAAGTCTTTACTGGCACTCGCGCTGCCAGGGGCATTCGCCTTGTCCGCACACGCGCAAAGCAGCGTCACCCTGTATGGCGTGATCGATACCGGCCTCGTGTATGCGAGCAACCAGGGCGGTCACAGCAGTTGGCAGGAAACCAGTGCCGCCACCGAAAACACGGTGTATGGCCTGAAGGGCTCCGAAGACCTCGGCGGCGGCCTGCACGCCATCTTCAAGCTGGAAAACGGCTTCAACCTGAATAACGGCAGCCTCTATAACTCAGGTGATGCCTTCGGCGAGCAAGCTTATGTCGGTGTGCAGAGCGACCAGTTCGGCACCGTGCTGCTCGGCCGCCAGTTCGATACGTTCAACGACGTGATGGGTCCGATCTCGGCCGCCGGCAACGGCTACGGCGGCAACCTCTCCGCGCATCCGTTCAACAACGATAACCTCGCTGCGGACTCGATGAGCATCAACAACGCGGTGAAGTTCACGAGCAACACCTACGGCGGCTTCACCGCCGAAGGCATGTACGCCTTCAGCAACAAGGCCGGCGGCTTCGCGAACAACCGCGCCTATGGGTTTGGCGCAACCTACGCGCACGGCCCGTTGAATCTGGCGGCAGGTTACCTGCAGCTCAACAACGCCGGCGGCGGCGTGAGCGGCACGAACCAGAACGGCGCCGTCGCACTCGGCGACGGCAGCGCCGACTTCGTCGCGCAACGTCAGCGCATCTGGGGCACGGGCGGCAACTACACGTTCGGCCCGGCAACGGTAGGCCTGCTGTGGACGCACTCGCAGATCGACAACATGTCGAGCGTATTTGCCGGCGGTGACGGTTACGTCAGCCTCGGCGGCGGCCTGCGCCTCGATAACTACGAAGTGAACGCGCGTTATTCGCTGACGCCGAGCCTGAGCCTCGCCGGCGCCTACACCTTCACCGACGGTTCGTATGGCAACGGCGGCGCCAGCGCCTCGCCGGAGTGGAATCAGTTCACGCTGCAGACCGACTACACGCTCAGCAAGCGGACTGATGTCTACCTTGAAGGCGTGTATCAGCACGCTCATGGTGCGGCAGCCGGCTCGGTGCTGGGCGACGCAACGATCAACACGCTGTCGCCCTCGGCAACCGCCACGCAGGTTGCTGTGACGGTGGGTCTGCGCCACCAGTTCTAGGCGCATCGCGCTTGAGCAAGAAAGGCCGCGCGCCAGTCGCGGCCTTTCTTACATCTGTGCGGCAAACGTTTGCCACCGTGAAAGGTGCGGGAATGCTCCGTATGCCTCATAATCACGCGCGCCCGGAATCTTCCGGGCTACGTAACGGGGCCCATATAGCGGACGCAAGTGGCAATCCGCACCGTCACGCCTCGCCCGTCTTTCTTCTCTTCGAACTGGCAATATGTTTTCGTCACCCCAACTCGGCGCCGGCCTGATGGCGCTTGCCGGCTTGCTGGCGCCCGTCGCGAGCTACGCGCAGCAGGCCACGAGCAACGCGGCGGCAACCCCGGACTGGACGGTGACCCTGGGCGCCGAAGCGCAATGGGAACCGGCCTATCCCGGCGCGAACTTCATGCGGCTCAGGCCCTTTCCTGCGTTCGACATCGAATACAAGAACCGCCTGTTCGCCAAAGAAGACATGCTGCTGGGCGTGTATTTCGTCAACAACGCCAACTGGAGCGCGGGCCTTGCGCTTCAGTACGACTTCACCGAGCGCGAGACGAGCGACGACATCCGGCTGCGTGGGCTGCAAAATGTACCGGCCACGCCGCGCGCCAAGCTCTTCCTCGACTACACGCTGTCGGCACTCACGATATCGACCTCGGCTGCCCAGGATATTGGCGGCAACCGCGAAGGGCTGGTGGTTGACGCCAATGCCACCGCCACGCTGCCAATCGGCAAGAAGCTGTATCTGACCGCGGGGCCGGGGGTCACGTGGACCAACGCGACCTACCAGCAAACCTGGTTCGGCATCACGCCGAGCCAGAGCGCGGCATCGGGCTTGCCCGTGTACGACGCGCACGGCGGCGCTGCCACCGGGTACATCACGCTCGAAGCGGACTATCTGATCACCAAATCCTTGACCGCCACCCTTGAGATGAAATTCGCCCGCCTGTACGGCAATTCCGCCTCAAGTCCGATCACGCGACGGGTTCAGCAGAATACGGACACCCTCGCGCTGACTTACACGTTTTAAGCGGGACCGCTGCACAAAATTGTTGAGTACCCCCAAACCTCCCGCTGTGCGCCGCCCCTCCTGAGTGAGACGCAAAAATCGGGCGCAGGCGCCGCGTTTTCTTAAGACTGCCGCCAGGAGAACCGATCCCGTCAGGCATCGAATGCGATACCATTGGCGCCCAATCGTTAAATTAAGCGTGCCGCAAAGCACGCAGTGCTGTGAAAATTCAAAACGCCAAAAGATGGGCGCCGCGCGGTTCCCGAGCCTGGCTCGCCGCGTTGCTGGCCCTGGCGGTGGCAAGCGGGGTACGTCTGCTACTCAGTCCCTTCATCGGTCCGGCCATGCCCGGGGCATTTTTCTGCGTCGCCGCCGCGCTGATCGAGTACTTTTTCGGACTGGGGCCGGCTCTGACGGTCATGCTGGTGGGACTCGTGATTGCGGACTATCTGTTCGTGCCGCCTTACGCCGACTTCACGACCTTCGATCGCGCCGACCTGATGCTGCTCATCTCGTACCCGTCGCTGACGATCTTCGTGATCTGCCTGATCGAGCGCCTGCGCCGCGCGCAGTTTCGCGCCGAACTGTTCGCCTCGGTTGCCAAATCGCGGTATGAAATGCTGCTGCGCGCCGACAATAGCCGCGCACTGCGGCGTCGCACGATCGACGAAACGCATCGTCTGCTGCGCCATCTGCCGCACTATCACGACACCATCATCCTGATTCAGGCGCTCGACCGCAAAGCAACGCTGCGCACCGACGTCGCCCTCGCGAGCGGCGCCATACACAGCTTGCCGCACACCTCGGCGCCAGGCAGCCGCTTCTCGGCGGTGCATCCGGCAGATATCGCGCGTCTGCAAAACACGCTGACGCCAGGCAGCCACCGCTTGCGCATCAAGAGCGGGGACCACAGCTATAAGCCTGTCGACTGCGTCGGCGAGCGGTTTACGACCCATGCCGGGGACTTCCTCGTGCTGCGAATCGAGGATTGAGCGTTGGATCGAGCCAAACACATACTTCAGGAAGGTGGCGAGCACGCCGTGCTCATGCTGCACGGCCTGTCGAGCTCGCCGCTCGAAATGCGCTTTCTGGCGCGTCATTTGAACAACGAAGGATTTACCGCCTTCGCGCCGGTGCTGGACGGCTACAGCGCTGGCTCGAGCGAGCGCGGCATGCAGGCGTGGATCGATGCCGCCGTGCGCGAATTCGACGCGCTGGCAGAACGCTATGCGCGCGTTTCCGTCTGCGGCCTGTCGGTCGGTGCGGCGTTGGCGCTGGCCGTGGTGAGCAGGCGGCCGAATGCCCACGCGCTGGTATTGCTGTCCGTCACGCTCTCATATGACGGCTGGGCGATTCCGTGGTACCGGTTTTTGCTGGGGTGGGCCTATTACACGCCGCTGCGCAGCCGCTGGCGTTACCGTGAGGCATCACCGTTCGGCCTGCGCAACGAGGCGCTACGCGCGAAGATCGCACGCGCCATGCAGCGCAACGGCATTAGCGAAGTGGGACCGTCGACCATCTCGCTGCCCGCGCTGCGGGAAGCGAGCCGCCTCGCCAAGCGCGTGCGGGCGAGCCTGGCGGAGATCTCGACCGACTGCCTGATCATTCATGCTATCGACGATGAAACCGCCAACCCGCGCAACGCCCATTACGTGGCAACGCAGATTGCCTCACCGTTTCTGCGCACGATCTATCTCGACGACTCGTATCACATGATCACCTCGGACAACGAGCGTGAAATCGTCGCCGAGGAGACTGTGGCGTTCCTGCGTGAGAGCGAAGCTGCGCGCGGCATCGGCAGCGGCGCGGAATCGCAGGTGGTATCGAAAGCGCTGGCTAGACGCTTGAGGCAGTTGGCCGCGCTGGGGAATTGAGGCAGCGGTTGCGGGTCGGGGAAACGCGTCATCCCAGCCGCTCACCCAGCAACCACCCGCCCATCTCGACCCATCCAGCCGAATGCGTAAACCCGTGTCACCGGGCGGGCTAACGCAGCAGCTGCGCAGATGATGCCTGGCATCGGCAAATCGAGAACCTGCCAGCGCAGGGGACCGGCCGTATCGACGAAGAAGGGGCTGGCGTCGTGCCGCAACACGGCAGCATCGGCACTCAGCACGCCCGCTCCCGCTGCCGACAGACTCGCATGGCGCACCCGGCTGCGCGTTTCCAGTGGCGGCAGTGCCAGCGCCGGCTCACCAGGCGCGTTGTCGGGCAGCGTCGGAACGCTGGTGGCGAGCCCAAGCGGGCTGCTGCTGACCCCCACCACAATCCAGATCCCCGCATAGGCGATGGCAATCTCGATCGAGCCGCACGCACCATCGCGGACCAAACGAGGCTGCCCGTCCTCGTCGTCCTTGAGCGCCACTTCACCCGGCGCACAGCCGATCACGTCCGCGAGAATTTCGCGCATCACCGCACGGCCCACCACAAAGCGTTTGGCTAGCGCAGGATAGGGATGACTCCTGACGCGCGCCTGCTCCGCTTTCGAAAGACACGCATAGGCGGCGTCCTTCGGGATGGACTGCCATTCCGGGCGAAAGCGCCATAGCAGCAGCTCGCCGTCTTTGGGCAGCGGGACACCCGCAGCGTGCCGGTAAGCGAGGCGGCGAGGAATGAACTCGAATTCGGGAGCAAAGCGCACGGCGTGAACCGGCCGGACGCTGCGGGACGGTGCGGCGGTTTCATCCGCGAGGGCAACTGAAGAATTGAACGGCATACGCTGACTCTTCAGTGCATGTAGGTGACGCGGCGAGAACGGACCTGGATCACGAGTCCCGCATCGAGCAGCGCAATCGCAAACCAGCGCACGATTTTCAACACACCGCTGACGGCCCACTCGGGCAGCCAGTCGTTGAGCAACTCGACTGCAGCGTCGCCGCGCACCCGCTGCAGCAGCGCGATGGTCTGCAGCAAGGAGGCTTCGTCCTTGGCGAGATCGCTTGCGCAGCGGCAACGCGTATCGATGCGGCGGTAGGCGCACCGTCGCAGCAGGCGCATCAGGAGATCGAAATAAAGCATGCCGTCGACGCTCAATCCGGCTTCGGTGAGTACGTCGCGCCAGTTGCCGTTGCGGCCCTGTGCGTCGCAACGTGGGCGCAACCATGTGCGGACCGCGTTCAACACAGTCTGTTCCGCTTCGTTCGCGTGCGAAGTGGAGAAATCGTCCAGCAGCGAATGGGCCGCCGCCGATGAGCTATGGAAATTCATTGGACCTCCGTTCAGGGAGAGGCCGGCAGCCGGCACCCGTGGGCGATCGCAGCATCCGCGGCATGCGGGTGGGCGATTCGCTGGGCGGGAATACGTTCAGCGGAAGCGAGTAAGGCGGGTGAAAGCATGCGCAGGCAAATCAAAGTGGTGAGGCATGCTGAATCATCGGATAATTTGAGCATAATTGCAAATGATTCGCATTTGCAATTATGCTCAATGACTATAAATCGTGTGAAACATGCGAGAAATGGTGGGGGTTTCAGGAGGCGGCGCTGCGATGCGCGTGGAATCGGCGTGGATCAAATCCCGTAGCGTGCGAGAAACTCATCCTGCGTCATCCGGTAGGACCGGTACGGCGCGTCGGCGTGGATACCCGCGTCGCCCACGAACTTCAGCCCGAGCTTCTCTGCGACGCGGACGGACCCGATGTTCTGTGGATGAATATCGGCAATGACCTGCTGCAAGCGCATCTGCGTGAAAGCGTATTCGAGGATGGGCGTTGCCGCTTCCGTGGCATAGCCGCGCCCCCATGCGGCCCGATTCAGACGCCAGCCGATTTCGATATCCGGGCCCACGCCGTCAGCGGGAATCAGCAAGATCCAGCCTAGAAAACTTGCGGGGGCATCTTTGGCGAAAATCGACCAATAGCCGAAGCCCGGTCCGAATGACCGTTGAATGCGCTCGGTCAGAAACCGCTCGTGCGCCTGCGGGTCGTGCCACGGACCCACAACGTATTGCGTGACCTGCGGATCGCGGTCCATCGCGAGACAGGCATCGAACTCGGCCATTGAGCGGGGACGCAGCAGCAGACGGGGCGTATCGAACGTGGGTAGATGAGGCTTCAATGGTCCTCCTCGCCTTGATGCGTGGTCTGGTTGAGCAGCGGTATGCAGCACCTCGGGTTATCTGCCGCCGGGCAAAGCCTTGCCGGGCACGCGGAAGGAATAGTGAAATTCGTCGCTGACCGAGCCTTTGAATTCGTCGGCGTGTTCGATGAAACGGGTTAGCACGAAGCCCAGTGACTCGACCAACGCAATCGACGCAACGTTGCGCGTGTCGATCGCCGCCACGATCTCGTCGAGCTCGAAGCTTGCGACGACCTGCCCCATGGCGGCGGCAACCGCCTCCGCCGCAATTCCCTGCCGCTGATAGTGCGGGAAGACCAGGTAAGCGACGAAGGCGTGCCGCTCGGCCGGCGTGATCGTGAACTGCACGTAGCCGTAGAGCTTCGACTCGCTCGCCGAGGCGATGACCCAATTGAGCCAGACCTCCTGACAGTCAGGCGAGAACTGGCCTTCCATGAACCGGTATCGCTCCGCCAACGCGCTCACACTGACGGGCGGCATCTCCGGAATGAACGCGTAGCTGCGAGCGTCGCTCAAACCCTCGAACATACGCCCGGCATGTTCGGCCCGAAGCGGATACAGCACGAAGCGGCGAGTGTGAACCACCTCCGGATAAGGTTGCGGCGTCTCGGTCATAGGTCTTCATGTTTGATATGAACCCGTATCGTAGACGCATTACCCGGTCCAGGCATGCGCGCGTTCGCATCGCCTCAACATCGCCCTTGCTCTTTTACACTCTGTCGTATAGAGTTCTCTAAAATCATACATCAGGAGTAAACATGCCACTGTCCTCTGAGCAGGCATCCCAAGCCCTGCGTGAACTCGAAGCTGTTACGCAGCGCAGCGGACAACTCTATCGCTACCAGCGGTTTGCACCCATGCTGGTGCTGTGGGGCGTGATCTGGTTAATCGGCTTCTCGTTGAGCCATTTTTTCCCCATCTATGTTTTGTGGATCTGGACCGCGCTGGATATCATCGGCGTGTTCGCGTGCATCTATCTAGGCAGCAGAGGCAAACGGGACGCCTCCAATAGCACATCATGGCGCTGGCTTGCGTCTATCTGCAGCATCATGGTGTTTTATGTTGTTGTGCTAAATATCATGCAGCCGGTTTCCGGTCCTCAGTCCGCGGTCCTGATTTCTCTGATTGTCGCGCTCTGCTACGTCCTGGGCGGCGTGTGGATAGGCGCGCGATTGGCGGTCACGGGGATCGCCGTCGCGGTACTCACCCTCGTTGGCTTTTACATGCTTCCGGCTTATTTTCTCCTGTGGATGGCCGTTGTCGGTGGCGGCGCGCTGATCCTTGCAGGTGTCTGGTTGAGGACTGCCTGAATGGATCAACTTGACGAAACCATCCATCAGCCGGTTCGGCTCAAGATCATGGCCGCGCTCAAGGCGTTGCCGAATCGGGAAGCGATTGAATTTGTGAGGCTGCGCACCGTCGTGGGCGCAACCGAAGGCAATCTTGGCGCCCATCTCACCACGCTGGAAAAGTGCGGCTACATTGAGATCACCAAGGATTTTGTCGGTAAGAAACCGCGCACCCGGATAGCCATGACCACAGTGGGCCGGCGCGCTTTCGAACGCTATGTCGATTATCTGCGCGGCATTCTCGACGGTTCGGCCTGACGCGCCTCGCCTGGTGGACCTTGCGCGCGAGGTTGAAACGCCGGGGGCTCAGAATTCGACCAGGGCGAAATCCTCTTTGCCCACATCGCACAGCGGACAACGCCAATCGGCCGGCACGTCGGCCCAGCGCGTTCCCGCAGCGATGCCCTCTTCGGGCACGCCGGCCGCCTCGTCGTAGATCCAGCCGCAAATCACGCACACCCATTGCTTGAATTCGACGGCGGACGACGCATCACGCGTGCCGCCGGATAAACCCGTGTCGGCGCACGACGGCCCGTTCGAGGATTTCGTCTCATCGAGGCTCACGACGAGCGGTGCCGCGGTTCCAGCACTGTCCGCGGCCAACCGCGTCTGCAGCGTGTGCAGAAGCGCCTGAGCCTCTTCACGCGTCAAGTCGATCCAGTAGGGATCTCCTGCGCCGTCGTTGAGCCGTTCAGGAGCAAACTGAATCTCTAAGGCAACACCTTTCTTATACATGGCAAATCGAAACGGGGATGAAGCCGCAACCCATGCGGCGGACGACAATTATCCCCTTGTGCGCACGGCCGATTCGCTACGCCACAGAGATGCACTGTTTCCTGCCGGTATCTAAAGAGGCGCCTTCTCTTGGCTGACACGGGTGCTGTACGACCCCAGCAGCACTTGCCACCATTGCCCATGACGCACGAGGAAAATGCCGTCCGGGAAGTGATGGCGCGCAACATGCTCTTGCGGCACAGTGTCCCAGCCACGATGCTCGACGCTTACGCGTGTCTCGTCGCCCACTGCTTCGAAGCGCACTTCCACATGTGTCTGCTGCCCCGCTGAGAAACTCGCCTGGGCCCAGCCGAAGGCAAGCCGCACACCCGGCTCCCACGCTGTGACACGACCGACCTCGAACACGCCCCCATTCGGCTGCGTTTCGATCAAACGGCCATCGGCCGTGCCTTCAAACGACAACATGCCCGCGCCCTGCCGCGTGAACTGAAACAGCGAATTGGGTTGCCACCACAGCGCGATATCGCGTGTGAAAACTTCAAACGCCCGTTGCGGCGTAGCAGCCACACGCACCGAGACCTGCACGCGCGAGCTCATGGCTGCCGCTCCAGGTGCGCCTTGAACGCCAGCAATTGCGACGACCACAGTTGCTCGGTCGCTTCGAGCCACGCTTTGAGTTCGTTCATCGGTGCGGCTCTCAGGACATAGAGGCGCACGCGTGCATCGACGCCGTCGTGCGACTCCTCGATCAGTTCGCTTGAGCGCAACACGCGCAAATGCCGGCTCATGGCTTGCGGACTGAGGCCGGCTGCCTGTGCAAGCTCGCCCGCGCGCATCGGCCGCTGGCTCAGCAGATCAACCACCTGGCGCCGGCTCGGGTCAGCGAGTGCGGCCAAGGTCCGGTCTAGCGACGCACTGGCAGGTAACGCCATCGGCTCACACCCATCCGTCGATCTTCAGACCCGTGGCTTGCTCGGCCTCTTCGCGCGACACCTTGCGCACGGTCTGGCCAAAACTCCAGACATGTCCCTCAGGATCACGTGCGGCGTAGACGCGATCGCCATAGAACTGGTCTGCCGGTTCACGCGTGATCACCGCGCCGGCTGCGCGCGCCCGGGCGCAATGCGCGTCGATACCGTCATCCAGTTGCACGTGTACCGACTGCGTGTTCTTGCCGCCGAGAGACTGCGGGCTTGCCATATCCTCGGTCCATGCGCGGCAAACCATCAGATAGCCATTGCCGAAACGCATTTCCGAATGAGCGAGCTGGCCGTCGTTGTCCGTAACGACAAACTGGCGCTCGAAGCCGAAGGCTTTCTCAAGCCAATCCAATGCGGCAAACGGGTCACGGTAATACACAGCAGCACCCAGTGACGGACGGGAAGGCGCGTCGCTCATGGCAGGCTCCTTTGATAAACCATTGAGTTAATATTTAACACTATAGTTAAGCAAAATGGGATGTCAAGGACAGCGGCGGAACAAGGTCAGGCGGATCGTGCGCGTTTGCGCGGCTTCACCAGTCTTTCCACTACGCCTCCGGTGACATCCTTGAATAGCGCGACGTTGCCATACGCCCGCGCAGCAAGCATGGCGCCGTAGACCAGCGACACGAGCGTAGCAGCCTCGGTTTGAACCGATGAATCCAGTTTGATGAGGTCGTTTTTCACCCCCGACTCGAACACCTGTTCGAGCCACAAGGTCAGGCTATCGAAGAACGTTTTCACCACCTGTGCCACGTCCTCAGGCAGCGAAGGGAGCTCGGCGCCAAGCATGCCCGCTACGCAGAACGGAGCCGTGTCGTCCGCAATGCAGCGCTCCCAATGGCCGATGTAGGCACGCAGCTGGGCGATAGCGTCGGCGCCGCTC
>SDBV01008598.1_pt1 | contig 13730 bp, 8 predicted proteins | sample 2277081 | NCBI WGS metagenome assembly SDBV01 (sample SAMN10402039, study PRJNA504765) | marine sediment metagenome | isolation source: marine sediment core GS10_PC15, 223 cmbsf | place: Arctic Ocean: Southern Knipovich Ridge | collected 2010 | reverse complement strand
GCGCTACAAAAAAGAAAAAAGTCATCCAGGAGAAAGAAAAGCCACACCGAAGCAAAATGCTCTACTATGGCACTATAGCAATCCTGTTTGTTGTCGGCATAAGTTTCATCGGCGTCCCCATTGTAAGCCGATTGGGCGGCGCGGCAAGACGGAGCTTTGGATCCTACGGTGGGAGAGAAATTCAGTACCTAAAAGGCAGGTATCTGGCGGATCAGTATCAAAACATAGCCGAGCGAATTCGTCAGAGCGATCGGGGCGGTACGGTGGAGAGCCAGCTCTGGCAGGCTTGGCGCTATGCCTTTGAGCAGACAATTTTCCATTTTGCCATACTGGATCGCGCCGAAAAAAGCAGTGTGTGGATCTCCGATGACCATGTGACCGATTCGCTGGTGGAATCGGGCCCCTACACGGTTAACGGTGTCTTTAGCCATGAAAAATACAAAGCTACACCCCAGGCTGAAAGAAACGCAAACGCCAATCTTCGCAAGGCTATCTTGACCCACTCCCAGTATCTCCAGGATCTCTTTCTGTCGAAAACCCAGAGCTCCAAGGAACGGGAGTTTATAAGAAGCATGGCGAGTGTAGAGCGGAGCTTTTCCTTTGTCAGCTACAACTTTGAGGATTTTCCTGTTGAAAAGAGCCTTGCCTTTGGCTTGGCCAACAGAGACAAATTCCGCAAAATCAAAGTCAGCCGAATCACGATCACCTCGAGCCGCAGCGAAGCGGAAACGGTACGGGAAATGGCACTGGCAGGGCAGAGCAGCTTTTCCGAATTGGCTCGTTCGTATTCCAAGGGATTCTACGCCGATAAGGGCGGTGACATGGGGTGGCAGTACTACTATCAGCTCGAGGTGTTCTTCGAATCCGAAGATCCCCTCGAGGAGATCCTCAACCTCAAAGAGGGCGAGGTGGGCGACATTTACGAGTCGGGATCCAGTTGGGTCTTTTTCCGCTGTGACAGCGAATCCGTGTCTCCGGATTTCAACGAGGAAGGGCTTCTGGATACCGTAAAGGAATACGTAACGAACAATGAGAAGGGCGTTATCGAAGCCCACTTCATGCTAGAGGCGGAGGCGTTTAGAAGAAAGGCACAGGATATGGGATTCAACAAGGCCTGTATCGAGGAGGGATTGTTTCCACCCGACGACACGGAGTATTTTCCCATTAACTATATGGAGATCTTCGAGCAGAAGCGGCTCCGCATCAAGGGTAGTGATGATTCTTCTCTCTTTGCATCGGCTGGCAATAACGAAGATTTTTTCCTGAAGCTCTTCTCCCTGAAAGAGGGGGAGGTCTCCGGGCCGATTCTTCTAAGCGACAACATACTCGTGATGGTGCTGTTAGATGAGAGGGAAATGGGCCAGGAGGAGCTCGACACCTTGGATTCCTATCTCGCTTTCATGCTTTCCTCCAGCCTGGAAAGAGATATGCAAACCTATATAATTGATGAGGATAAGCTGGTCGATAATTTTCAAGAGGCGTTCTTTCAATTCATCGTGCCCACACAGTGATACGCCTTAATCGAAGAGTGAAAAACCGCTGACACTTTGACTGGTATCGAAGAACCTTCTCTGGTAGATACAGGTAAAGGAATCACAGTACGGTATAAAAACCGCTACCTCTACTCCTCCCTGGACCCGCTTGGACCCATAAAGAGACGGATTCAGAACGTGCCGCTCCTGGATAAGACGCTCTTTTTTGTGCCGTCCATTGGTCTGGGTTACGGGCTCCAAGAGCTGCTCGAACGTCTTCCCGAAAAATGCCATATCCTCTGCGTCGAAGTCGATCAGGCCCTGATGGGTTTGGCCATCACACAGCCCTATGTCTCACTTCCCAAGTCCTCGAGGCTCTCGATCGTTCGCACAGACGATCCGGCTCATCTCATTCAAACGCTTCACACTATCGGGATAGAGCAATTCAGACGGGTTCAGTCGATCCATCTCTGCAGAGGATACGAGCTGTACAGGGACACCTATGACCGATTTGAAAGGATCCTGGAAGAGGAGATACAAACCTACTGGAAAAACAAGATTACTCTGATCCACATGGGGAGGCTGTGGATAAAAAACACCCTTGAAAATTTTCCCTTGATAGCCCGATCCGGGAATCTCGGAAATCTGACGACCAACTCTTCAGTAATTGTGGCAGGTGCCGGACCGTCCCTGGAGGAAAGCCTGCCTCTTATACAGCATATGAGAGAGCGGGTGGTGCTATTGGCAACGGACACTATTCTACCGGTACTGGCCGCAGAAAAGATCAAACCGGATGCCGTCATTGCATTGGAATCCCAGCTGGCCAATATCCAGGACTTTATCGGTATTCCCCTCGAGGGAGTCCCTCTGATCTGTGATATCACATGCTCACCAAACGTGGTGCGGCTCTTCGATGATAGGATCTACTTTTTCTCCTCTTCTTTTTATCCTCTGAGCCTCTATGAACGTATGAGTCTGGCCGGCCTGTTACCGTTTCAGATACCGCCTCTGGGATCGGTTGGAGTGGCTGCCCTACATATAGCGCTGGAGCTGACCTCGGCACCTGTTTTCGTTGCCGGCCTCGATTTTAGTTACGTCCGCAATCAAACCCATGCCCGGGGCACTCCGATATACAGGCTTATGTTTCGAAGAGCCAGTCGTGTCAGACCGGTCGGGCAGATTGCTTTTGAGTCTATTGCCAGTCGTCCCTTGCTCCGTCTGGAGGTAAAAGACGGGGCAATGCTGCTCAGTGATCTTGTCCTTCACGGATACGCACAACAGGTGGCCAGGATTTATCAAAAATCGCCTCGATTCTACAAATTGAGCGGTGGGGGATTCCTGACAGATGTACCTGTTGTCGAGACAGAATCGGAGTTGGAACCTCTTCTGGAAAGCGAATACAGTCCGGGATTGCGCCAGAGGGGATCCGATCCGGGAAGCGCTGCTTCGACCGAGCAGGGTTTCAAAATATTTGTTGAACAGGAGAAGAAGCGATTGGCCCGCGGCCTCGAAGTTCTCAAGAGGATGATCGAAGAGTTCCCCGAAGGCAAGGCCCGATCGGGCCAGGCAGTCTCGATTCCACCTGCCCATAGGTCTCTGTTAAAAGAGCTGGAGTATCTCTACTTCTATTTTCCAGACCCTCCACCTACAGAGTCGTTCACGCAGGATTATCTTACCCGAATCTATTGCTCTGCTCAGTCTCTGCTGCCTCTCTGGGAGCGACTCCTGCTCCGATAGGCCCTAATCCCGGTATCATGAGGTGCGGTTGAAGATCGCGATCCCGGCTGCAATGAGGATCAAACTGGCTACAAGCCCGAGGGATATCCGCTCTGAGAGCAGCAGGTTGCTCAGAATAACACCCGCAACCGGGGTGATAAAGCCGAACACCGTTAAGCGGCTGGCAACATACCTCCTCAGAAGGGTCGTCTGGATGATGAAACAGAGTCCTGCCACCACCAATCCCTGGTACAGAACGGCTGTGATGACACCCCCATCCAGACCATACTCCCAGGAGCCTTCGAATATGAGGCTGAGCAGCAAAAAGGCCGGGACTCCAAAGGCCGCCTGCCAGAGCAAAACCTTTCCTGGATGCATCTTTTGGGTCAAGCTTTTCATGTAGATCAGGCGTGCGCCCAGGAGCACGGCGCTTGCCAATACCATGAGATCTCCCGAGATGTGTCTGAGATCGCCGGCAGCAAAACTCTCAGCGAACACGAGCACAACTCCGGAAAAAGAGAGGAACATGCCTATCACTTTTTGGCGGCTGATCTGATCTCCGGGCACGAAAAAATGCGCAAAAAGTGCCGTAAAAAAGGGATACGTCGATATGAAAACAGCTGAGCGGCCCGCCAGAGTGAGACGGGTGCCCCCGTTGAGAAGATAGATCTGCAGGGTGAATAAGGCACCGAGAACGATAAGGGGAACCAGCTCCCCCGATTTGAGAGAGAGAGGGACACGAAGAAATTTAGTCCAGACGAGTACCGCTGCGGATCCCAAACAAAATCGCAGTGCTGCGAGGGCCAGTGGCGGTATGCCTCCCAATCCGATCTTGATGGCAACGGCGTTCCCACCCCAGACGATAGCGGTGAAGGTGACGATACCCGCTACCCTGTAATTTATCTTCTCGTTGAGCATTTTTAAATTACAGTGCCCCATTCTATAAGAAGAATATGCGCTTGACTCGGTAACTCATGCATTATAATTATTGATAGAAGCTAACTTGTACCATTTCGCCTGTCAATAGGAGTTGAACATGTCGGATAAAAAGTACCTTTTCCCTCTTTCCATTCAGCTTACACTGCCTGATGATTATCACGCTTACGGAGAGTTCAAAGAACAGCTCGCTCTTCTTCAGGAATTCGGGTTCTCGGGGGTCGAGCTGAACATTGCAGACCCGGTTACGGTGGAATGTGAGGACATGGTTGAATTCCTACGGGGATACGGGTTGAGGATGACAATGTTTGCCTCAGGGCTATCCGCTAAGACCTTTGGCCTGTCTCTCTCTCATGAAGATAGAGAGATTCGGAAAAAAACGGTCGAGAAATCGCGAGAGTTCATTGACTTTGCCCAGAACATGGACGTCGGAATTATCGTCGGATTTCTTCAGGGGGGGGTCGCTGCCGATATCGACGGCTCGCGCGAGCGCTTTCGTGATACTCTGGCAGAAATTGCGCCCTACGCGCAGGAGAAAAAGGTTCCCTTTATCATCGAGACTGTGAACAGATATATCTCTTCGGTAACGAACACTTTGGAAAATACCTACCGGCTAATCGAAGAGTATAAGGGCGCGTACATACGGATCCTTCCCGATACCTTTCACATGAATATCGAAGAGGCGGATATGTACGAGGCTTTGAAGAAATATGCTCCCTATTACGATTCGATCCATTACTCGGACAACAACAGGCTCAGCCCTGGATTGGGAGCCATCGATTTCGAGAAACTAACACGCTTTCTTGTCGACATCGGTTACAAAGGGGGGATCGCCATCGAGGCAGAGATCAAGGAGAGCTTTGCTGAGGATTTGAAGGCGTCGATGGCCTACCTGACTCCTATGCTGCAAAGTTGATTCTGACAGTTAATATACATACCTTAGCTTCTTACTGAAGCTGGTAAGCAAGATGGTTGTTCTGCCCAAAATACGCAACAATATATGTCTAACAGCGCATCCGTTGGGATGCGCCCTTCAGGTTCAGCATCAGATCAACTTTGTAAAGCATAGGGACCCTCTAGACGGACTGAAGCGTGTTCTCGTAATCGGTTCTTCCAACGGTTACGGATTGGCATCGAGGATTGTGGCGGCCTTCGGATGTGGTGCCGACTCTGTGGGGATTTCCTACGAGCGTCCCGGATCCGTTACCAGACCTGCAACGGCCGGGTGGTACAACGAAACCGCCCTGGTCGAGAGAGCCGCGGAGGCTGGATTAAAGGCCTTTTCGGTCAATGGAGATGCCTTTTCCGATGAGATGAAGCAGGAGGTCTGCGGACTGATCGAGGACCATCTGCAGGCTGTGGATCTCGTTGTCTACAGCATTGCCTCCCCAAGGAGAATAGATCCCAAGTCAGGAGATATATACGCTTCGGTGATCAAACCCATCGGCAAAAGCTATTCCGCCAAGACGTTGGATTTTCAATCGGGAGTCGTTTCGACGATCACAGCCGAGCCCGCGACCGAAGACGAGATCGAGCACACGATCAAAGTCATGGGGGGGGAGGACTGGCTACTCTGGATAGAGGCTCTGCTCGAGAGAGGGATCCTGGCGGATGGCGTTAAGACTATTGCGTACTCGTATCTTGGTCCGGACCTTACGTATCCCATCTACCGCGAAGGCACCATCGGTCGGGCCAAGTTACATCTCGAAGGGACCGTTGACACAATCAATACCAGGCTGACAAACCTGAACGGCATGGCTGTTGTGTCCGTCAACAAAGCTTTGGTGACACGCGCGAGCGCCGTCATTCCTGCTGTGCCGCTGTACATTTCGCTTCTCTACCGAGTGATGAAGTCCAAGGGGATTCACGAGGGGTGCATCCAACAGATGTACCGTCTCTTTCATGACTACCTCTGCATGCCGGGTCCCAGACCGCTGGATGAGTCCGGCAGGATAAGGCTGGACGACCTCGAAATGAGGGAGGATGTGCAGCGGGAGGTGCGTCTGCTGTGGGAGCGGGTGGAGACGAAGAATCTCGCGAGCATCTCAGATATCAGAGGATTCAGCGATGAGTTCCTCATGCACCACGGATTTGGAGTCCCGGGTGTCGATTACGATGCCGACGTGACACTGGTGTAGAGACGCCCTTCATCCAGCATGGTAAGGTAATTCGACAGCGGTATGTAATTCGCCACACTGTTGCCCGTGCCGAGGCAGTACCCGCCTCCAGGCTGACAAACCCCCAGGGTCGATCGAACTCGTTCTCTTACGGCGTCTTCGTTGGCACGGCAGAGAAAATCGACGTCTATGCCTCCTATGAGAGCAGTTCTTCTGCCGTAGGTCCCCTTGACGGCACGTACGTCTTCGATTGTGTCCTCGAAGCTGTGTTTTCCGTCAATTTTGACTTTGCCGATCAGATCCTCCATGATGTCCGCCAATTTGCCGCAGGAATGGAGCAGGTAGAGTCTGCCCGCCTCGTGTGCCATTTGAGCCATCTGCCTGTGCCCCTCCAGGACGAGCTCTCTCATATCGTCGGGGGCAAAGAGAAGGCCTCCTTTGAATCCCATGTCATCGCTGGCAAAGATGATTTTCATCCGGTCGAATTCGAGGTACCGCGCCATGGCATCTCTGTGGTAGGCGAGGAGTTTTTCCGCAATCCCTTCGACCAGATCCCTCTGATCATAGAGGGCGTAGCAGAGGGATTCGTAACCCATGAGCCAACAGAGATACTCGCAGAAATGACCCATATTCCCGCTCACAATGCACATGTCCTCCGGCAGGTTCGCCTGGTACCACGCAAGAGAGCGAGTCGCCTCGGGCTTCGAGGTGTCTGGCCAGCGGAAGGTTTCCAGATCCTTCCAGCTGCTTATAGGACCCCGGTGTTCGTCCCGATATTGCCGTCCCCCGTTTCTCTTGATGGGCGCCGTGTCATCGAGGAAATGGTTGTAAAAGGGAAACTCCACGCCGTCCAGACTGACCCTGACATAGTCAAATCCACAGAACCTCTGAACAGCTATATACTTTTTGAACTCGTAATACGGATCCCTCGCGTCCAGTTCGCGGGTAAGATCGAACACCTCGGCTATTGAATCGCGAATTTCGGGATCCTGAAAGAGCTCCATGTGATACACCCGGGCCGTACCGCGAGGGGTCGCGCTATAGACCGGGTCTGGCCCGCGAGGGGTCGCGCTATAGACCGGGTCTGGCCCGCGATCCCTCGCGCTATGGGCAACGCTCGACAGATTATGCAGGAGACCCTGCCAATCCGGGCGGAACTCCTCTCTGAGACCCGCAAAGGTTTTTTCTCGCAGATACTCTAGCTCTCGTGCAACCATCTCTGAACAGCCTCCGTAATGCCGCATTCATCGTTTGAAGGAACCTCTCTGAACTTCTGCCTCAGCTCCTGCGGAGCGTTGGCCACCACAAAAGCGTTCCGCGTCCACTCGAGAAGATCCTCATCGTTGAAATCGTTTCCCACAGCCAGGGAGTTATCCGGCCCAAGTCCGTACATCTCGGCCAGCCATGCGGTCGTTTGGCCTTTAGAAACGTTCTCAGGGAAGATCTCGATCCACACAGATTCCCCGTCAAGGGGTGATGTGGTTCTTATGATCGAGCAATTTGGCAGACGGCCTTGCAATGTCGCAATGGTGGCGGGGGTGCCGGTAACGGACGTGCTGGTAACGGATGCGCCTCTCCTTCCGTCCGTCGGTTCAATGACAAGAAGCTGAGTTGCCGGACCCAGTGCGGCGGTATCACCGGCAAAGGCCCGGCAGTGCTCCCTGTAGAGCTCACAGCGCCGGATAAAATCAGGATTATTTCTGCCCGTCGAATGGTATTGGAAGCTGTGATTGTTCGGAATCGGCTCGTGAATCATGAAGTCTTTTTCCAGATCCAGAAGAGACACGACAACCCGTCTGACCTCTTCGGCATCGAGATCCACCTTCCGGACTATCCTCTGATGTCGGTAATCCAGCACCCCCGCACCCGAGGAGAAGATCACGTAGTCTATTGGAAGTGAATCGTCAACGGCTTTTCTGAGGGAATACAGGGATCGGCCGGTGGCCACTATCCGTATATATCCGTCTTTTCCGAGAGCCCGAAGAGTCTCCAGGTCCCTCTCCGCAATGGTGCCGGATGTCGTACGAAGGGTGCCGTCGAAGTCTGTGATGAACAGGCCCGTGGGTCGTTCGAAGTCCGATGGGTTATCATGTGAGGCGCCTACAATCATGGCTATCGAATCGCGGAATCCGCCTCCTCTCTGATTACATCCATCTCCTCGAGGGAATCAATAACGTCGAAGGTGATCGTGATGGGATAACTCGCCTGGCCGTCCAGCATCGGGAGCTCTCCACGTTCGCGTAGGGTGCCTCTGCCGAGAGGCTGTACGGTCCCCGGCTCCAAGCCGGCAACGTAGAATCCCTGGCACGGCATTTTCCACTCGGTTAGCTGGGGAAGCTCCTTTTTGCTGAAGCGCATGATAATTCCCAGCGGACCGCCGCCCGGCGAAGTGCCACCTTCAATATCTGTGTTTAACAGGGCGATAAATGTGCGGTCCTCCCCTGCAAGGGTGTGAAAAAAAACCTTTTCACTGTATCCGGGAACCGGCGTTGGAAACTCGAGGGCCTCTTCGACTCCTCGATCTTTTTTCGCCTCCTCGTCCCGCGCAACTGTGTCCACAATCGGTCCTACAACCCTGGCCTGGGGCCCGAGCAAAGGGAATCCAAAATTGAAATGGTAGAGCATCATAAGAGGCTGGGGCTCGAAACCCCGATTCTCTACCACGTCTCGGAGAACGAAACCCTTCTGTCCCATGCGGGTTTCGATAGTCCTTGTCAGAACCATATGTTCCCCCATAGCACTGGCTTCTCTGATCTTGCCGCCGAGGCGGATCACGTACTCGTCTCCCTCCCACTCTTGAGCAATGCAGACATCTTCGGCTGCAGAATTGGAAATCCGTCCATGAAGACCGAGGGGCTGCTCCTGATCAGAGCAGGGCGCTCCCGAATAGGTGATGCCGCAGGTTGTAAGCAAACCTGCAAAAAAACTCCGAAGCCAGCTCAGTCCGGGCTCCTCGTAGTAGGCAGGTGAGGTGATACCAGTCCCTGAGAGGAAGCCAAGGTTGTTCTCCCTGTACAGAGCAGAGGGTATATCCATACCCCGGCCGGGCAGGACGGTAAACCGAAATCCGCCACCCGTATGCACGTCGATGGCCTTCACTCCCTCTGCCTTTCCATCGGTGAGCACCGACGCTCTGGCTCCTGCAATCTGAGCGGGATCACCGATATACGAGAGAAGATCCCGCTTTGTCCAGTCCTTACCCTGAAATCTTGCCATAGCGATCTCCCGGAATTTTTGTATGGCCGATTATACAACAGTATTAACGAATTGACATCCATCGATCATCTGTCTATAAAATTATCTCCAATACCCGGAACAAAGGTTGCAAAATGCTGGAATCAGAAAAATCTCTCTACGAGAAGCGCATCAGGGGATTCATAACCCGTCTGGAGGGGCTCATCTATCAGAGGCGGATACCCCTGAAATTGAAAGTGTGCGTGACGGACGAGGCCGTTCCCTTTGCCGATCGACTGAAAGGCAATTATCGTTCGATCGCATTAAACGATGTGTGGGGGCACGAATGGCAGTCCGCATGGTTTCATATCGAGGGTCGCGTGCCAAAGGAGTGGAAGAACTCAAGCGTCGTCGCATTGCTGAATTTCACCGGCGAAGCCTGTATCTTCTCCGCCGATGGAGTTCCCCTTCAAGGTGTGACAGGGCATTCTGTCTTTCATTCTCTCTACGTTCGGGAGCGCTATCGGCTTTTCTCATCATGCACCGGCGGTGAACCTGTAGAACTCTGGATCGAAGCGGCCGCAAACGGACTGTTTGGTGTGGACAAGGCAAAGGATCCGCCACGGGACGACCCTGATCGTCACGGTCGCTTCGAGGCTCGAATCAAGGCGGCGCATTTGGCGGTCTTTAGAGAAGATCTTTGGCATCTTCTCCTGGATGTCAGGCTGCTCAACGCTCTTATGTTGTCTCTGCCCGAACTATCGGTGAGGCGGTCTCGGGTGAGACGCACACTGAGTGAGGCGATAGACGTCTTTCACGAAGACGAGCAGTCTGTCACAGAAGCGCGGGCCCGTCTCAAGGTGGTGATGGAGGCCTCCGCTTCGCCGTCGGATCTTTCAACCACCGCTGTCGGTCATGCGCACATCGACACGGGTTGGTTGTGGCCTGTTAGAGAGTCTATCCGCAAATGCGCAAGGACTTTTTCGACGCAAATCGCTCTTCTGGATCGATACCCTTCCTTTGTCTTTGGGGCCTCTCAGGCTCAACACTACCAGTTTGTGAAAGACCACTATCCCGCTCTCTATGAAAAGGTCAAAGAGAAGGTTGCCCAGGGGCGGTGGGAAATTCAGGGAGCGATGTGGGTGGAGGCCGACAATAACCTCATCAGCGGAGAATCAATAGTGAGGCAGATCCTCCTGGGAAAGAACTTCTTTCGGGAGGAGTTTGGCGTAGAAGTAAGAAACCTGTGGCTTCCTGACGTTTTTGGCTACAGCGCCTCCCTTCCTCAGATTCTAAAGAAGGCGGGTGTTGATTATTTTGTGACCCAGAAGATTTCATGGAGCCAGTTCAATAAGTTTCCTTACCACACATTTATATGGAAGGGAATAGACGGGAGCGAGGTGATCAACCACTTTCCACCGGAAGACAATTACAATAGCAGGCTGACTGCGGACCGACTGATCTACGCCCGTGATAACTTTGCCGAGAAGGGCTATCTGGATGAATTCCTCACACTCTTCGGTGTCGGAGATGGAGGTGGCGGCCCAAAGGAGGAACATATTGAGATGGGGCTGAGGCAGGGAAACTTGGAGGGGACTCCTCGAGTCAAATTTGCTACGGCTCAATCCTTTTTGGACCGCATGGGCGAACAGCGGGAAAGCCTGAAAACCTGGGTAAACGAGCTCTATCTGGAGCTTCACAGGGGCACCCTGACTACCCAGGCTCAAAATAAGAAGATGAACCGCCGCTTTGAGATACGACTCAGACAGCTCGAGTTCTACTTCTCCTGCCTCGCACCGGATGAGTATCCTGCCAGCGAGCTGGATCGCCTCTGGAAGATCCTTCTTCTGAATCAGTTCCACGATATCATACCGGGATCTTCGATTAACCTCGTATACAAGGACAGCCAGGAAGACTACCAGCTAATGGAGCGTTTGGTGGAGGAGTTGCGTGGTCGCGCAGCCTCTTCACTATTCAAGCCCAACAGGGATGCCCTCTGTGTTGTGAACACCCTCCCCTATAGGTTCACAAAACCCGTGCAGCTTCCCGATTCGTGGAATGGATACGAAATCTGCGACGAAACGGGATCGGTGTTGACGGTTCAGGCCCCACAGGGAACGGATCAGGCCCCACAGGGAACGGATCAAGCCCCAAAGGGACCCCTCGTTCAGATTGAAGTCGAGCCCATGGGGGCAAGAACTATTTACAGGCGGAAACAGCGACGGGCACCAACGTCGCCCTCGACGCAGAGCGGTCAGCTCGTTTTGGAGAACGAGTACATAATCTATGAGTTTGACAACCAGGGTGTCCTGGTGCGGTGCTGGGATAAAGAAGTCCATCGAGAAGTGCTCAGTGCTCCCAGCAACCTTCTCACTCTCTATGAAGACCGGCCCGCTGACTGGGACGCCTGGGATATCGATATCTTTTACGAGAATCAGCTAAGGGAGCAGGCTCGCCTGGTGTCGCGGGAAAGAGCCGATGGTCCCCTGAGGGCCGTATTGAAGTTTCGATTTACCATCGGTGAATCGGAGATCGAGCAGCGGATCGGTCTCGATCGCTCGTCGAGGCGGCTAGATTTCCAGACCCATGTCTCGTGGCGTGAGAGACACAAGATGCTGCGGGTCGCCTTCTTTACAACCATTATTTCACCGTCCGCTCGATTCGATATCCCCTTTGGAACTCTTGAAAGAGGGACCCACAGAAATACTCCCTGGGACCGTGCAAGATTTGAGGTCTGCGCTCATCGTTTCGCTGACCTGTCAAGCGGGGATTACGGTGTGGCGCTGTTGAATGACTGCAAATATGGATACAAGGTTCTCGGATCAGAGTTGAATTTGAACCTCCTCCGTTCGCCGACCTATCCCGATCCGGACGCCGACAGAGGGGACCACACTTTTACCTACAGTCTCTTTCCCCATACCGGCAGTCTCATAGACTCAGAGGTCTGGTCTGAAGCCGCGCAGCTCAATCAGCCCGTCGAACTGTTCGAGGGATTTGAGAGCAACTCTTTTCAGCTTCCCCTGATGATCGAAGGCGACGGGGTTGTCTACGAAGTACTGAAAAAGGCGGAACGGGATGACAGCCTTGTTCTCCGGGCGTACGAAACACGGGGTTGTCAAACCCGTGCGACACTGAGGCGAGACCCGGGGCTCAGCTGCTACGAAACGGATCTGATGGAAGATTCCGAATCGAAGATCGATTTCGAAGGAGACAGCGCTCAGATCGATTTCAATCCCTTTGAGATTAAAACCATTAAGGCCAAAAGGGCTTAGACTCGACATTAGCGGACTCGGCAGAGACAAACTGGAAACCCTAAAATAGATCCGTCGAAACACCGAATTGATCGAGCAGTCTTTCGAGTCCTTTGAATCCCTCGCTACCGAAAAGCGTCGGTATGATCGTCTTCGCCTCAGCGGGCAGTTTCGCGCCCAGGAAATGAAAGTCTAGAGGGGGGACCGCTCTCTCGATTTTGACTGCAACCGCATGGAGAAGATACCTGGGCAGGAGTGAGGAGCCTCCGTATTTGGCATCCCCGCTCAGCCCGTGGTTGTGTAGAGCCGCCTGGGCTCGAATCTGGTGGGTACGGCCGGTGTGGATCCTGAAGAAGGCAAGCGTCGCGTGAGCAGCAGTCTCGACGGGAAAAACCTCCGTGATTGCAAGTTGCCCTTTTCCAGGACGCGGCAGTCCGCTCTCTGGGATAGATTTCTTTCCATCTCTATTTCTGGTCAGAGAGTCCTTCCAGATCTCATGTCGAGCGACTTCGCCGTCAAGGATTCCGATATAGTATTTCTCTATTTGGCCGCCTTTAAATAGTTTGGTGACGGATCTGGCTGCTTCGAGCGTTTTGGCGAACAGTATGATCCCGGAAGTGTTTCTGTCCAATCTGTGTACAGGGCCCGGTTTGAAGGAGAGCGATTGAGGGAGTGTGGGGGCAAGGTAGATCTGAACCATGGTATCGAGGGAACCCGCACCATGCACAAGAAGACCGGGCGGCTTGTTTAGTGCCAGGATGTGCCGGTTTTCAAGTACGATCTTAGAGCGTATCGCAGATTGAGTTTCGTTAAGTGACAGCTCTGACAGGCCAAGGGGAGTGCCGAGTTGCTCGGTTGATTCGTCATGGCTCATCACGGAAATCGTGTCACCCTTTTTGACTTTCACGGAGGGTTTGACTCGTTTACCGTTCAGTCTCGTCTCGCCCTGCCGTATTATTTTGTAGATGTGGCTGAGCTTCATGTGGGGAAACATCTTTCTGATGACCCTGTCGAATCGACGCTGGTCATCATCTTCTGCTGCGGTATACTCTCGCCACTTCTTC
>SDBV01008595.1_pt1 | contig 13732 bp, 10 predicted proteins | sample 2277081 | NCBI WGS metagenome assembly SDBV01 (sample SAMN10402039, study PRJNA504765) | marine sediment metagenome | isolation source: marine sediment core GS10_PC15, 223 cmbsf | place: Arctic Ocean: Southern Knipovich Ridge | collected 2010 | reverse complement strand
AGAGAGGGGAAGTCGTTGCCCTGATGGCCGACCGCTGTTCCAATGGACCCCACACCATTTGGCCGAACCCGAAGGGACCGGGAGGGCAGGTCATTTCAGAAGACTGGGTGATGGACCATTTCGGGCAGGACCCCTGGGGTGGCACCTCCATGATTCAAACGGCTGAAAATGTGGCAAATGAAGCTGGAATCAAACGAGAAGAATGTGATGCGGTTACCGCTAGACGATATGAGCAGTACTTGGATGCACTGGCCGATGACCGGGCTTTTCAGAAACGATATATGTTTCCCGTGGAAGTAAAGGTGTCCAAGAAAAAAAGCATTAAAATCGATGCTGATGAAGGGGTCATGGAGACGACACCGGAGGGTTTGACTCGGTTAAGACCGGTTTTGCCGAATGGCACACATACCTTCGGATCCCAGACCCATCCGGCTGACGGAAACTGCGGTGTGGTTGTGACGACCCGGGAGAGAGCCCGGGAACTGAGCGCGAATTCAGGTGTGGAGATTCAGATCGTTTCTTATGGATTTTCCCGGGCTAAAAAGGCCCATATGGCAATGGCGGTGGTTCCGGCTGCAGAGATGGCTTTGGAAAAAGCCGACTTGTCTATTAATGATATCAAGGTTATCAAAACTCACAATCCGTTTGCGGCAAATGATATCTTTCTTGCAAATCAGATGAATATTGATGTAAATGGATTCAATAATTACGGGTGCTCTCTGATTTTCGGACATCCCCAGGCACCGACCGCCGGGCGATTGATCATGGAGGGGATTGAAGAGGCGGTTATTTTGGGTGGTGGATATCTGTTGTTTACCGGTTGCGCCGCCGGTGATACCGGAGCCGCGATTATAGTAAAGGTTAAATAGTGCCCATTCACAAATGGCATCTTTTGGCCCAGAGCGGTGTTTTCGCTCTTTTGAAATCCTCGACATAGCCCGCTATGCCTGCGGTTTCAAAATTGCTCAAGCCTTGCTCTGAACCAAAATCTACCATTTGTGGACGGACACTAAATAGTGTCCCATTCATAAATAGTCCATTTTGTCCTGTGCGGCGTTCAGGTATGGTCTCGATCAGGACAAAAACTGACGCATTTTTAAAAATGGGACCACCGCGATTACTTATTTTAAAGTCGTGGATGGGCACTCAATAAGAAGAGATGGGAAGAATCGGTACTGTTTATCATCCAGCATCGTATTTAGGTGGTTCACGCGTTGCAAATCAGGTTCCTTGAAAAGGATAAAGGGGAGCCGCACAAAAAAGGAGACAAAAATGAAGAAGAGCAGTTACTGGCAAGTCCTTGTGCTGGCAGCATTTGTTTTTTGTTTGATCAGCGGCTCTAACGTATTCGCAGCCGATCCGGTTGTGATCGGTGTTCCGACGTCTCTCGGCTTTTTGGAAGGCAAAGAATCGTTAAAAGCGGTTCAGATGGCTGTGGATGAAATCAATGCTGCAGGCGGTGTCAAGGTCGGTTCGGATAAACGCCCTTTTAAAGTCGAATCCATCGATTTGAGAGATGCTGCTCCCGGAGTGCCTGTGCCGGAAGCCCTTTTGGGACTGGAAAAAATCATATTAGAGAAGAAACCGGTGGCCCTTGTTGTAGGTCCTTTTCGATCTGAAGCATTGATGGCCGGGATGGATATTATCGCAAAATACAAAGTGCCTCTGCTGGGGACCATTGCCATGTCTCCCGGATCTGAGAAAAAAATCAAAGGGGATCCGGAGAAGTACAAGTATATTTTCCGAACTTGCTTAAATGCCATTCACCTGGTTAAATTTTTAGCCGGAAATATGGCGCTGATCAATCAAGAGTTCGGGTTTAACAAAGTGTATATCATGCATCAGGATGTGGCCTGGGCCAGAGCAACGGCCAGTTTTGTAAAGAAAGTATATTTTGATAAAAAAGGATGGGAAGTCCTAGGGGTCGAAGCTTACCCCACGGGTACTTCGGATTTTTCATCCGCTTTAATGAAGGTGCAGGCAAAAGGCGCTCAGGTCATTATGCCGATTTTCGATATGCCGCAGAGCGGTACTCTGGTAAAGCAGTGGAAATCGATGAGGGTTCCGGCATTAATGGCCGGATTTATTTCACCCCTGGCCGGATCCGAGGCCTGGAAAACGTTTGATGGCAAAATCGGTGGGGTCATGAATAGCATTTTTGAACTGGGGAGTGCGATTTATTCATCCAAGTGGGAACAATCTCGTATTTTTTACGAAAAATATCAAAAGATCTATGGGAAAGAGATCCAGGCCGGGCACGGACCGGCGCCTTCCTATGAATCCGTCTATATTTTAAAGGAAGCCATTGAACGGGCCGGAAGTCTCTCGGCAGACGCCATTGTAGCGGAATTGGAAAAGACCGATCGTGATGGTGTCATGGGACGGATTCAATTTGATGAAGGACATCAGGCGGTTTATGGATTTGACCCCAAAGATACCGGTGTGAGTGCGGTTTTTCAGTGGACCGATGATGGCCGCAGGGTTATCGTTTTCCCGGACTCCATCGCGGAAGCCAAAATTCAGCTGCCGCCGGGGTTAAAATCGTTGAAATAAAAAAAAAGAAATTCTCAAAAACGCCCATATGTTTTTGATAATCAGGTGTTTCCGTAGGGAGGAAACGAGCTGCTTTCTCCCTGCGGTTTTTTATTTGATACGATTAATGAAAATCGCTTTTAAAAAGTTAGGGTGCCTATGTTCTGGGGTACGGTTGTATACGCCTGTATTAATAGTGTGATTCTGGCGCTGATGGCGCTCGGCTTTACTCTGACGTTTGGCATCAGCGGTGTGGCCAATTTTGCTCACGGCGCTTTGTATATCCTGTCGGCATATGTGAGTTGGGTGCTATTAAATTTGGTGGGATTGCCGTTTATCGCGGCGGCTTTCATATCAATTATTTTTACCGCTCTCATTGGAGCACTGTTGTACCGTTTTGTACTGCTGCGGGTCCGGGGTCAGCCCCTCTCCGAAGTGATTGCCACCTTCGGCATCGGCTTGGCGATTCTGGAATTGTTTCGGTATCTCGGTTTTGTTGGATTTGAATACACATTGCCGGTATTTATCGACAAAAGCTTTTTGATTGCCGGCGTCTATGTGGATATGCAGCGGATATTGATTGTCTTTATCGGCGGGGCACTGGTATTCGGGCTTTGGCTTTTTACGCATCACACTTCCTTAGGGCTTCAATTCAGGGGTATTGCCCAACAAGAGCGGACGGCACTCAGTTTAGGGATTAATTCAGATTGGATTGCCACTTTAAGTGTTTCGTTCGGAGCCGGTCTGGCTGCAGTAGCTGCGACCGTCATCATCCCGTTGGGGAGCATCTCTCCGGGTGAGGGATACGAAGTTCTCATCAAGGCCCTGGCGGTCAGTATCATCGGCGGCTTGGGGAGTACCGGAGGGGTCATTGCCGCCAGTTTTATCATCGGCTTTGCCGAGCGATTTACCGACACTTATATCAGTTCCCATTGGACCATGATTGTCAGCCTGGCGGCGATTTTGATTGTTTTAACCATCAAACCGTCCGGTCTTTTCGGGAAACAAAAAGAACTGGAAGAGAGGATATAGTACCGTGCAGAAGCGGAAAGAACGGATTGATCGCGGGATTAAGGCCAGATCGGAAGATGTATTCGCCCTCACTTCATGGCGTGAGATGTTTTACTTGTCCGCACCCCGTTTGATTCCGCTTCTGGGTATTCTGGTGCTACCGCTGTTTCTGGGGGTTTACTGGCAAAAAGTCCTTCTGTCGGTTGCGGTGTTTGCCTTACTGGCCATCAGTTGGGACATATTGGCTCAAAGCGGCATGATATCTCTGGGACAGGCACTTTTTTTTGGGATGGGATCCTACTCCACGGGCGTTTTGAATCAATACTGGGGATGGCCGCCGATCGTGACCATCCCGATTGCAACGGTTTTAGGAGGTATTATCTGCACCCTTTTTTTGCTCCCGGTTTTGAGATTAAGGGGCATTTACTTTTCCATGGTAACCTTGATCATACCCCTGATGATGGTTCGGGTGATTGAAGCCACCAAAATTTTCGGCGGCACGGAAGGACTCAGCGGCATGACTCCCTTTCCATCCAAGTGGATCGAAATGTATCTGGTCCTTTTTGTGCTTTTGGCCGTTCTTTTCGGTTTTCGCCGTCTGATGGATTCTGATTACGGTTTGGTTTTAAAGGGGATCAACGACAATGACCGATCGGTCATCAATGCCGGCATCAATATATACTGGTATAAATCGCAGGTGCTGTTTATTTCCGGCAGTATCGGGGCCTTTGCGGGGGCTTTTATGACCCACGTCTATATGTTTGTCGGCATGCCGGTGTTTGCACTGGATTATTCAATCCTGCCCATCGCAGCTGCCGTGGTGGGCGGCCCCGGAACTTTGGCCGGAGCGACCCTAGGGGCGTTTATTTTGGTGCCTTTGTCAGAGCTGTTAAGAGGTATCGGAGGATTGCGCATCGTCATCTACGGTTTGTTTCTGGTGGTTTTTATTGTTGCCTTGCCCGAGGGCATTTTCCACTACATCCAACGGAAATATTCTCAATTTGAAAGATGGGCTGAGGTGGAAAAGTGACCGATTCGGTGATTTTGAAGGTGACCGGTCTTTCAAAAAATTTCGGTGGTGTTAAGGCGGTCAGCAATATCGGTTTGGAGATGAAAGAAGGTGAAATGCTCGGTTTTATCGGCCCCAACGGATCCGGAAAAACCACCATCGTCAATTTAATCACCGGGTTTGTAAGGCCGTCTGCCGGAAAAATATATTTTCGCGATAAAAATATTACCGCCCTGGCGCCCCATAAACGGGTCCGTCTGGGGATTGTCCGGACATTTCAGATGGTAAAGCCGTTTTACCAGCTTCCTGCCTTTAAAAATATGATCATTCCGCTCTACTCCCCCCGGGCCAAAGGTATTGTTGGAGGTAAATACGGCAACCGAGATGCCGTGGCGCTGGATTTGCTGGAAGAGGTCGGATTTGAAAGAGATTCCCATGTGGCTTACAAGGTCGCCGGCGCTCTGCCCCAGGGATATTTGAAACGGTTGGAATTGGCAAAAGCCATGGCGCTTCAACCCGATTTATTGATTTTGGATGAACTGTTTTCCGGTCTCAGTTTAGCTGAGGTGGCTAGTATCGTTCCGATTATCGAAAAGCTGCGGCATGAAGGCAAAACGATTATCATGATCGAGCATCGATTAAAGGAGCTATTCAGGATCGCCGACCGGATAATTGTGCTCAATTATGGAGAGAAAATTGCTGATGGTTCGCCGACGGATGTGATGGAGAGCGATGCGGTGAAAAAAGCATATTTGGGAAGTGAGTAGAAGTATCGTTCTGTCTCTTAAGATCATTTTTATGTTTTTTTATACTAGTTTTTTTAGATCTTCCCACTGTATTTAAATAATTGGGGAAAATGGGAGTTTTTCTTCGCAGAATCGCTCCGGGGATAATCATTACCGAAACCGCATAAACTCGACCATAAGGGTTTGTAGTGAATAAACAAAAATTAAATAAAAACATAGTATTGTTTTTGAGACTGAAATTGGATGTAAATGATAAACCGTCGTGGGCGTTGTTCATTCATAACGAACTCTAATGAACTCAAACAGCATCCGATTTTGATGATGATTATCCACTGCGCTACATTTGAGGATTTAAATGAAAAGCTTTCCAACCCCGCGAGTCATCGAATATTCAATTTGGTTTTAGCTATCGGGTTTGGGTGTTGGAGGAATCGTGCTTGAAGTAAAAAACTTAATGGTTTTTTTTGAAAATGCGCTGGCGTTGAATGATTTTTCCATGAGCGTCGATAAAGGGGAGATCGTGGGCATTATCGGGCCCAACAGTGCCGGTAAAACCACACTCATGAATACCCTTTCAGGCCTCATCATCGATATGAGGATCAAAGAGGCCCGCAAGGGTGGGCAACGGATTACTCTTTATGGAAAGGTTATTTTTAAAGGAGAAGATATCACCGAAACCCCCCCGTATGACCGGGTCCACAAAGGGTTGGTACTTTCCCGGGAACGGCATCCCATTTTCCCTGAAAGCGATGTCATGGAGAATTTAAAGATCGCCGGACACCGACAAAAAAAGGATGCATTCAAAAAGCTGTCAAAATATGTATTTGAGATCTTTCCTGCGCTTTTTGATTTAAAGAAGCGCAAGGCCGGTTTCTTAAGCGGTGGCGAACAGCAGATGCTGGCCATCGGTATGACCTTGATCGTTCAACCCGATCTGCTGCTTTTAGACGAACCTCTTTTGGGATTAAGTCCCAAGATGCAAACCATGCTCGTGAATGCAATTGTCAATCTCAGAAACGAATCAGGCATAACCGTGGTGATTACCGAGCAGTTTGCCCGTCCCATTTTGCCTTTCATCGACAGGGGGTATGTGATCGAAAACGGTATGCTGGCAATGAGCGGAACCGGCACTGCACTCATGGACAATCCGGAGATTAAGGCCGCCTATTTTGGGGTGTGACAATATGGAAAATATGACCTATCAGACGATTCCGGAAGCTTTTGAGGCCATGGCGGATGTCCGGGGAAACCACACGGCGGTGATTTATCTCGGAACCTGTTATTCATACCGTCAATTGCAGGAAATGGTCTGTTCCTTTTCGAAAGCCCTTATCCAAATGGGGATCAAACCTGGACAACGGGTGATGATTTACATCCCCAACTCCATACAATGGGTCGTGACCTGGCTGGCGATTCAAAGGGTCGGGGCGGTGGCTGTTCCCATCACACCTATTTATACACCCCGCGATCTGATCTATATTGCAAATGACAGCGATGTCGAGGCGATTGTCTGCGCGGATACCAACTTCGGTTATGTCAAAAGGGTTCTTTCCAAGACCCGGATTCGTGATACTGTTTTTGTAAGGATGACGGATCTGCTTCCGTGGTGGAAGCGAAAATTCGGATATCTGTTTGACGTTATCCCCACGGGAAGGGTCTCTTTGGATGCACATACCTTTTCTTTTAAAACGCTTTTAGCTAAAAACCGAAATCAAGGTGACGATGTTCCAGGTTTTTTTTCAAACTCCGAAAACTTGGCCCAAATCCTCTATACCGGGGGTACAACCAAGCATCCCAAGGGTGTTCCCATTACCCAAAAACTTTTTCTGGCGTCGTTTAATGAGCAAATTCGGGCCAGTGATCCGCTCTTTCCAGCCCAAGAGAATGTGGTTTTATGTAACGCGCCGCTGTTCCACATTTTAGGACAAACCTGCGGGCTGGGCACACTTTTGGTCGGCGGCACCCTGATGGTTCAACCCAAGATTAATCTGGATGCGACTTTTGAATCTATCGGGAGGTTTCATGTCAAATCCATGATCGGAGTTCCCACTTTATATCGAATGATTCTGGAGCACGATCGGCTGGATCAATACGATCTAACGTCCGTGGACTACTGGTATTCCGCGGGAGACGTTCTTCCTGTAGAAGTGGGTAAACGCTGGCGAGAGCGGTTCGGAAAGGCCATCTATCAGGGATATGGCGCTACCGAGACCTGTGGAGGAGTATCCATGTGCCCGACGGATAGTGAAAATCCACCCAAAAGTGTGGGGCGCATCGTTTTAAGCAAACAGGTTAAAATTATGGATCCGGCGGATATGGTGCCGGTCAAACCCGGCAAGGCGGGAGAACTGTTGGTCTCTTCAAAGCACATGGTATCTGGTTATTTGAACAAGCCGGAAGAAACGGAAACGGCCTTTTTAAAAATAGATGACAAGTTGTGGTATCGTACCGGGGATATTATGTCCATGGACGATGAAGGGAATCTGTACTTTGTCGATCGCACCGTAGATACCATCAAGCATAAGGGATACCGGATATCGGCATCGGAAATCGAAGCGGTGCTCCAGGAGCACCAGGCGGTGATCAGCGCGTGCGTGATCGGTATTCCGGATAAAAGAGTGGGGGAACGGATCAAAGCGTATGTCGTGCTGAAGGAGGATATCAAGGGGATAACGGGTTATGAGTTGATCAAATGGTGCCGGGGGGTGCTGGTGGCGTACAAAGTGCCTCAGTATATTGAATTTAGAGATATGCTTCCCAAATCAAAGGTTGGGAAGCTGTTGAGACGTGAAATACGTAGAGAGGAAGAGAGGAGGAGCGAGATCTGATGAATTTCAATCTGACCCAGGAACAAAAAGAGATCCAAAAAGCGGCTCGGAAATTTGCTCTTGGGGAATTTCCGGGCCGGGCAATGGAATTTGATCGAGAAGAACGATTTGATTTAAAGATTTGGAAAAAGGCATGTGAGTTCGGGTTTGTCGGCGTTTTTATCGATGAGAAATACGATGGGGCCGGGTATGGTTTTTTTGAACATTGCCTGATCAATGAAGAATTCTGGGCTGTGGACCCGGGGATCGGATCAGCTATCCTGTCGACGACATTCGGGGCTGAACTGTTGGGTCTATATGGAACGGAAAATCAAAAGAATTTGGTCCTGCCGCGCCTGGTTTCCGGAGAGATCATTATGGGGACGGCCATCACGGAGCCGAATACCGGTTGTGATGTTTCCAGCGCCATTACCTCAGCCAAAAAAGAAGGAGACCAATGGGTCATCAACGGATCTAAAATGTTTGCGACCAACGGAACTATTGCCGATTATATGCTCGTGTTCTGCCGGACAAATCCGGAGAATTCTTCCCGTCACGGCCGCCACAGTTTTTTCCTGGTACCGACGAATACCAAAGGGTACCATGCCACAAAAATTCGCGGCAAGATGGGCATTCGGGCCTCTGACACGGCGGAAATTTATTTTAAGGATCTTCGGCTTCCTCTGGACCACCTGGTGGGCAAAGAAGGGGAAGGTTTTTACGAGCTCATGGCTTTTTTCAATCGGACCCGGCTTCATATTTGTGCCCAAGCCGTGGGTTTGGCTCGGGGGGCACTTGAAGAATCCATTCGTTATACCAAATCCCGCCGGCAGTTCGGCCAGCCCTTGTCCGCATTCCAAGTGACCCAGTTTAAAATCGCTGAGATGGCCACCCGGATCAGAGCGGCCCGAAACCTCTATTATGAGGCTGCGTGGGCGGCCGATGAGGGCAAACTGGATCATGGTCTGGTGGCCATGGCCAAGTGGTATTCCGCAGAGATTGCGGTGAAATGTGCAGACGAGGCCGTCCAGCTGCACGGTGGATATGGATACATTGATGAATACAAGGTGCAGCGCCTGTACCGGGATGCCAAGATTCTGGAAATTTATGAAGGCACAAAAGAAATGGAAAAAATAATTCTCTCCAAATTCCTGCTGGGTTGAAAGCGGTTGCAACCGGACTTTTTGCCGAAACTGAACTCTCATAAACCCCGGAAACGATTAAAACGGCCAAAAATAATTGTTGTGCCAGATGGATTCAGTCAGTTCCCGATCAATTTTTGATAACAACTCCAAATGGGTCGTTTCCCAGGATGCGAGCCATTCGTACAAGGTTTTTTCTTCAATATCCCGGGCCTCGCCGGCCCGGTTATGATATAGTTTGATCGCCTGTTGTTCCATGGCCATGGCGGCGGATATGGCCGCCGCCTCAAAACCGGCCGCAGCAATTTTGGCTGTTATCTCTTGGGTCAGCACACCTAAGGCCACTGCATCGGTCGGTTGCTGAGGATAATTTATTTTGCTGAATTTTTTACTGGATTGATATTTCTTGTATTGCTCCGACAGGATGTCAATGTGGTTTTCTTCTTCCTCGGCCATTAGTTTAAAAAAGCTTTTTATCGCATCATTTGTTGTCTGTTCCGCTATTTTTTCATATAATGCTTTCCCCCTTTTTTCCAAGAGAATGGCACTTTTTAAAATCGTAAGTGATTTGGTTTCATCCAATTTCAGCCTCCTTTTTCAAAATATGGCCCTATTGCGGGTGACGTCTCGGCCTTTGACTGGTAAGAACGGTACCGTGATCATCAAATATTGAATCATGACTTCAAGGTCCTTGAGCAGGAAACAAATCCAGAGGGTTGTTGATGGGATAACGAAAAGGCTCAACATGGATCTTGATGTCGTTAATGTTTAATACTTCAAAAAGACGATAAAAAGCAACAGCCATCCATCGTCAATATTCATTTTTTCGGGTCCCGGTTAGGGCATGCCTGTGAAATCAAAGGAAAGCTTCGCCTGAAACTTCTCTATACGTTTGAAAATCTCTTTAAGGGTGGTCTGTTCGATGCGGGAGAGTTTTTTGGGATTGATGTAATTGTCCGGCTGGGTATGCTCGTCAATCAAGGCTCTGATCTGGCGCACAAAACCGGTCCCATGGAGAGGTTTAAAGGGGAATTTGGATTTAATTATTGAGGTTCCAAAGGTCAACCCTCATAGCCAAGATTCTCAGGTTGCGGATCCAAAATCAGATATCATGGATGAAAGCATCAAAACAGAATTGATCGTAAAATATAAAATGGGGAAATGGGGCAGGTGTTTATGGGTTTAACAGCTTTAAACCGTTTTTCTCCAGTATCTTGACAGCTGTTCGGTTGTCTGAAAACCGAAAAACCATGACGGCGATTCTCGGCGATTCGCTGGCCGCTGTGTAGGAATACTCTATTTCTATGTCCTCTGCATCAAAGACCTTCAGCAATCGACTCAAGCCGCCCGGCTGATCATCGGTTTCAACAATGACGACATCATTGGTAACCGTGGTGATGTTTTTATTTTGTAGAATTGCGGCTGCGTTATCCGGATCTGAAACGATCATTCTCATCTTGCAGTTCCCATCACCGTTGTCCACCAGGCAATGGGCTCGGATATCAATTCCCGCATGGCTTAAGTCGGAAATGACTCCATACAGCCCTTTGGCCGAATTTCCGGTTAATACGGTTAATTGCTTGGGCATTAACTGATGCTCCTGAAAAGGTTTATGTTAACTAGTGTCCGTCCACAAATGGTAGAATTTGGTTCAGAGCAAGGCTTGAGCAATTTTGAAACCGCAGGCATAGCGGGCTATGTCGAGGATTTCAAAAGAGCGAAAACGCCGCTCTGGGCCAAAAAATGCCGTTTGTGGATGGGCACTAACTATATTTGCATACCCTTTTATATATTGATTAGCAATGGTTTTGACAACAGCGTGTCGGTTTTGTCAAATGACCTGAGGTCAATAGCAGATTTACTGCAGTAAAGACTGATTTCCAGTCCCCATCCACGACTTTAAAACAGATCATAGTAATGATCCAATTCAGAAATTTCGCAAGTTGAGTAGAGCTTATAAAAATCAGAGACGAAGTCCCGCAAATTTTTGCGGAGGCCATACAAGGGTTTGCAGTCCCCGCGAAGCGGGACAGGGAGGCGTACATGTTGTACGCCGTAACCGGAAACCCGTTTAAGAACGCCGGGCAGGGCAAAAAGGGCCATTTATGGATGAATACTATCTAATGGTCTGCCGGCAGTCGGTTTCTTTAGTAAAGAAGACTAATATAAACGAAAGCGACAACCAAATGATCATCAACAGAAATCCCGACTGGTAGGCTTCGAGGCTGTATATTCGGACATTGTCAGCCATTTGCCCTTGCCAATTTCGATCCAGAACCCATCCCACGACCGGTTGAAGGATTGTGGGTCCCATCATAACACCCATGTTGTTGATCCCCGATGCCGTACCGGCAAGGTATTCGGGAGCCGATTCCTTTGCAAAAGAAAAACCGATGACCATACAGCCTGAACTGAAACCGGTCAGGAGCAAAACCACGACAAGGAAGAATCCCGAAATCCCGGGAAGAAAAATAATTGCGAACCATCCGGCCACCCCCACACCGCATCCTGCAAGATAGAGTGGTTTCCGTTTGCCGAGGCGATCCGACATCCAGCCGAAAAAGGGACCGCCGATGGCCCATGCTACCAGAAGAGCGGAAGTCAGAACCGCTGCCTGTTCAGTGGACATGTTACGGTGGGTGGAAAGATAGGGTACTCCCCATAAACCGGAAAAGGTCAGCACGCAACCCACCACACCGCCTGGAATCAGGTAGAGCAGCCATGTGTTTGGATACCGGAGCACTTTAATTATTCCGGAAAGAATCCCTCTTGATCCGTTTGCAAAAGCGCGACCCACAGGGGCTGTTCGGTTTTGAAACCCTTTTTCATTAGGATTGTCTCTCACAAAGATCCAGATGGCCCCACAAATGAGAATGGTGAACAGAGCGGACGCGAAGATAACGGGTCGCCATGAATAATGATTAACCAGCAGGCGCAAAGGGGCACCTGCAAAGACAGCGCCGATGATTCCCGACAGTAAGGCCATCCCCCCCCACCATGGCATAATATCGCGATGGGAACCAACTGTTGGACAATTTCAGCAACCCAACAAATGCCACGGCCACGGATCCACCAATTAAAAAGCGACCCACACTGGCCCACACAAAATCGGGCGCAACGGCAAAAATGATGGTACCCACTGCGGCGACAAATGATCCTGCCGTCAGCAGCCTCCGGGGACCCCATGTATCAGCCATGATTCCGGTGGGTATTTGCATGGCGATGTAACTCACAAAATAGAAAGAGGAAAGGTTCCCCAGAGCAGACGCACTGATGCTAAACTCCTGCATCAGCTCCTCTGTCAACACGGCTGGAACAACGCGTTGAAAAAATCCCACAAAATAAAGAAGGGCACCCAGTCCCCATACAAACCACGCCATTCGAAGTGGAGGATAGGAATTTGTAACCATCGGATTTGTATCCATTGTACTCATTAATCAATAAATTTGTGACGTGATTTTTGGTTTTGGGAAAGCAAAGAACAATCATCACAGCAGTTTTTAATTGTCAAGAAGCATCTGCCTGATATTGGTTCAAAAGAGTCATTTGGTGGCATTAAATAGTGTCCATATGGATTTTTTTTCAGAACCAATTGGCAATAAGGAATTTACTTTCCTGGAAAACAAAGATATGTTGCCCTGAAATTCAAGTCATCAGGGATATGCTTAATATGTTTCATTCGGAAATGCTGGCCGTGACATACGGACTTGGTTCCGCTCTGTCGTGGGGAGCTGGAGATTTCAGCGGAGGATGTGCGGCCAGAAAGTGCTGCGTCTATACTGTTTTGCTGTTTTCACAGATCATCGGGGCAATTATTCTAATCAGCGTTACCCTTTTTTTGGCTCAGGGTGTTCCCCCGGTTTCGGATTTGGTATACGGTGGTTTTGCCGGTTTTTTTGGGTCCTTTGGGTTGATCGCCCTTTACAAGGCGCTATCGCTTGGGCGCATGGGAATCGTTGCACCCATATCGGCAGTGCTTGCTGCCGTTCTACCGATTCTGTTTACCTTTTTCAGTGAGGGGCTACCCCCTTTTATAAAAATCGCCGGTTTCGGGATGGCCCTGTTAGCAGTATGGCTCCTTTCCTACTCCCAAACGGGCAATCGGTTCAAAAGAAGAGAATTTTACTTGCCTTTTTTAGCAGGGCTGGCATTCGGCCTTTATTTTATCTTTATGAACCGGGCCATTCACAGTTCTGTTCTGTGGCCTCTGGTGTCATCCCGGGTCATGGCTTTGGGTGTTTTTACGATGAGCTATCTGATCAAGAGCGACACCAAAACCCCGGGGAGAAAAGAGTGGTTACCCATTGCCTTGGCAGGTATCTTCGACATCTTCGGAAACACACTATTCGCACTGGCCACCCATCTTGGCCGCCTGGACATTTCTGTAACCCTTGCCTCCCTTTATCCGGCAGTCACCATGTTGCTGGCCCTTCTCATTTTAAAGGAGCGCCTGATCCGACAACAGTGGATCGGTGTTGCAATCGC
>SDBV01008594.1_pt1 | contig 13732 bp, 13 predicted proteins | sample 2277081 | NCBI WGS metagenome assembly SDBV01 (sample SAMN10402039, study PRJNA504765) | marine sediment metagenome | isolation source: marine sediment core GS10_PC15, 223 cmbsf | place: Arctic Ocean: Southern Knipovich Ridge | collected 2010 | reverse complement strand
CCAGGTATGGTCGAGACAGATGTGTTAAAACATTTTTCGTTGGGGGAGCAAGAAGATTTTTATGAAAAAGTATCCAAGAACACCCCTGCTGGTCGGGTAACCACGCCAGAAGATGTCGCCAAAGTTGTGGCATTCTTATGCTCCCCAGAGGCAGCAATGATCCGAGGGGAAGTAATTTTGATCGACGGCGGATTTTCGCTGACGATGCGGAGTGTGGGGGTTTAGAGTTGTGAGGAAAGGTCCGACAATAGAGATTCTATATTCGTAATTCGTTACACGCCCACCAAGAATGCCCTTGCAGGAGCGCCATCTGCCCCAGCGAGTTTGAGCGGTAGGCAGTAGAGGGTATAGCGTCCCTGGGAGACTTCGGAAAGGTTCAGGCCTTCAACAATAATCACACCTGACTTCAAGAGGACCTCGTGGGTTGGGACAGACTCGCCAAACGGGGCAATCGATAGATAATCGATCCCGACCAACTTTACCCCCCGCTTGATCAGGTACGCGCCCGCGTCCGGGGCCAGGGCTACGTAGTTCTTATCGAAGGTCTTGCGGTTGGAGTTCCAGATCTTTGAATTGCGGGTCTTGAACAGCACTCGTTTAGTGCGGGGTGGGATGGTTGAATTCTCGACCAGATCCTTGGTGATCAGATCGACATCATCGGGGATATGGAGAACATACGCCCGGCCGGTGAGTAATTTGATGGGAATATCCTCGACCGACCCGCCATCTGCCAAGAAATGGTAAGGAGCGTCGATATGTGTGCCGGTGTGGACGCTCATATTAACCCGCGAAACATTGGCGTCAGCACCCTCTTCTATACTCTCGGTGCGGTATAACTCCACCGGAGGATCTGAAGGCCATACAACCAAATCAGGTGAAATCGTCAAGGTAATATCGTAGGTTCGCATATAGCCGGTATCATCCAATAGGTTTTTTTCAAACCTAAGGTCAGTATATAGGAGGGGGAACAATTACGCAAACGAGGAAACGTATCAGTTTTTTAAGCGTTTTCGGAAGTGAAGATTTCTGTCCGGAGGGTGGCTCGTTTTAATGCAGGCCGGTTTATGGTCACACCCAGACCGGGCAGATCAGGGACAGTGATGGTGCTGTCCGGGTTGAGGGTGAAAAGTTCGTTGGTGATATCCTCATGATAGTACCGCTCTGAAGCAGAGATGTCACCGGGGAGGGAGAAATTGGGTAGGCTGGCTAAAGCTAAATTAGCTGCCCGTCCCACCCCAGTTTCCAACATCCCCCCACACCAAACCGGGACAGCCTGTTCCTGGCATAGATCGTGGATAGAAACACTCTGGCTCAAACCACCAACCCGTCCAGCCTTGATATTGATCACTCGGGTGGCTTTCATCTCCAGAGCTTGACGGGCATGGCGGGGGGAATGAATGCTCTCATCAAGGCAGATCGGGGTAGAGAATTGGGCCTGTAACTGGCTGTGATCCCAGAGGTCATCTTCCGCCAAAGGCTGTTCGATCAGGAGGAGGCCGAGTTCGTCCAGAGGCAATAAGGCTTCTGCAGTTTCAAGGGTGTAGGCAGAGTTGGCATCCACCTGGAGAGCTAAGTCCGGGTAAGTATTTCTGACAAGTTGGGTTTCAGCAACATCACGGCCCGGTTTGATCTTGAGCTTTATCCGCTGGTAGCCTTTTTCGAGATACCCGGCGGCGACATCTAACATGGCTTGGGGAGAGGGTTTGATCCCGATAGAAACACCAACTGGAACCCGATCTTTTTCCCCGCCGAGCAATTGCCGAAGGGATTTGCCTTGCTGCTTTCCAAGAACATCATACAAAGCCATCTCCAACCCGGCCTTTGCCATCTGGTGACCGCGGACCCACTCAACCAAATTCATGAAATCAGTCGGGTGAGTAATATCCTGTCGAAAAACATGTGGAATGAGGAACTCTTCGAGAATGTGCCAGGCTGTTCCGGTAGTTTCATAACCGTAGCCTGGGTCGTAATCGGCTACACATTCCCCATACCCAGTGACGCCATCAGCCGTGACTTCAACTAGAATACAATCACGGGTATCGATACTGCCAAACGAAGTCTCAAACGGGAATTTTAGGGTCATCCTGAGAAGGGATAGAGTTACTTTTTCAATCTGCATATTAACCTCCGAGGGTGGTATCACCCTGACTTAAAACATAGTAGCTGCGAGGGTTGCTGCCTGGCAAATACACCATATCGGTGACCAGATATCCATGATGGAAGAACAATTCAAATATCGTCCGGGAATACATCCGCCACTCAATCGCCAGACCCATGTCAGCGGCTTTCATCCCCTGGTAATCCGCAGGGACCTCGAACAAGGTGATCGGTGGGCGGGTTTGGGGGTCTTCAAGGATGTCCATCTGGTCTTTATCGGGAACGGGCAAACCAGCTTGATTTAGTTTGGTGTCATTGATGATCTCGGCATCCGCGGCCAGAAAATGGGCCAGGTCTAACCTCTTGCGAGTTTTTTTTCCCAGGCGTTGGGCAACCCGGTTCGAATTCACCCACCAGTTTGCCAAAAACCGGTCTGAGGAAATCCCTTCATTTAGCTCGTCAGTCATCTCCCCGTATTCATCCCGCAAGTAAGTATTGCAGACCGCACCGAGTTTAGCGATGTTGAGGGAAGCATTCCGGCTCTCTAATGGGTCATAGGTCCAGGTGATCAGGTCCAAGCCCTGCTGGCGGACCAACTGCCATTGGGCGCGCTTGAGTTTATACCCTAATCCCAGGTTTTGGTAATCGGGATGGATGGCAAGCAAGTGGGAGCAATGCTTTATTTCAGTACCCTTTTCAGATTGATAAAATCCGAGAAAACCAAAAACATACCCGACAATTTCCTCCCCATCATAGGCCCCAATCAAAACACCACCATTATGGGCAACAGCCAGGAGCACATGGGAAGGAATACTGTTAATCCCCGGCCAGACTTTTTTTTCCAAGTCCTCAACGGCTGCCATCTCCGCGGGAGAGTCTATAACCTTCAATTCAAATTTATCGTGGTTTACTGGCATATTTCAATCCTTCCCTCGAATCTCATCCAACGCCTTCCGCCGCCATTTATACCCCTTGAGATGTCCCAAATGGTTTACAAACCGGGCAGGCAACAAACCAAATTGGCGGGAGACAGAATCGATCTCACAGGTGCGGCTGGCAGACAAATAATCGATCCAATAAATTGAAAAAGGCATTCTGGGAAAGAAGTATTCCAGAAACACGCCCACAAAACGCATATACGAGGGGCGCAACCCAACCACCCGTCGTTTGATGCCCGTCGCTTTCATGACCTCTTCAATGATCGACTTGTTAGACAAGAATTCAGGGCCGCCGATCTGTAAGGTTTGGTTTAACGCATCCTCAAGATCCAAGGACCAGATCAGGCAGGTGACCAGGTCTTCGACCCAGATGGGGTGGATCATCTCTTCGCCAGTTCCTGGGATTAAAAAGAGAAAGGGAAAGACCGCCAGGAGTTTGGCGATCGCGGTTGTGAAATTATCTTTGGGGCCAAAGGCAAGCCCGGATTGGATGATGGTATAGTCAATTCCGCTCTTGCGGATAAACTCCTCAACAATTCCTTTGACCTTGAACACCGCGAATGCAGAAGCTCTATCTGCGTTCAGATGGCTGAGGTATATGATCCGTTTGACGTCTGCATCCCTAGAGACCCGGATGAGGGTTTTGGTGCCTTCGATCTCGGTTTGGGAAAGATCTGCGCTGACCCCTTCCCATTCCACGCCGATCATGTGAAAGACAGTATCTACCCCGACAACCGCAGCCCGCAAACTGCGCTCGTCAGTTATGCTGCTGATGGCGACTTCAACGGGGACATTCTTGGGGAGGTCGGGGGTGAGTTTGGAAGGTCGCAGCAAAGTACGGACTTCCCTGCCATCTTCAACCAGATGACGGATAAGCGCTTGCCCAATAAAGCCAGTTCCTCCGGTGACGAGTATCATGGTGAAGTGAATTATAAGGCATTTAGAGATTATGGATTGTTATAGTTCATGGCGCTTGAAACCGATATCCAAACCCCCGTTCATTATGCACGTAGCATGGGTTCTCTGGGTCGGGTTCGATCTTGTTTCGAAGGTGCCAGATATATCGTCTCACATGACCGACTTCACCTGCATATTGGGGTCCCCAAACCTCCCGGACCAACTCCTCTGGAGAGACTACCTCACCAGCTCTTTTCATTAAAGCTGTTAGCAACTTCAACTCGGTTGGGGTTAGTGAGATTAACTCTTCTCCCCGGATAACATGGCGGGTTCTAAGATCGATCGTCAGGTTTCCTTCTTTAATGATCTCCTGATTATCCGTGTCTTTTTTGCTAGAACGAGATAAAACTGCCTTTACCCTGGCTGAAAGCTGGGCAAAAGAAAAAGGCTTGGTAACGTAATCATCTGCCCCCAATGAAAACCCTTGAAGGACATCACGTTCATCTGAGCGGGAGGTCAACATAATAACAGGAACTTCGCTCACTTCTCTAATTCTCTCTAATGTTTCCCAACCATCCTTCTCTGGCATGGTAACATCCAAGATAACCAAATCTGGATGGTGCTTGAATAATTTTCTTAAACCCAGAGCGCCATCATCAGCAATATGAACACCATAACTCTCTTTCTGAAAATATGCGCCCAACAACTCGGTTAAGCTTTCGTCATCATCAATTACCAGGAGATCAGTCATCGCTGGGAACCTCTTCCGTGATCGGAATTTTAAGGATAAAGGCTGTTCCAGGATGTTCTTTGGAATCATAGAATGGTGATTTGAGGGATAATGAACATGCTTGAGCTTCTGCTAATGCTTTTGCGAAATAAAGACCAAGCCCCCAACCCTTTGTTGTGATCCGCTCTCCCTTCTCTAACCGGAAGAACCGTTCAAACACGAGTGATTGTGACTCGGAGGGAACCCCTGGACCGTGATCGATAATTGATATAGATAAACTTCCATTAGATTGTTCTGTTGTTACTTTTACTGGGGTATCAATCGGAGCGTATTTTTCGGCATTAGACAACAGATTTGATATGATCTTCTCTAAATAAATTTCATCTGCCCAGCCAGGGGGTAAATGGGTTTTATCGTCAAAAATGATTTCTCGATCTTTCCCCGCAAACACAAGATTGATCGTACGTCGTATAAGAGGATTTACTGCAACAGGGCCTAAAATTAAAGGTAATTTTCCAGCATCGAGCCGCGAGACATCAAGAATGGTTTGCACGAAATCAGTCAACCGTTTGCTTTCCCAAGACATGATCTCAAGCACACGTTTAGATTCTGGGGGCATGCTATCTCCTTCTTGGAGGGCTAACTCAATACCGCCATTCAGCGCTGTCAAAGGTCCGCGCAATTCATGACTTACGAGTGAGACAAAATCTGATTTTAACTGATCAAGCTGCTGCAACTCTTGATTAGCTTTTTCCAAGGCTAGATTTTGTTCTGCCAGTTCCTCTGTTCGTTCAACCACCTTTTGTTCAAGATCTATATTCAACACTTCAAGTTCTTCCGAGACAGTCATTTGTGATTCCAGTAATCTGACGATGTAAGTCAATGACATAAAAACGGCGGTTGGACCTAATATCCCAAAAAAAGCGATCTCTGCGGTAAGGTGAATATCGAAATAAAATTCGCCTTTTAGGAGGATATGTTCCCAAGTTTCATAAGAAGCTACGATTGCGAACAAAGTGATTGGCAGGATAAAGCGAATGATCTGAACACGGCGAAGCTGTTTCTTGCTTATGGACATCATTATGTTTTCATTATAGCATCACAAAGTTTTACTTCAAAACAGGTTATGGGGTTTTTGGACACTTTTGCGACATTAAAAGACGGGAATACGACGTAAAGGCATGATATTTTTAATGGAGAAATTTTATTAAATGCTTTGATTCACCTGGCTATATTTGAAATTGAATTCAAAGCGATCATATTCTTTATTCAAAATACAAACGTATTTTGAGGAGGTTTTTATGAAGAAAAGTAAGATGACTGCAATTTTGATGGTTGTAATAGGTCTAGCCCTGATCGTGTTAGCAGCTTGTGGCAGTAACAACACAGACGCTAATAATGATGAAACCAACACGAATGCCAACAATAACAATGACACAAACACAGAAACCGACACAGTGACGGAAGAGCCAGAACCAGATATGCCAGCACTTGTAGGCGATTCCCTGCGTGGAGGACTGATGTATGATAAATGGTGGAAAGTAGTTGGTGTTGAAGTTCCAGAAGGAGATCATCCTTTGTGGGCAACCCAAGATAATAACACCCGCAGTGGTGGGGACACCTGGCGCTGCAAGGAATGCCACGGTTGGGATTACAAAGGTGTTGAAGGCGCTTATGGTGGTGGTTCCCATATGACTGGTTTCATGGGCGTTATCCAGTTGGCTGATGGCGATCCCTATGACGTTCTGGCCGCTATGAATGGCGAAACTAACCCAGACCATGATTTCTCCGCGTTTATGGATGACCAAGCTTTAACTGATCTTGCTCTGTTCATTAGTGAAGAGATCATCGATTATGATGGTCTGGTTGGAGAAGATAAAGCTTCTCTGAGTACTGACGCAGAATCTGGCGGGCAGTTTTACTCTGGGGTTTGTGCCTCCTGCCATGGTCCAGAAGGTTTGGCAATTGACTTTAAAGCCAATGTAACCAAATCTGAGTACATAGGTGGATTAGCGAGTGGAAATCCTTGGGAATTCTTACACAAGGCTCGTTTCGGACAACCAGGCGTTTCAAACATGCCTCCTGTGTTGGACATTGGTTTGGATGAGGATGGACAGGCCGCATTATTGGCCTTTGCCCAATCCCTGCCCACTGAAAACGCTACTACCCAAGGCGGATTGCTCTACGATAAGTGGTGGAACGCGATGGGGGTTGACGCTCCTGAGGGTGACATGCCTCTCTGGGCGACCCAAGACACCAACACTCGGAGCGGCACAGATACCTGGCGCTGCAAGGAATGCCATGGTTGGGATTACCTCGGTGTTGATGGTGCATATGGTGATAGCTCCCACACAACTGGTTTCACCGGCGTTTATGGTGCTAAAGATATGTCAGCAGAGGAATTGACTGCCTGGTTAGATGGCTCCACCAATCCAGAACATGATTTCTCAGCCTACTTTGATGAAGCTGTGATCGCAAAGATGGTGTCCTTCTTACAGAACGGCTTGGTTGATATGACCGTTATGATCAATGATGACAAGGTGGTCAACGGCGATCCTGCTGCTGGTGAAGGTTTATACAACCAGGGATGCGCTCGCTGTCATGGTGATGATGGCACAGCGATCAACTTTAAAGATGATGATAATCCTGTCTACTTAGGTGATCTCAGCTGGGACAACCCGTGGGAATCTCTCCACAAAGCTGCCAACGGTCAACCCGGCGAGAATATGCCCTCTGGCATAAACCTGGGCTTCAGTTGGGAGGATCTTGCTAATCTTTTGGCTTACATTCAAACTCTGGGAGAGTAATCACACTCCCGAATAAGATATTGTGATGATCAGGGGCGAGCGCTTGCCAGGAGTTGCTCGCCCCAAAATTTTTTAAGGAATTAATATTTTTCTTATTAAGAGGGCGGCAGGGATGATATGACGGAGAGGGATAAAATAATTCGGATTTCCCAAGAAATTAATTTTAGTGCAAATGGGTTGGTTAAATTTGATAGTATGGAGAGTATAGACGAATTCATACACTAATTATTCTCTCACAGTTCCCTTGGACATTATTGATAAGGTGGACTCATATCAGGTTGTCAACGCAATAATGAATGTGATTAAGTGTCCCACTGGCATAGCTCTTGCATCATATGGGGTATGAAAGAAGAGACTATGACACAACAACATTCACCCACCGATAATAACCGGATCGGATTTCATTATTTCCCCGATACGCTCCATTACCGGGAGACAGACCTGAACGCGTGGCTGCCAGAATTAAAAGCCTTGGGGGCAAGTTGGTTGACTCTGGTTGCACCAGCAGACAGGGCGATCCCAGAAGTCTTCATCAAAGGGGTGATAGACGCTGGGATCGAGCCGATCCTACATTTTCATCTATCCTTAAAAACTCCCCCAAAACTGACAGACCTGACCGTGCTTTTTGATGTGTATGCAAATTGGGGAGTGAAATACGTGGTCCTGTTCAACCGACCGAACTGCCACGAGGAGTGGGGAAACAACAATTGGGCGCAGCAAAACCTGGTGCTGCGGTTTTTGGATTTCTTTGTCCCTTTGGCTGAAGCAGTCTGCAAGGCGGGAATGACTCCGGTTTTTCCACCTCTGGAACCGGGAGGAGATTTCTGGGACACGGCTTTTTTGCGGTCTGGCCTGCAGGGAATGTTTGACCAGGGACACCAGAGACTATTAGACAAATTAGCGTTAAGCGCTTACGCCTGGGCACATTCCCTCCCCCTTAATTGGGGCGCAGGTGGGCCTGAACGATGGGCTGGAGCGCTTCCCTATTCCACCCCAGAAGACGAAGAAAACCAGATGGGATTCCGGGTCTTCGATTGGTATACCACGATCTGTGAAGCAGTGCTTGGGAAAAAACTTCCGATCCTACTCCTGGCAACCGGAAGCCATCCAAACCAAACAGAGAACTCTAAATCATTAGAAATGACCGAGGGCCAACACGCCCTGCGAAATTTGCAGATCGCAGGCTTGCTAGCCGGAGAAGAGATCAAAGACGGTGAGATAAAATTAAAGCCAATTCCAGAGCATATCCTGGCGGGGAACTTCTGGGTGTTGGCAGCGAACCCAAAAAGTCTGGAAGCAAATGCCGCCTGGTATCTAGCTGAAGGCAGTACCTCGCAAGCCGTTGAATATCTAAAAGAGTGGTTAAGATCAAAGCCAAAACAGACGGTGGCGATATCGAAAAGTTTGCATGAAGAAATTATCCGAACCAGCCGTCACAGCGACAAACCCGTGAAACATTATCTCTTACTACCGACTTTTGAATGGGGAGTCGCCAACTGGCATCTTGAAGTCATCCGTCCCTTCATCAAAAAACACATGCCCACGATAGGATTCTCTATTGATGAAGCAACCACAGCTAATAAGGTGACGATTGTAGGCGGCGAAAGAGCTTTCCCATCCACTGAGATCCAAAAACTCAAGGTTGCGGGGTGCATCGTAGAACAGATCAGCGGAGATGGCACAAGTATTGCAACACAATTGGAAATGTTATGAGGTAAACCATGAGCGAAGATACAAGCACTTATGCAAACGACTTCCGTAAACCTTCTCTTAAAGTCCTTGGCTTGGGAGGAGGAGGCAGCAATGCGGTCAATAGGATGATCGAGTTGGGGTTCAGTGGCGTTGAGTTCATAGCCGCTAATACTGACCGACAAGCGCTGCGAGCAAGCCTGGCTCCGATCCAAATCCAATTAGGCCCAAAGTTGACCCGCGGGTTGGGCGCAGGCGGAAACCCTGATATTGGCGCGAGAGCAGCCGAAGAAAGTCGCGAAGATATCCGGGCTGCCCTTTATGGCGCGGACATGGTCTTCCTGACAGCAGGGATGGGTGGGGGAACCGGAACCGGATCGATCGCAGTGGCTGCCCAAATCGCCAAAGAAGTGGGGGCCGTGACAATTGCGGTCGTTACGACACCCTTCACTTTTGAGATGGGAAAACGGCAGGAGAACGCCAATGAAGGGCTTGCCGCCCTGCGGGGTCATGCAGATACACTTATCGCAATCCCCAATGACAGATTGTTGTACGTCGCGCCTAAAAACCTACCGCTTGAAACCGCGTTCCGACTTGCAGATGATGTGTTGAGACAGGCTGTCCAGGGGATTGCTGAGCTGGTCACGGAACCAGGTCTTATCAATGTGGATTTCGCCCATGTCCGGCAAATGATGCAGTTAGGAGGCGGGGCGTTGATGGCAATTGGACATGGGAAAGGACCAGACAAAGCTTTGGCAGCGATCGACCAAGCTTTAAACCACCCGCTGCTAGAAAGCGTTTCGCTCCAAGAAGCCGCAGGTGTCATCGTCAACTTCACCGGCGGGAAAGACCTGACCTTGTTCGATGTTGGGGAAGCGCTGGTCCACGTTCAGGAGATCTCCCGTCCAGATGTGGATATTATCCTGGGCTTCAACAGTGATGAAAAGTTGGACGACCGGGTTCAAGTGATCCTTGTAATTACAGGATTGGGCGCCCAAAGCCTTGAAGAAGTGCTGCCTGGTTCTGAAATGTTATCGCCAGTTGTGAAAGTCGCCCAAGCGGCCCCAGCGGCAAACAATGGAGAACAGGTTGGTATCTCCCTTGGATCAACCCCAAGAATGAACAGTGCGACTTCCGACCTAGATATGCCCGCCTTTATGCGCAAAAAACATAGGTACGCCAACGCCAATCCACAAGAGAGATTTAGCCCAGTAGGAGTAATCCATGAATCAAAAAGTGATCAGTAAAATCTCAAAATCAGTTTATAAACAATTTCCTGAGGTGACGGGCAGCAGTCCAAAAGTGAAACAACGATCACAAGCAAAATCAATCGACGCGATTCCAACATTTGTCCTGACCTACCATTCAGTTTCGAGGGATAAAAACGGTAGGAAATTCCCCCGGCAGATCCGGGTGGTAGCTCACTCGAACGGGAAAATTCTTCGGATGTCTACATCTAGGTAAATGTCATATTTCGTTAATAGGAGAAAACAATGAGGACAACACAAAAAATTCAGAATGGTTTGGAAATACGATTTTGGGAGATGGCAATCCCATTGATGTCATCCAAATCACCGATGGTTAATAAGCTCGTGAAGGTCGGATATCAAATATATAATCAATACCAACCAAGAAATTTATTATTCAAAATGCTGTTCTGGTCAAGCATGGGGTTGTCCTTTGGTTTAGCGATAGGGCTTCTGATACCCTAAGGTATTATTTAAAAAAATGGGGGATTAAATAAAAAAGTACTGCACTATTTAATATCTTTTGTTTGGGGACATTTGTACTGTTTATTACTAACTTTCCAAATTACATATTATAATATCTTTGAGGCGCATTTTTCAAACAGGGTCATAACCCTTCACTTAGTTAGAAAATATCAATATCCACGTATTTCATATTCCTCAGCCCTGAAAACCTAGAAATATTCTTGTCAAGTTATGGGAAATAATTCAAATAGTGAACCAACGCTGATCGGTATCATACTCCTGTCCCTGTTCATGATATGCTTATGTGTTGGGATTTCCATCGGCGGGATAACGCGGGATGGGATAGTTAAATCCAAAACTAATCCGACCGAAACATCCCCGCCTCAGTCCGTGCAAAAGACACAAATTCTGATTATTGGAGTTGACACTCTTTCTAGCCCACTCGCAAAGCTGGAGAGCATATGGTTGGTAACTTTTGAAGGTGGTTCTTTAGAACTCGAATTAAAATCCTATTACCCAGTTAGATCCGAAACAAGTCTTTTCCCTTACCAAATTTCTCATCAACCGAGTTTAATAACCACTGGGGATTTTGAAACCCTCAGATTGAATGAAATATTAACCAAACAAAATGCGGATTGGACGGATGTTATCATGATTGACGAGTTTCTGATGGATGCTATTGTTGAACTTGCCGGAACCAACCAACCATATACACCTGATCCCAATAATACCATTGCGGGAAGCCTGATAAAAGTATGGGAGGACCCAGAAACAGCCTATATACAACAAGAAAATCTGATCTTATTTTTATGTAACCACTCCAGCCCATTCTCAAACCTTGAAAACATCATGTTCCTTTTAGATTTTATGCCCGATCATATTAGATCATCCTTATCGACTGAGAACCTAATGATCCAATGGCAATTTTGGAGCAGCCAAAATTTCGAAATTACCTGTTCCTTTTCTGATTAGATTGACCGGATAAAATCAGAGAAAGTTGGTAAAATAATACTCTAATGAGAACAGGTAATGTGATTACATCTTATTCAAGAAGAGATACTCCTCCACCGCTCGCCCGAGCTTTGGCTGCGTTTGCAGCGGGAGTCTTTTTATTTATTGGGTTTGGAGTAGTAATAATCTTATTTTTAAAGATCATTTACATAGACCGAGTTTACCCTGGAGTACAGGTCTCAGGGATAGAACTCGGCGGGGTGAGAAAATCAGAGTTAGATAACTTTTTAGCTGAAAAAATTACTTTTCCCAAAACCGGCTTAATCGTTTTTGATGACCAGGGGAAGAGTTGGCTGTTCACACCAGAGGATCTAGGTCTGCACTTAGACACAATTGCAACTGCCGATGCGATCTACAAAACTGGCAGGGAAGGATGGCCGTGGGAACAATGGGGAGAACGACTCTTGAGCTGGCGGGATGGCAAAAAGCTTCCCCCGATCATGGTCTTCGATGAACGGACTGCTCAAACCAGGCTCAACGAGATTGCAGCCCAAGTCAACCAACCACCCCGTGAAGCTTATTTGATCGTAAATGGTTTAGAGGTATCAGTGTCTCCGGGGCAAATCGGTCGGATGGTTGATGTAGACGCAACCCTCACAATCCTGAGAAATCAATTGTTCACTCTCCAGGACGGCAGTATCCCGCTGCAAGTTCAAGAATTCATCCCGGCAATATTAGATGCGAATGCCCAAGCGGCCCAAGCCCAGAACATCCTGAGCCAACCGATGACTCTGAGGGTTCCAGGGGGAGACAAAAATGATACCGGTCCCTGGGTTTTCGACCGGGAAACATTGGCCAGCATGCTTGTTATCGATCGTGTAATCGTTGAAGGGGTAGAACAATATCAGGTCGGTCTGGATTCAAATAAACTATACAATTTTCTTTACCCGCTATCACCAGGTTTGACCAATGAGGCTGTAAATGCTCGCTTTATCTTCAATGATGATACCCGGCAGCTTGATCTACTAGAGCGCGCCTCAATTGGACGGGAGTTGATGATCGAGGAAAGTATTGAATATATCAATCAAAAACTCCGAAACGGCGCCCATGAGATCAACCTGGTTTTTGATTATACAAACCCAGAGGTAACCGACGATGCCAGTGCGGAGGACCTTGGAATCAGTGAGCTTGTTAGCGTACAGACAAGTTATTTTTATGGTTCTTCTACAGGCCGGATCCAAAATATAATAACTGCGTCCTCCCAGTTTCACGGGCTGCTAATTCCCCCTGGAGCAACATTCTCAATGGTGGAGAACCTAGGGGATATCGATCTGGATTCAGGATATGCGGAAGCCTTGATCATTTACGGCGATAGGACGATCAAAGGTGTGGGCGGGGGGGTATGCCAGGTGAGCACAACCCTATTCAGGACAGTATTCTTTGGCGGATTTCCGGTTGTAGAACGACACCCCCATGCTTACCGGGTGACCTATTATGAGTTGATCCAAAGCGGGGCAGCTGATCCAAATCTAGCGGGTTTAGATGCCACAGTATATGCGCCCATTATTGATTTTAAATTCACCAATGATACTCCCTATTGGCTTTTGATGGAAACGTACGTAAATGAAAGCGCGAGAAGTTTGACGTGGAAATTCTACTCAACCTCAGATGGGAGGACTGTGGATTGGTCCACCACAGGATTGACAAACGTTGTACAACCGCCAAAACCAGTCTATGAAGAAAATGACGAATTGAAAAAAGGGGTAATCAAGAAAGTTGACTGGGCAGTAGCTGGAGCTGATGTCAGCGTAACGCGAACTGTTTGGCGAGATGGGCAAGTTTATTTTGAGGATGTGTTCAAGACCAAATACACCCCCTGGGCCACAGTTTGCCAGTACGGTCCTGAAACAG
>SDBV01008593.1_pt1 | contig 13733 bp, 12 predicted proteins | sample 2277081 | NCBI WGS metagenome assembly SDBV01 (sample SAMN10402039, study PRJNA504765) | marine sediment metagenome | isolation source: marine sediment core GS10_PC15, 223 cmbsf | place: Arctic Ocean: Southern Knipovich Ridge | collected 2010 | reverse complement strand
TGGGGTTTCCGTCACAACATACGGGAGGAGCCGTGCCATGAAACGCGTCCATATCAATGCGTTGCTTTCCGTTCTGCTTCCCTTGGGCTTGCTGCTTGTATCGAGCCAACGAGCCACGGCCGGAACCATGCGGATCGTTCATTCGATCCCGTTTCCGGGCGTGGCACTGTTCGGGGCCGACATCGCCTGGGACGGCCAGTATATTTGGTCCGCGTTTTATGAGAAGTGGGATATCATTGCGGGCGGCAACGGTGGGGGATCCCCTCGCGTCCGGTCCCTCGACCCGGTCGACGGTTCTGCCGGTCCGTCCTTTCAGTTCGGCCAAGGATTGGACAATCGTAGCGGCATCGTCTGGGATGGAAGTCATTTCTGGGTCACGCGGACTCGTGGAGTTGCTGCGCGGCCTGGGGAGTTCGTCCCGGACTATATCCACAAGTTCGAGCCGGATGGGACTGAAGTCGCTTCTTTTGAATTCCCCGAGAGCCTGGACATATCCGCCACGGGCCTGGCGTTCGACGGGGAGTATCTCTGGCTTTCAGACTCCCTTGAGGATCGGCTCCTGCAGCTCGATCCGCACGACATGAGCGTGGTGAAGTCCTTTCCTTGCCCGAATTGGGCGCCTCTTGGGCTGGCATGGAGCGGCAGTTCGCTGTTCGCGGTTGACGGCGAAACCAACAACATCTTTGAAATCGACACGTCGGCCAACGTGCTGGAAGTGTGGTCCACTCCCCTTTCCAATCCCCTCGGGATCACCTTCGACGGCGAGTACTTCTGGGTTCTGAACGACCGCAAGATCTACCAACTTGCAGTCCCGGAACCTTCGTCTTTTACGCTGTTGGCGGTCGTCAGCCCCGCGATTCTTGTTCTTGCCCACCGCGCGCAGCGCCCGGCGCGGAGGAGTGCCCCCGAGTTGGTCTAGATTATCCAGGAGATACACACATGAAAAAGACACTCCTGTTGTTTGTCGGTATCGCCTCCGGGCTGCTTCCAACCAGCCAAACGGTTCGCGGCGGCGAACTGAAGGTGGTTCATTCGATCGACCTGCCTGCTATCTTCGCGGGATCGTTTGGCAGAGATCTCGCCTGGGACGGAGAGCACCTTTGGACGGCAATCCAAGCCACGCTTCCTCCAGATATCTTCATGAGCACGACCGTTGAAATCGACCCGGCGGATGGCTCCGTTGTATCCAGAACCTCAGATGGCTCGAGTTCGGGAGATACCGCCCGCGGCCATAGGGGGTACGCGTGGGACGGTACGCACGTCTGGGCAACGACCGTACGTTTCGGAACGCCCGGAAACGACGTGCTTCGTGTCGTCGCCTCCGAATTGCCGTCGGCAGAGTGGGCGTCGTCTCGCCCCCTGCCATACAGCCCTGATGCCCGAACGGAAGGTGCCGCGTGGGGTGGAGGTTACTTCTGGTTTTCCGACAGCAAGCACGACCTGATCATGCGGACCGGCACACCCATTTTTCAGGATCCGCATTCGGTGCCCTTGTATGTGTGGGACTCCTTTCCCTCGCCCGGCAGCGAGCCGCTGGGTCTGGCGTGGGACGGAGAATCGCTGTGGAACGTTGACGGCTCCGACAACATGATCTATCAAATGGACGCTTCTGGAAACGTGCTTGAGGTCTGGTCGTCTCCGGCAACAAGTCCCCGTGGGCTCACGTTTGACGGCCAGCACTTGTGGCTCCTCGACAACGGCACACAGAAAATCTATCAGCTTGCTGTCCCGGAGCCGTCAAGTTTATGGCTTCTGCTGTCGGCTACAGCGTTGCTGGCCCTTTTTCGGCCGAAGGCGCTTGTTGCCAAGCGTCGGCACGATTGCGCGCGGCCTGAAGCATTGCCTTTTCAGTGCACGTAGGTGTCACAACATTGTGGGCTTAATTCCGGGGACACAATACCGATATTGACAAAATAGGGGGGCTTCGGTAACTTCTGGGGATGGTTAGGCTGGCAAGATTGGTCGTTCCCGGACTTCCGCACCATGTGACTCAACGCGGGAACCGCCGGCAGCAGACCTTCTTTTGCGATGAGGACTACGCGGCTTACGTGGAACTGATGGCCGACTGGTGCCGTGAAGAGCGCGTGGCGATTTGGGCCTATTGCCTGATGCCGAACCATGTTCACTTGATCGCGGTGCCGCAAACCGAGCCGGGCTTGCGGCGGGCCGTCGGCGAGGCCCATCGTCGCTATACCCGACGGATCAACTTCCGCGAGAAATGGCGCGGCTATCTCTGGCAGGGGCGGTTCGCGTCGTTCGTCATGGACGAACCCCATTTGCTGGCGGCCGCGCGGTACGTAGAGCTCAATCCGGTGCGGGCGAGCTTGGTGGCCGATGCGGCCGACTGGCCTTTCAGCAGTGCCAGGGCGCATCTGTCGGCCTGCGACGACCGCTTGGTGGAGGTCGGTGCGATGGTGGCCGACTGGGGTGCCTTTCTCGACAGCGCCCTGCCCGAAGAGCAATTGCGTGCGTTGCGCAACCACGCCCGCACCGGTCGACCGCTTGGAGAAACTCGTCGGCCGCGTGCTCCGCCCACGAAAACCGGGCCGAAAACCAAGATTCCCCAAACAGCCAAATTAGGTATTGTGTCCCCGGAATTCCGAATTCCTATTTGGACAGGAGTGATCCCAAACTGCAAAAGCGTTTTGAGTCTTCGACGCTCAGCTTCGCCCGCCGACGATTGGATCCGGCAGAGGCGGCCCAGCAGTGCGATTTGGCCATTCTCAATGCCGGCCATGGCACCACCGCAGCCATGCTGATGGCCGGCAAGCCGATCTTGCAGTTGCCGATCTACTTGGAGCAGACGCTCAACGCCGCGGCGACGGCCCGGTTGGGCGCCGGATTGAGCGCAGGAGTGACCCGGCCCGAGGAGATCGCGGTAAAGCTGATGGCACTGCTCTGCTCAGAGGACCACGCCGAGGCCGCCCGCCGGTTTGCGGGTCGTTGCGCCAAGTTTGACCTCACACGCCAAGTCCACAATGCACTGCGGCGGATTGAGGAACTTGCCTCGTGAGGGCCTCGTGACGGGTGTCAACGTCAGTTCGCTCTAAGAGCCTATCCGAAACCCCCTCACCCCCGGCCCCTCTCCCCGCAAGCGGGGCGAGGGGAGGAGGTTTTTGGATAGGCAGCAAGTGCTGGTGTGATGTACAGTTATTATTATGTCGGAGTTCCATATATTATGTGGGAGTTTCATCCAGCCGCGGCCGGCGGCCGCGCCGAAGGACCGTAGAAACCGCCGATTGTCGCTCCGGGCCCGACCACCGGCCGCGGCTTGATGCGGAGCGGGTGGCGAGCATGGGTTACCGATTCAGACAGTTCTTGGCCTGGTGCGTTCATGCGTACACGGCCCTGGGGCTGGTGGCCGCCGCGGGCATGGCCGTCTTGATCTTCGACGGCGGCCACGAGTCGATCCGCTGGGCGCTGCTGCTGATGCTGTTGGCAACCCTGATCGACTGCACCGACGGCGCACTGGCACGGGCGGCCCGGGTCAAGGAAGTCCTGCCCGGCTTCGACGGGCGCAAGCTCGACGACCTGGTCGACTACCTGACCTACACGGCACTGCCCCTGCTGCTGATCTGGCGTGCGCAGATCATCCCCGGCGGCCTGGAGGCGGTCCTCCTGGTGCCCCTGCTGGCCAGCGCCTATGGCTTCTCTCAGGTGGCGGCCAAGACGGACGACGCCTATTTCCTCGGGTTCCCGTCTTACTGGAACGGAGTGGCGTTTTACCTGTACGTCTTACACACGTACATCGTGTACCTGCCCGGCTGGTTCTCGATCGGCGCGTTGCTGGGGCTCAGCCTCTTGACGTTCGTGCCGACGCGATACCTTTACCCCAGCCAGGGTGGCCGGCTCAATCGGCTGAGCGGTGTGCTGGCCGCCGTGTGGATGGTCCTGGCCGCCTGGATCCTGTACCTCTGGCCGCGGCCGCCAGTGTGCCCGCGGCCGCCAGTGTGCCCACGGCAGACTGGGCCCTCCGTTGCTGACGAGAACCTCATCCGGGCAATCATACTCGTGTCGCTGTTCTTCCCCGTCTACTATATGGTCGTGTCGTGGGCCGTCAGTTGGCGGCTGTGGCGCCGACGGCGTGGTAGTTCCCGCGGGCTGTCCGACCGGCCGGAGAGGTAGCTTCCCGTCGCCAGGGCCTCCTGAGGAGTCGCACCGTGATAGTCCTCGAAAAAGTCAGCAAATCGTACGACGGTGGTGCGACCTTCGCCGTCCGCGACGTGAGTCTGAGGGTGCCCGAGCGACGGCTACTGGTGCTCTTGGGAGGTTCCGGATGCGGCAAGACCACCACGCTGAAGATGATCAACCGGCTGATCGAGCCGAGCAGCGGCCGGATCCTGGTCGACGGCCGTGACGTGCGAGAATTAGATCCGGTCGCGCTGCGGCGCGGTGTAGGTTACGTGTTTCAGGGCATCGGGCTGTTTCCGCATCTGAGCGTGGCCGAGAACGTGGCCATCGTGCCGAGGCTGCTGCGCTGGCCGCCGGCCAAGATCGGCGTCCGGGTAGATGAGCTGCTGGATCTGGTCCATCTACCGCCCGGCGAGTACCGCGGGCGGATGCCTCGGCAGCTTTCCGGGGGTCAACAGCAGCGGGTGGGTTTCGCCCGGGCGCTGGCGGCCGGTCCGAAGGTGATGCTGCTGGACGAGCCGTTTGGGGCCTTGGATCCGATTACCCGCGACGAGTTGCGGGTAGAATTCCTTCAGATCCGCCGGCAGCTTGGCCTTACGGCGGTGATGGTCACCCACGACCTGACCGAGGCCCTGCTGTCGGCCGATCTGCTAGCGGTGATGGAGGCGGGCCGCCTGCTGCAAGTGGGCACGCCGCACGAACTGTTGACCAGTCCGGAGCACCCCTTCGTGGCCACGCTGATGGCCACCCCCCGGCGGCAGGCCGAACAACTCGAGAACCTTACTGCCCGACACCAGGGCGGAGATTGCCCATGAACGAGCGACTGGCCCAACTCTTTCACGATTTGCCCACTTACCTGGGCGGCCACATGCTGCTCTCGCTCAGCGCGATCAGTGTGGGCCTGTTGGTCAGCCTGCCGCTGGGAATCGCGGCCAGCCGCCGGCCGAAGATGGCGCAGTGGACCCTGGGCATTGCGGGCGTGGTGCAAACGGTGCCCAGCCTGGCCCTGCTGGCGCTGATGGTGCCGTTGCTGGGCGGGCTGATCGGCTTTCCTCCCGCGTTCATCGCCCTGACGTTCTACAGTGTCTTGCCGATCCTGGCCAATACGGTGGTGGGCATCAAGGGAGTCGATCCGGTGTTGACCGAGGCCGCCCTAGGCCTGGGCATGAACCAGCGGCAGATGCTGTTCCGCGTTCAATTGCCGCTGGCGGCGCCCACGATCATCGCCGGGGTCCGCACGGCCACCGTGCTGGTGGTGGGCACCGCCACGCTGGTCACTCCGGTGGGCGGCGTGAGCCTGGGCAATTACATCTTCGGCGGACTGGAAAGCCTCAACCACCTCTCCACCGTGTTCGGTTGCGTCTTCGCCGCGTTGCTGGCGATCGTGCTCGACCAGTTGATCCACGTCCTGGAGGTCGCGGTGCGCCGCCGCAGCCCGCGGCTGGCCTGCATCGCGGCGGCGGGGCTGATGCTGGTCGTTGCCGGTGGTCTCTATACGCCGCTCAGGGATCTCGTCACCCAGGCAGGGCAGCGGCCGGTGATCAGCAGCGGCCCCTTCACCGAACAGCACATCCTCAACGAACTGCTCACCCTCCACCTCGGCCAAAATCAGTGTCTCGTGGACCAGCGCCGGGGGATGAGCGAGGGGATGCAGTTCGAGGGGCTCTTCCACAACCAGGTCGATTGCATGGTCAACTACTCCGGCAACATCTGGACCCTGGTGATGAAACGCGGCGACTTCACCAGCCGCGAAGCCGTCCTGGCGGAAATTACCCGGTATCTCCGCGAAAACTACGGCGTGACCTGTCTGGGCTCGCTGGGGTTTGAGAACGCCTATGCCGTGGTGATGCCCCGGCAGAAGACGAATCAACTGAATATCCACTCCGTAGAAGCCCTGGCCGAATACCTGGCCGACCCGGCGCGCCGACCCGCCCGCCGGCTGAGAATCGGAGGCGATAGTCAGTTCTTCCACCGCCCCGAGTGGCGCCGGGTCAAGAGACTCTACGCATTGGAGGACGACGACCTGGAGACCGTGGCCATGGACCCCACGCTGATGTACGGCGCGGTCCGCGACGGCCAGGTCGACGTGATCGTGGCCTACACCAGCGACGGACGGATCCCGGCCTATGAGCTGGAAATCCTCTCGGACCCCAAGGCGGCCTTCCCCCCTTACGACGCCGTGCTGCTGGTCTCCGCCGAAGCCGCCGCCAGGCCGGGGTTCATCCAGGCCCTGCGGCCGTTGGTAGGCAGCGTCCGACTGGAGGCGATGCAGAAGGCCAACCATCGGGTCGACGTGGAAAAGTGGCTGGCCCGACGGGCGGCGGAGGAGTTGCTGGCGGCAGCCGGGCCCGGCAGATGACCCTCAGACCGACGAGTCGTGCGGCAAGAGAAACGTTTGGTAGCCGGGACTCAACGAGTCGCGGGGATACTCGGGAAGATGCGTCCCAAATGGATTCCCTCGCTCTACTTCACCCGCGGGGCGTTGCCCCCCGGCTGTTGTGTGACCCATTTGCAGAACTTGACTCATTCGCAACAAGTTTCCGAAACCAAGTGCCCTGGAAACGGAAGAACCAAAAAACTGTAGGAGGCGGTTGAAGTCGCTGATTGAACGACCAGATACCGCCTACAACTCCAACTCCGCCAGCATGTCGCCCAACTCAGACTGGGTCTGGCAGGCGCGCCGGAAGACGGGCAGCAGTTTTTCGTACACCGTGGCGTTTTGGGGATCCGGCGTGGCCACTGCCTCGATCTCGTGGATCTGATCGATCCGGCTGAAATCTTGCCACAGCCCGGCCCCCACGGCGGCGACGGCCGCGGCTCCCAGCGAGCCGGCCTCCTGGCCGACGTTGGTCTTGACTACCCGGATGTCCAGCGCGTCGGCGAAGATCTGCCGCCACAACCGGCTCTTGCTGCCGCCGCCGACCGCCACCATCTCGTCGCCCACCCGGCATAGCCGGCGCAGCTCGTCGAGCACTATGCGCAGATTCAAGGCGATTCCCTCCAAGGCGGAGCGAACCACGTCGGCCTGTGTATGGCCCAGGTCCAGCCCCAGCAGTGCTCCCCGGATGCGAGGGCTGGGATCCAGCGAGGAGCCGCCCGCCATACTGGGGTTGAACAGCAGCTTGTTGGCCCCCACCGGGGAGGTCTCGGCCAGCGCGGTCAGCACGTCGTAGGGGTCCTTGCCTTCCTGCTCTGCTTGCCGCAGCAGGTTGGAGCACATCCGGTCCCGCACCCACTTCAACGACGTGCCGGTGGAGAAAACGCCAAAGGCCGAAGTGAACATGCCGGGAATAACGTGAGTGAAGACATACGGTTTCGTGCGCTGGTCGAGCACCGGCTGCTGCGAAGAGACGGCGATCCAGGACGACGACCCCAGCGAAGCATAGGTTCGGCCTTCGGCGATGTTCTTGGCGCCCAGGGCCATGCAAGAGTTGTCTACGCCCCCGCAGGCCACCTTGACCCCTCGCGGCAGTCCCAGCTCTTCGGCCGCTTGGCAGCTCAGCTCGCCCAGGATTTCGGTGGAAGGGACGATCTGCGGGAGTATTTTCCAGGGCAGGCCGCTGGCGGCGATCAGCTCGTCTGAATAGTCCCAGGCGAGCAAGTCGTAGACGCCGCTGCCGGAGGCATAGCTGTAGTCGGTCTTGATCTCGCCGGTCAGCTTGTAGTTGATGAAGTCCTTGGTGCCGACGACTTTGTCGATCCGGCGGAACATCTCCGGCTCGTTATCGCGGTACCACATGATCTTCAGCACCGGGTAGTGTGGCGCGGGGAACCCGTTGCCGGTCATGCGATACCAATCTGCCGGGTCGACCTTCTGGAAGAACCGGGCGACTTGTTCGCCGGGGCGATTGTCGGACCAGATGGGCGTACTGCCGCGCAGCAGGCTGCCGTCGGCCCCCAGCGGGACGCAGCCCAGGCTGTGGCCCGAGATCGCCAGGCACTCGATAACCTCCGGATCGACACGCTCGGTGTCCAGCAGTCCCCTGGTGCTTCGGACCACGGCCTGCCACCAGTCGACGGGCCGCTGCTCGTGCCAGCCGGCCCGTGGGTAGGAGGTTTCGTAGGGCACGAAGACGGCGGCCAGGCAGCGGCCGTCGGCGTCGTACAGCGAGGCCTTGTTTCCACCGGTTCCCAGGTCGTAGGCGATGATGGTCATAGTCTGCCTGCAACGGGTATATGTGCAATGAGGGAAAAGGGGAAAGGGGAAATCAACATTGAGTCTTTTCCTTCTACACTTCCACGGCTGCCCCGGGCAAGGCGGCAGTCAGTAGAATCGAAATGCTCCTTTGCAGAATCGCCGGGGCAAGAACGCCTTCGGTTATCCGTAGCGTCGCGAGCGGTCAGTCCTCGATCCCGAAGGCCGCCTTGAAGGCCCCGGCGACTTCCGGGTGCACGTCGGGGTTGATGCCGTCGGCGTCGTAGGAAAACCCCAGGGCATCCAGGTCGTGTTTCAGTTGGACCGTTTCCTGCTGCGGGCCGACCCTGGGCGGCACGGCCCGGCCCAGCGGGGTCAGCCAGGCGTTGAGCGTGTGTCCGCCGTCGACCATCAGGTCGTGGCCGGTGACGAAGTTGGATGCCGCGGAGGCCAGGAAGATCACCGCCCCGAACAGGTCTTCCGGCCGCTGGACGTAGCCCATGGGAGTCAGCTCGCGAATCCGCTGCCGCACCACCACGGGCGTGGAGGCGTGCATGGGCGTGAGCAGGTAGCTGGGGCTGATGCAGTTCACGTTGATGTTGTAGCGGCCCCACTCGGCGGCCAGCATCCTGGTCATTTGAACCACGCCCGCCTTCGAGGCGTTGTAGGAGGCGTTGCAGTTGGAAATGGTGGCCGACATCGAGGCGGTATTGATGATCTTCCCTTCGATCGGCTCCTGGCGAAGGAACTGCTGGGCGGCGGCCTGGGCACAAAGGAACGTGCCGGTGAGATTCACGGCGATCACCTTGTCCCAGTCCTGTTGTTCGAGTTCCTCATCGGCCCCCAGGATGCCGATGCCGGCGTTGTTGATCCCGATATCCAGGCGGCCGAAATGTTCGACCACCCGCCGGACCATCTCCTGGACCTGGTCCTTTTGCGTGACGTCGCACTGGACGAAGAGCGAATCCCGGCCGCCGGCCTTGATCTCTTCGGCCGTCTTGGGCCCGGTCTTCGCGTCGACGTCGACAATCGCCACGTCGGCCCCCGCCCGGGCCAACGCCAGCCCGCACCCCCGCCCGATCCCCACCGCCGCGCCGGTCACCAGGGCCTTCTTTCCGCTAAGGTCAAACAGCGACAAGTCTGCCATCACAATCCCTTCCAACAGTATGGAAAACTCGTGGAACCTATCTTCCGAAACCCTGGGAGGCAGCTTCAAAGCCAGATTCGAATCGGGCCTGCTCGCGCTAAGGGTTTTGCTCTGTGTTGATAAGATACTTGATCGCTATCGCATTGGATCCGCTCTCAGGCGCCGCACTCCCCGAAAGCGCACGCAAGGCGTCCAGATCAGATTTCCAGGCCAGCATCCCGGGAGCGAGCAGGCAGGTGCTGCCAGTCTCGCAGGTAGTGGAGAGCTTGCCGTCCTTGAGGTAGTAATACTGCTGGCAACACTCGGTGGGCCATCCCCTCATGGACGGCATGATATCGGTCGGCTGGAACCAAAGCTTGATTTCACGCTCGGCCTCATCCAGCGACGCGGAAGCGTGGATCAAATTGTCCATTCGCTGCCCCTCTATGTTACCGTCTGCGTCCTTGATAGGCACCAATGTCCCCAGTGCTCGAATGGTGCCGGGCGCACGTACCCGGGCTACATGAGGATCTGTGGGTCCTGCAATCCGGCGGATCTTGCTCACGGCGTCCAGGCCGGAATAGACCACCGCGATCACTCTTCGCATCCGGGGCTCCGTTGGATAGTGGTTGCGGCCGGTGATGTAGTCTAGCAAGGGCTCGTAGAACGGCTTCCCTTTGTGTTCGGCATAGTGCTCCTCGGCAAGTATCGTACTCACACGTACGACTTTCAGACCGGCGAATCTAAGCCCGGTGTGAAACTCGGAAAGCTGGGAGAAGAGGTATCCGGTCAACGAGAGTCTTAGCGCGTCCGGCTTTATGAGTACCAGCGTCTGTTCCATCTGCCCGTCATCCATTGACGGCCCTCCTAAGCTAACTTCGGTTGTGGTGGAGATGGCAATCCGGAGTCTCCTGTACGGCAACCGGCGGGGACCACCCCAGCCTTTCCTTCAGGATTATACTCGCCTGCGGCGTTTTGTTCGAGCCCCAAATGCAGCCCCTGATTCTCATCACTTCAGACCGAACGGCACGAGAGCGTTGCACTTTCAGACCGGCGTTTAGATCATGCCCTCCAGAGGTGGAAAACGATGCACCGGGCACTATATCAAGCCTCCGCGGGTGGCCCAGCTTGCCGCAAGCCGGGTGCCGAAGGCACAAGAGAGCCTGCGCAGCGGGTGGTCCCCAAGGCAACGCCCGATCGCCACACGCACGTTTACCCACGGTTTTCTGTGCTGCCCACCCAACTTCTCAGAAGTTGGGCCAACCTGCGTAGCCGCGGCGGCTAACGGCCCCGTCCCGGAATCGTACGGCTTTATTCACTTGCCAAAGGGATCTTCCCCATCGGCCGGCGCCTTCTTCTTGGCAGGAGACTCGTCGGGCGGTGGTGTCGCCAGCACGTTCCACGGCGGCTTCTGGCCGGCCGGGGCGGCGGCCGGCTGGTTGCAGCAGACGAACTTTCGCAGTGTATCGAGCAACCGCGCGACCTGTTCGTGCACGTCCTGGGTCTGCGACACCACCAACACATCGACGCCGCGGAACGAGACGCCGGCGATAGATCCCGGCCCTCCTACCTCGTCCCAACTGGTCGGCTCGACGGTCCCGGTGATCATCTCGATCAACGTCCCGCCGCTGGAAGGAACAACGGTCTGCTCGGGCGCCGACACCGACGAAGGACGCGCCTCACTCTGGGCTGGACTCCCCGTATCTTCATCTCCGGCAGACTCCGCCTTCACGCTAAACATGCCCATTCCAACCATGCCACCCATGCTCGGTTGAACCGTCTTGCCGGGAAAACCAGAGGACCCCGACAAGTCGCCCACCGCGTAGATCCTGGTCGTCAGCCGGTTTTCCGCCTCTTCGGGCGTGGTGATCAGCAGCACTTCGTCCTGGATCACGTAGGTCAGGTCCAAATCGCGGAGCGTCAGCTCCAGGACCGACCGCAGCGAGATCCCCTTGAGGTTCTTGGTGATCGGTGTGACCGACGGGTCGAGCCCCACGTCGCCCAGGGCCTTGCGGTCGATCTGGATCTCGATCTTGTGCTTCTTCTTCAGGTAATCCATTACGTCCTGCAGTGGCGTCTCGATAAAGTCCAACTCGGTCGGTTGCTTCAGCGCCTCCTCGATCTTCTCCGCGGCAGGCGTCATCGAGACGTCGACCATCAGGCATCGAGGGACCGCGGCCCGGACGACCTTCCGTTGTTCTTCCAGAAACGCCGCAATCTCGCGGTGTACGTGATACGTCTGCGAGACGACCAGCGTGGGGACCCCGTCGAAAGAGGTGGTCGTGATCGAGCCCGGCCCGCCCATCTGGTCCCAACTATCGGGCTGGATACTGGCGCTGATCGCGTCGAGCAGTTCTTCGCGGCGGCGGTCTTCTTCGGCCGGGTTGCCGGGGTTGACCAGGTCGGCCACCGGATAGAGCTTGGTGGTCAGCCGGCTCCCGGCCTCCTCGGGCGTGGTGATCAGCAGCACCTCATCTTCGACCAGGTAGGTCAGGTCCAGATCCCGCAGCGTCAGCCGCAGTGCCGAACGCAGGGAAAGATCCTTGAAGTGCTTGGTGATCGGCACGTTCGACGGGTCGAGCCCCACGTCGTCCAGGGCCTTGCGGTCGATCTGGATCTCGATCTTGTGATGGTGCTTCAGGAAGTCGACCACGTCCTGCAAGGGCGTTTCGATAAACTGCAACTGGGTGGGCGATCCGAGCGCCGCCTCGATCTTCTGCTCGGCCGACGGCCTTTCGGCCCCAGCGCACCATTTCGGCCCGGCCCACAACAACACCGCCGCGCAGAGCGCCGCGGCCAATAACGAAAGTCTCTGGGACATGAGCGTGTCTCCTGTCTTCAGTGATTCTCAGACGAACGGTGCGCAGCCGCAACCGGGACCTCCGGCAAAGACCGGCACGTAACCTACCGGCCAAAGGGATCATCTCCAGTGGGCGCCGACCGTTTGACAGGTGGCTTGGTGGCCGGTTCGCCGCCAAAGGGATCGGCAACCGGTGGTTTCGACGGCGGTTTGGCCGGCGACGCAGCAGCCGGTCTCTTGGCGGGCGATTTAGCCGGCTTCGCGGCGGCCGCCTTCTGCGGCGGCTTCGCAGGTGCCGGCCTCTTGGCGGAGGCCACGTTGCGCAGCTCCTCCAGCAGCGCGGCGATCTGGCGGTGGACGCGGTAGGTCTGCGAGACGATCAAGGTCTCTCGCCCGCCGAACGACGCGCCGGCTATCGAGCCCCTGGCGGCGGGTCCGGCCTTCTTGAGCGGCGCCAATGCATGGCCGTCGTACTCCATCCCGCCTCCACCGAACTGCCCTCCACCGAGCCCGCCTCTACCGAACCCGCCTCCACCGAACCCGCCTCCACCGTACCCGCCCATGGCACCACGCGGTGCCGCCGGGCCGTTGGTCCAACTCCGCGGGGCAACGGTCGTGACAATCACCTGGATCAGCACGTCGCGCGGGGGCGGCCCGTCGTCGGACCTCTTGCCCGCGCCCACGACGTCGTCCACCGGATAGACCTTGGTGGTCAGCCGGCCGGCGGCGTCCTTCAGCGTGGTGATCAGCAGCACCTCGTCCTGGATCAGGTAGGTCAACTCGTGGTCGCCGAGCACCAGGTTCAGGGCCGACCGCAGCGAGATCCCCTTGAGGTTCTTGGTGAGCGGCATGGTCGACGGGTCGAGCCCCGCCTCGTTGCAGGCCTTTCGGTCGATCTGGATCTCGATTCGATGATAATCCTTCAAGTAATCGACCACGTCCTGCAGCGGAGTCTCGATGAAGTCCAACTGGGTGGGGCTCAGCAGCGTCACCTCGATCTTCTGCTCGGCATTGGACGGTCCGGCGCCACGGCACCATTGGGGTCCGGCGAGCGACGGCACGGCCGCGCAGAGCGCAGCGGCCAACAACAGCATTGTCCTGGGCATGAGCTTGCCTCCTCTGGAGAAAAAAGGGTTTGTCAGCCCGAGACGTGCACCGGAGGTGTTCCAGGCCACCGGCGAAGAGTGGCAATCATTATACAGCCTGGAAGCAGTTCTCACAAGCCACGAAAACGAGAAAACGGGACGGGTCTAATATGTGCGAGGCGCCCGCCGGGCCGGAAAATCAGACCTGTCCCGTTTTTCAGGGCTTTGCGTCGAAACCGGGGATTTTCAGCAGATCCCCTCCGTTGAGCGCCGACTGGTGGGCCACGATCCCCGGCGCCGTGTAGGCCAGGGCCTCGTGGACGTCGACCGCCGGCCGGCGGCCGTGTGTCAGGGAGTCGATGAACTCGTGGGTGAGGAACGTGTGCGAGCCGTGGTGGCCGCTGTTGTGCCTCAGCGGCTCGGGCAACATCTCGGTCTGCCACCACTGCGGTTGCT
>SDBV01008592.1_pt1 | contig 13734 bp, 21 predicted proteins | sample 2277081 | NCBI WGS metagenome assembly SDBV01 (sample SAMN10402039, study PRJNA504765) | marine sediment metagenome | isolation source: marine sediment core GS10_PC15, 223 cmbsf | place: Arctic Ocean: Southern Knipovich Ridge | collected 2010 | reverse complement strand
GAGGACTGGGCCTTCTGTCAGAAGATTATCAAGGATGGACTCCTGGTAGGGAGCATCAACCCTCCTGTGGTCTACGACTGCGGCCTCACTGACACCTTCGGGGAGCCTGCCATAGGGGTGGAACAGATCCCCCGCTACGAAGGGATCATACAAGAATAAGGAGGACACAATGGAGACTGAGGCATCAAGAACAGTAAACTTTATCGCATCAATGCCGGGACTTGGACACTCGACAGTGACGGAAGAAGTCCTCCGGCAGATACTACTCGATACCGGGGGTCAAGTCATGGCTCAGGGAGGATTATGGGACATCCACTCTCAACACTTGGGAGCTGGAGTGTTCAGCATCAAGTTACGGAGGTGGAAATATGACCGAGAAGTTCATTGATATCGTGTTCGATGGACCCCCAGGCCCTGAGGCGGGGAGGTTCGTAGAGGTGGAGAACCCAGAGGGGCAGAGTATCGCCATCGGAGAGTGGATAGAGAGAAAAGATGGGTATTGGGTTCTCCGCATTCCATACCCAGAAGTGGACTTGCCTTGGAGATGAAACTCCTCTTTGTCACCGCCTGCTTCTACAAGAACACCGACCCCATCAAGATGCTCCTGAACTCCGCCTACACCTTGAGGATCCCCATGAACTACTACGGCTTGGGGACGGCATACACCCCCATGAGCGCCAAGATTGACAAGCTAGTGGACAGCCTCAGATCAGCTGGGGACGTCGGGTACTCTCATGCCTTCTATACTGACGGTGCCGACGCCTTTCTGCTCAGGGGGGAGGAGGAGATCAAGGAGGCCTACGAGCGCCAGGGCGCTCCTCCCTGCTTGATCAGTGCCGAGAGGGAGTGTGCTCCGATCACGGACATCGAAGACCGGTTCCCTGCCAGGGAGGACTACAGATACCCTTGTGCCGGGGGCTTCATGGGGGAGATCCCCTACCTGATCAAGGCCTTGACAGGACTCGGGAAGTATCTGGATGACCCTGAGATTGAGTGCAACGATCAGGCGTACTGGCAGATCGATATCATCAGGCACAATGCCGCCATGATCGACTCGGAGTGCTTGGTGTTCCAGACCATGAGTGGGGGGGCAGATACTCACCTCACTTGGGACGGGGAGTACTTCAATAACGTGACCCAGACCCACCCTTGCGTCCTGCACTTCAACGGGAGAGTTGAGGGGATCGAGCAGTGGTATGAGGAGTGGTCACAGAGTCAAGACGGAAAGTAGGTTACTTTTATAATGACAAGCTCCCAACCAGCAGTAGACGCCGTCAAGATAGGGTGGTTCATCAAGTCCGGGTACACCCTTCATGGGGTGGTCCATGTAGGAGCTGGTGACGGGTACGAGGTTCCCTTCTACAGGGAGCTGGGGTTGGATCCGGTCATCTGCTTCGAGCCCCTGAAGGATGCCAGGAAGCGCTTCAAGGAGCGGAACCCAAGCGAACTGGAGCCTCGACCCTATGCCCTGAGCGACTACAACGGGGAAGCGCAGCTCAATGTGGCTCCAGGGGATGGGCAAGGTTCATCTCTATTGGAGGAGGTGAGGCCGCCGTGCGAGTTCACTAAGGAGACGGTCGAGGTTATAAGATTCGACGACTGGGCGGGACCTGATGCCGGGCCTGAGCGAGTTTGGGCCGATGAGTTTATCGATACGCTGGTCATTGATGCTCAAGGGGCGGAACTGCAAGTCCTTAAGGGCTTTGGGCAGTGGATCAACCAGTTCCAGTTCTTGAACATCGAGTGTAGCGAGGTTCCCATCTACAAGACGGGCGCAGCCGCTCAGGAGGTGGTCGATTATCTCGCAGCTCTGGACTTTACGGCGGTGACCCCGATCTCAGAGCACGACGACATCCTGTTTGTCCACAACTCAGTACTGCTCCCCCCAGTGAAGGTCCCCACGATCCACGACAAGATCCCAGAGGGCACCATGCTGAACATAGGATCAGGCCAGCGGAGGTTCGACACTGAACAGGGGTGGGTGAACGTGGACGTGCGCAGCAGGCCTCCGGACCAGGTGCCGGACCTCATCTGTGACGTGGGCAAGGAAGACCTGCCCTATGCTGAAGGTTCAATGGACCTGTGTGTCCTTCACCATGTCCTGGAGCACTTCGGTTGCGGTGAAGCCAACCGTATGCTGGGGGAGTGCTGGAGGGTGCTTAAGCCTGGAAGCTCCTTGCTCATATTTGTCCCCAATGCCTGGGCACTGGCCCAGAGGTATGTTCTGCGGCAGATCGACAACTTCACCTACAATGCCAATACTTTTGGAGCATACCAGGGAGAAGAACAGGACAGGCACAGGTGGAGCTATGACTATGCCTCTCTGCAGAAGCTGTTGAAAGAGCTGTCTGAAGAGGTTAAGTTCTTCGACTGGCGGGAGATCCCCGGAGCTGACTTGGCTCGTGATTGGTGGGTGCTGGCGATGGAGGCGGTGAAGAAATGAAGAAGATCCCTTTAGCTGGTGGATTGCACATTCTGGTAGATGATAAGGACTATGAAAAAGTAAGAAGTCTCCGGTGGTTTGCATCAAGTCGAAAAAGGAAGCATATATACGCAGTTGCTGTTGTCCCTTATGGCCAATCAACACGAAAGTTAGGACTCAGACGCCCGCTCAAAAAGATCCAGATGCATAGATTTTTGATGAATCCCCCCGATGATCTTACAGTTGATTATATCAATGGGAATGGGCTAGATAACCAACGGTGCAATCTGAGGATCGCCAACAATCAACAACAGAAAGCCAACTGTTTTCCTGTCAAAGGCAAGCGATTCAAAGGCGTAGCTAGATATGTGAGAGGCGGTCAAGATTCAGGGAAATGGCGGGCACAAATCGAGGTCAACGGCAAGAACCGCCACATCGGATACTTTGAGTCTGAAGAGGCTGCTGCTGTTGCTTATAACTTGGAGGCAACCAAAGCCTTCGGAGAATACGCAAAGTTGAACAAGGTGGAGCTATGACCAATTGGATTCTAGTGTTGACCCGTAACAACCTACACCTCACCCGCAACGCCGTCCGTACCTTCCTAGCTCAGGACATCGGGGACATCAGGGTCCTTATCATCGACGACAACTCCACAGACGGCACCTTACAGTGGGCTCAGAGCGTCCCTGTGATGGCGATCCCTCGCTTCGAGCACTCAGGGGTGGCAGCCATGTGGAACCTGGGGCTGAGTCTCATCTTCAAAAGCAATGACCATGCCCTGGTTTGTAACAATGATGTGGAGCTACAACTCAACACCTATAGGTACTTGGTGGAGGATGGTGGCGGGTTTGTTACTGCAGTAGGGAGCAACGACAGAGAGAAGATCAAAAGGATCCAGAGTCCCGGTCGGGACGGCCTCGATGACTCAGGATGGGAGTTCTCGGGGACCGACGGGCAGGGTAATATTGTTGGGTACATACGCCCCGATCCCAATGCCACCAGGCCTCATCCTGACTTCTCCTGTTACCTTATCCGCAAGGAGACCTACGAGAAGGTAGGCCCCTTCGATGAGAACTACAAGGTGGCTTTTGTGGAAGATCAAGATTATCACGTCAGGCTCCACAAGGCCAGTGCTGACGCCCACTGCATCGACCTCCCCTTCCTCCACCTCTCCAGCCAGACCGTCCGCAACAGTTCTCCCGAGGAGCAGGAGCGTATCTATGCTCAGGCTAGAAGGAACAGGGAGTACTTCAAAGAGAAATGGGGGGTTGAGGGGGCGTCGGAAGAATACTACGCACTGTTCAAATCCAAGTAGAGCATCCCACCCGAGGCCCATACCGGGCACCCTACACTGGCCTGAAAGGCGATATCCAGCTGCCTGACGAACTTGGTGATGGCCATCTTGGTGGACTTGTTGTGGGGGATGTAGGTGAGCATGGCCTGGCCCTTGTAGGGACCCTCAAACAGCTCCAGGATGATCCTCTCCTCGGCCAGCTCCCTGTCCCTGGAGTGGAAGAGGTCAGCCGACCTGAACCTGACCCCCACCCCGTACTTCTCCACCGCCTGGCAGTTGAAGAAGAGCTTGACCTGGCCTTCAGCGCTCACATAGAAGCGCCCGGCCGGGGGGAGGTACCCTTCCATGGGTTGGAATCTACGGACCTCTGCAGTCAATCGGATCTCCCTTTCTCTTCAACGTAGGGCTCAACAGCTACCTGTATCTCATCTCCCGGCTGGGCACCTATAGCTCTGCCCGCTGCTCGACTCATGTTCAGGAAAAGATAAGGCTCTCCCTCAAACTTCCCTTCCACCGTTACAATCACCGACCTCTCTTGCCTACTGCCTGTATTGATGACAGTCAACCTTCGCCCAGGCTGGGAGTATCGACCAGCGTCACTGCGGGTGTTGACAGATGCAGTGAGAGTAGTGCCGTTCTCCTGAATCTCGGCATTACCGAAGATCTGGCTCATCCCCCCAACAGTTGCAGCTAGCTCGGTGACGGTTTTAGTAACGGCAACGATGGCTTTGCTGTTCTCACCGATTGCTTTGAGAGTCTGATAGCCCTGGGTGATCCATACAGGACTCCCAAGGATGACGGCCATACCGAGTAAGACTGTGATCTTCATGCTCCACTCCCTGGCGAAGGACTTCGCCTTCTCTACTGTTGGCATTGATAGCTCCCCTCACGTGGTTCTACTCTAAATGCTCGTGCTCGTGAATCTTGGTCCAGTCAAGTGGCTGGCCCGTCTCCTCCTTGTAGAGGGTATCTACAGCCTTAGCCATCTTCCGGAGAAAGGCTGGGGTCTTGGCGATCTCGGCAGTGTTGCCGCCAGTGTGGGCAGCGACGACGTTGAGACCTGTTTGTATCAATGAAAGGAGTAGAGACAGGGTCATGGCGCTCCTCCTGTTGTCACGGGAACCGTGACGGCTCCTGTGAACAGAGAAGTGATGGCGGAGTTCAGGCTCAAGATCAGGGCGTCTAGCTCAGACCCGTCCTCGGCGTCCAGTGAGGCAACATAGACATCCGCCGCCTTCTTGGTCTCGTTGTGGATATCAATCAGGGTGTTGATGATGGGCTTCATGAAGGTAGGGAGGGTGCCTGCAGTGTTACTGGCCTCCGCGGTGGTGATGATGCGCTCGGAGACCAGGAGGGTGTTGTAGGCCTTCTCCTCCAGGGTGGTGCGGGCGTTGGGACGCTCAATGTTGATGACGTTCCTGGCTGCACAGCCTGGAAGCAAGAGGACGAGTGCTGCCCAGACCATACAGAAGAGGACAAGAGCGTAAGGGACAGAAACTCTAGGGGCCCTCCTCATTTCACCCCCTTGGTGGTCACGGCACGAATGATCACATCAACAATGGACTTGAGGATAAGGGCATACCCCAGCTCGGGCGGGTACTCAGTGTAGAAGGCCTCTACAAACCCTGTGACGAGCTGAATGGCTGCAAGCTGGATAGTCTTGCTCCAGTACCATCTCTTCATGTCAGTCTCCTTTGTCGATGGGACGCTTCTGTAAACCGAGGTTGCCCCCATCGTCATACCAGACAAATCCCACCTCAATGGGGGTCCCAGGGTCAGTGACGATGGACGAGGTCTCGATGGCAGGCTTAGGGGTTTGCTCTCCGGGGACGGCCTCGGCTGTAGGCCCTTCAACTGTAGACCTAGTAACTTTCTTCTCTGTTTTCTTCTTCGCTTTTCCCATTTGCTTTTCCTCCTTTTCCTCATAAATGAGGTTGTAGCAAGACACCTTTCTTTCTGAATCCCTTTTCCTTACGCAAACAACCACAACTTCGAGTATGTCCAGCTGTCAGATTGATTCTTTGCACAAGTGTACAGTTTCCACAATCACATTCAGCGAGCCATATAACTGCCCCAGCCTTTGAAAATCCAATAAACTGTACAGCTACCAGACGCCCAAACCTCTTTCCCTCCAGATCATTTCCAGGTTTCCTCTTTATTGCCTGTCTTCTGTTGTTCGCTTGTTCTTTTGGTGTAGCCCATCTGCAATTCTCAGGGGAATAAGGCCCATCATTGTCATCGCGTTCCAAACTCAGATCGTCAGCAGGACGAAGTCCCATATCCTCCAGGAACAGGGGGAAGCTATTTCTCCACCTGTCGCACACAGTGATCCCTCTCGCACCCCAGCGCTTAAACCCTTTGTCTGTTGGGTTATAACATCTACCCTTCATCGCGCACCAAGCTCTGTATTCCGGAGTACCTAGACCGATGGCATGGCCATGTTTGAGGGCGGGATTGCGGGCACGAGCATTGCATGCGTGGCTACAGTATTTGGCTCTGTCTTTTTTTGAAGGGATGACCCAGAAATGCTTTCCACATTGCTTACAGATCTTCTCTACGTGCATAGAGAGCATTATAACCATTGAGTCCGTTGTTTGCCAAGCCCTTGTCCTCAATCCGCTCTCCTCTTCCCTGTACGAATTTGTTCAGCCAGCTCTTCCGCTCTACCTTTAACCTGTATATGCCATTTAGAATCTAAGGCCTCTGCCGCTGCAAGTCCGAAATCTCCATCTTCAAGAGCAGCCAGCATCATCTTAAAGGTCTTTAGCCGCGGCCAGCCCAGATTAAACATAATGTTTACGACGGCTTCCTGGCGTACACCATCCAGGTCCTCAAAAAAGGGAAACCTTTTTTTGCACTCCTCTTCGGCTATCGAGATGTCTGTCCTAAGGAGAAGGCGAGCCTCCATTTTAGAGATACCATTACTAGTGAGATTTCGGCCAAACCCAATCGTGGTATACCCCTCAGTATCTTTGTAGGGGTGTTTTCTGAAGCCCTCATGTCTCCTGAGCTGCTTCTCAAGCTGGGTATGGTCCATTCTATTGATCCTTCCATATCCAAGCAATGAACAACGCCAAGCAAATAAAAACCAGAGGAGATAGAGTTTCCATTACTGGGCCATCTCAGAGGTTGATGGGGGAGGAGGGAGTCCCGCCGTATAGGCTGCAGGCCTGTATAGGCTAGGCTCGGCCAGGACCTTAGCGGGGACAGAGACCCCCTTCTGGATACCCCTTCCGATCTGCTTGGCTCTGTGAATGGACACCAGTATCTCCCCTACGATCCTTGGGGAACTCATCACAGCTAAAGACATCACACTAGGGTCAAGGAAAACAGCTCCCATTGCCCCTGCGGTGGCCAGACCTCTTCCCACCAATCCCGCAGGAGCATAAGAGCTTAAATTCAATCCGGCTATCTGCTGCCCTAACTGATCAGTCACATAACGATCCAGGATATCGACCATCTGCTTCCTGTATCCGCTATTTTCACTGAAAGTGGTCATGAGTTTGCGTAGAGAAGCTCCAGATGCAGCTCCTTTTTTTAGAGCCATCTCGGTTTCGATCTCTTTGATCATGCTAGAGGTTTCAGCGTAATCGGCCGTCATTTCCGTGTAGCCTGGTACATCATCCAGCACCTTTCTTGTCTCTTTGGCTATATCTGTAGTCAAGGCTCTGGCCTGCCCGCTTTCAGCATAGAAGTCATCTAACCGCCTGCGGAGAGTATCAACCCCCATAACGGAAGTGTCCCCAAGGTCAGACCCCCAGGAATTGACATCCTGGATCATCTGGCGTACCCGTCTCTGATCTGTAGCAGAGCTGATAGTGGAGCGGCTAAAGTCCAGCTTAGGCGGCTTGTCTGGAGAAGCCCTCGTCCAACGAATGTTATAGTCCTCCATCTTTTTGGTCAGAGCCTTTTTGATGGGGGCTAGGTCGAGAGTCAAGTCCTCAGGCAGATCTCTGAGTCGGGAGCGATATAAAGTGGATCGAAACTCCTTGATTTGACCAAGTGCTTCCTTTGCGCTCTGGAGGACGTGCAGAGAGTCTATGTTCCCTCTCATCGCGCTCTTCAGCTCGGGACTGGCTTGTCTGAGGGCCATCTTTGTCGGACCACTCTTGACTCCAGTTGTCATACCCGTCGCCTCAGTGACCATCTCTCCGAGAATCCAAGAGGCTCTGTTTGCGGTGGCTGTGCCTGCTTTAGCCGCTAGTTGGATGGGATCCATGAGTTGACCTGCTCCACGGAAAGCTTCTCCAGCCTTAGCCAATCCCTTAGCCACTCGTCCCCCTCTGCCAATGAGGGAAAGAGCCTGTGAGGGGGCTCTAAGCCCTGCTCCGCCAACGGAAGCAATAGCAGATGCATCAGCGGCCATACCTAGAGGATCCTCGTAGGCGGTACGAGAGAGAGCTTCGGTGGAACCGTACCGCTCTTTTAGCCCTTCGACGAAGGCTTGGTATCCTTCCTCCATGCCTCCTCTGGCTTCAGGCTCCAAACCCGTAGCAGCGGAGATCCCTCCTGTGACTAGGCTCCCTATACCCTTAGCCGCCTCAATAGGATGCATGATCGGATAAGCCAGAGATTTAACTAGATTTACGGCACTTTCGGGTACATTCTCAAGAAAGAACTCAGAGGCAGAAGGAGGGCGGATCCCTTGGGGCCTGGATGTACCAGCACTCGGAGGAGTAAGCCCCCCGCGCTTGCGCTGCTCGAACTCCTCCCTGGATATCGTCTGTCCTTGCGCCATTACTCAATCGGGGTCATGGTTCCATCAGGATTTTGTCTGTAGAAGGTCACGGTACCGTCATCGTTTTCTATATATTCCAGAGAAGTGTATGACCTACCAAATTGTTTCTCAAAGATCCTCTTAGACTCAAGTTGATACTCCTTTAGGTCAGAGAAGAACTTGCCTTCCGGGCCTCTTGGGTCAGGCATGAGACCACGTAGGCGGGTGTACTCTGATTCATTGATCTGAGCTCCTGATCTTGCCCTCAACAGCAGTTCTGCAAGGTTGTCAGAAATCCTGAACATACGATTGACATCTTCACCAACGTCCATAAACTGGCGAGCGACACTGAACCCTCTACCAGCAACGGGGCCAATGGCTTGCCTGTTTTTATCGGCGTACCATGAGAGCCTATCGACATCTTCGAGCATGACCTCAAGAGCACTCTGTTGTTTCCTCTCAGCGAATGGGACAGCAGCCCTCCTTGATTCCCCAGGAGGTGGAGGAATACTCGATTCCCTTTGTGGGTTATAGAACTCAGTGATCGCTCCAAAGGGATCAACGAGCGGGAAGAACATACCGGCTGGATCTCTCGGGTAGTTTTCATTGGCGACTTCGACGATCTCCTGCTGTTCGGAAAGGTTTGGAGGTCTTTTGTTCTTCTGAGTAAATATCTCCATGGCTCTTTGGACATAGGCTTCCTTACTTTCTATCCCAGGGGCACCGGTAGGAGCTTTAGGAGGCCCAAGAACAGTCTCTATATTCCCTTCAAAGTCTCGCACTCCTACAGCTCCACCAGCAGGTAGAGGGAACACTTCGTCGGCTCGCCCATACCCAGGAGGCCTTAACCCCATTCTAAGGAGCTTCTGGATCTCGTTCATCTTGGTGGCCGTCATCTGGTCCTGGCTGTAGAACAGGGAATCTCTGGATGCTTCAGGAGTAGGGAGCTCGGCAGGAGGCCCTTGAGGCGCAGGGTCGGGGGGACCCATAGGTTGTCCACCTGGGGCACCTACACCGTAAGGCGCACTGAGGAGGCCCTGGGGAGGAGTACCGGGCTCGGGTCCTCGGGGGAGGGCCTCCCCTGTCATTTTCTCTTGGGGAGCGATGGGGTTGAGGCGGGCTACGGCATCAATGTTAGACAGCTTCTTGTTGAGAGGCTTGTTGGGGTCCGCCGTCCGGATCTCCATGATGTTCTGCATGGCGGCCTGGCGGATATCAGGGGGGGAGGACTCATTGCTGGCGATGCTCTCCCACATCTTGGCGATGCCTTCACGGGCAGCCAGTTCGATCTCCATCAGCTCACGGGTGTGGGCACTAGAGGACTTAGTGAAGCCCTCCAGCATGCCTGCGAACATTCCTCCGCCCATTATTGCAACCTGTAGACTCCGGGGCTTGTCTCCCCCGGTCTTAATGGTCCATAACTAAGAAGGTTATTGGTGGCCCCAGGAGTAGACCCTCTGGGGTTGGTGCCGAAGCTGGGGAGCTGTGGAGTCCCCCCCTTCTGGAACATCTTGAAGATCTCAAACAGGCTAGTTCCTACACTGGAACCTAGATCAAACTGCTGGGCCCTGTTGTTGAGGCCATAGTTGAGGAGGTTGCCAGCAGCCCCAGGGGACACACCCCTGAGTAACCCGGTCTCTACGCTGGCTAAGGAACTTCCCAATGAGGAGGCATTAGCCCCCAGGGTACCCAGCTCTCTCGCTGCTGTAGGTCGAGCGGTGGCTAACAGACCCCCGATCTGTCCTGGGATAACAGCCTCGTCGATCTCCCTGGTGAGGGCAGAGGATCCACCCCCACGAGGGTTAAGGTTACGGGAGGCGGTACGGGCTGCACCGTAGTTACTGACAATCTGGTTGATCTCGGGGGAGAGGAAGGAAGAAGCAGACTCTCGACCACTGAGGAGCTTGTTCCAGTACCCCATGGAGTCCTCAAGACCCTGGGCTCCTCCAGAGAGGAAGCGGTTGGTGAAGGGGGTGATCTCTTTGGAGCGTTCAAAGCCACGAGAGGAGGCTAGTTCCTCCAACTGGGCTAGTCGGGTCTGGGACTGGAGGGCCTGCTTCTCCTCCTTGGACTTCCTGGAGGCTAGATATCCGGCACCGACAGTGGCTCCTCCTCCGATGATTGAAGCCAGGACAACGGGGGCCAGGAAGGGCATTACCGTACCTCCTTCGTCCAGACTCTATAGGGTAACTGCTTCATTCCCACATGCTTACACATCTTCCCCACCACGGGGCTATCGCTGAAGGCAAAGTAGGGGGCCGTCCCCACCTTCTCCTCCAACATCTCCTGCAGCTTCTTGAAGTTGACCTTGCCGGTGTAGTCGGGGTGGATGGCCAAGGGCTCCATGTGGTACACCATTTGTACGAAGAGAACCCCCACGACCACTCCATCGTCCTCGGCTACGGCAGCCACAGCCACCTCTGGGGAGGGGATAGGGCCTTGACCGTTGACCAGGGAATCCAGGGTAGGCCATTCCTCAGCAGTGAGCATTCGGTAGTTGATCAAGTCCCCTCCTTTTGAGGCCACACAGTCTTCATAAGCTGCTTGGCCATGGGGTTGTCCCTTCGTATCACCAGATCAGCCTGGACGGCGAACCACTGCCCCTTACGGTTCTGGGCTACGATGCCGGTTGAGAAGTCATAGATGATTTTGGACACCTCCTGTAGCTCTTGCTGGGCCTTGACCAGCTCCCTGACCTTCTCCATATACTTGACCAGGAGGGGGTTGAGGAACTCCTGCTGGGCAGCTGTAGGAGCAATGGAGTCCTTGGGCGGAGCAGTGGAGCCTGTCGGTTTCGTGACTTCAGTAGGCTTCATAATCTGTAGACCGTCAAGGTACAGTCACCGTGTATCCTTTCTGGGAAGCGTACTCCCTGACCGTGAACTTAAGGAAGCGGGTGACGATGGTCTGGTCGGCTGCTGAAAGAGCATCCACATCGATAAAGAACTTTTCTTCAAACTGAGACAGGAATCTACCATTCGGTTGCTCCTCCCCTTCAGCCATATTGATCAACAGCGTATAGGTCCCCCCCAGCTCAGGCCTCCTGAGCCGGATAGAGACCGGGGCGATCTCGGTGACATTACCTAAGGGTCGCGGGGTATCGAATACTCCTTTACTCATTCAGTTCCTCCAAGGTTCTCACCCCTTTAGCGTAGACGTAGCCGTCTCTGTGGAAGACGACCTTCAGCTCATCGTTCTCATCCAGGAGCTGTATCCCAAGGTTAGCATGTTCCTTGAACCATTGAGGCTTCTTGTCATGAATATCTAGGGCAGTACAGGGCCACTCTCTGAACTTCCAGTCATTCTCAAAGCCGATATCAGCCCCATTGATGAGCACCGATCTCAAGTCCGAATAGCGTTTGCTCGCCGTTCCCAGCCTGAAGACATTATCTGAGTTGGGATCCAGGTGATCGTCAACAACAATGTTGGTCCCATTGACAGCAGTTAACGATGAACAAATGATGTTCAGGAGATGAGCTGTACCAAAGGTAAGGGCTGCAGTGCCTACTGTCCCTGAATCGTCTGAGACGGGAGTGATCTGGGCACACTCCAGGACATGGTTGCCGTTCATATCGAAGTGATCGTTGACACCAATGTCCCCTGCTCCATCCTTGGTAAGGGAGTCACATTCGACATCCCCGATGTTGATAATACTGTTCCCCAGCATGTCGAAGATGTCATTGACGGCGATGTTTCCGGCCCCATCCTTGGTGATGGAGTCCAGTTCTATGTTCCCGACGTTGAGGATGTCGTCGGTGTTCATGTCCAGATCCTGGAAGAAGTCTATGGAGTTTCTGTTGAAGGAGGCTGTCGTGATCGCATTAACGGAAATAATGACACTGCTGCTTGCATGGGCGGTGGTTATCGAAAGGTTCGCAGTTGCAGAGCTGTTTACGACCTCGAAGACGAGTCCATTTCCGGCCCGAATGATGTCGCCAATGGTCGTAGCCCCGTTTATCCACTGGATAAGGGGTACCGCTCCTGTAAAGATCTCCAGTCGGTCCCCACTCGATGCGGTACGGTAAAGGAGTCCGGTAATGGTACCTGCAGTGAGCTCACCGACATCAGCAGAGATGGCATCCAGCTGGGAGACGTTGATCTTGTCCGAAGTGATGGTGGTGGCGGCAATCTGAGCCCCGGTGATGGTCAGAGCAGCGATTTCAGTAGCTGTAAGGGTGTTGACCGCGATGTCCCCAGCCTGGATAGTACGAGCCTGGATCAGGCCAGTGGAGATGGAATTGGGACCGATGTTGGTCTCATTGAACCCCATGGTGCCGACCACTGGGATGAAGGTAGCCTCCTGGGTGGCGTCAGCCGTAGGGATAGCCGACGCTAGGTACCTTCTCCCCGGCCCAACAGAGTCATCGGGGTCCAGACTGGTCTGGAGAGTAGTGAGGGAGGCGTTGGAGTCGAAGTAGATGAAGGTGATGGCGGCCATGTTCCCTGTGTTGCCTGAGCTAATAGCGAAGGAGGTGCCGTCAGAAAGGGTGAGGGTTCCTGCAGTCCAAGCTACCGTATCCTCGTCGGTGGCCGAGAAGACGACAGTGGTGGTGAAGGACTGAGCGTCTCCAATGAGCTTCTTGGCGTCCACAGGGACCCCAGGCAGGAGGCTGAGGTTCAAGGGAGCGACCCCTCCGGTCCTCAGGCCGCGGCTGATGGCGGTCACGATCCCACCAGGGATGTTCTCCCCGACCAGGGTGGAGACAGGGATGGGGGCACCACGAGGGATGGTGTTGGCCTTGAGCTGATGGATGTAGTCGAAGGCCCGGTAGATGGCCTGCTCCACTTGGGGCTCGGCAATGCCTGCTAGGTTGGGGTACCAGCGTCCTTCTCTGGGGGTGGTGGTTCGGAGGCTCATTAAATCATTGCCCCCACTCGTCTGGACTCCCCGCCGAAGGGCTTGACCGTTGTATAGGGGTCAGCAGATCCCCAGGGCTTGACCCTCACCTCGCAGTCCTTGGCGTAGAGACGAAAGCCGGTGGCTGAGGTGAACTTGTACTGGTAGACCTTGGCCTTCATGACCGTGAAGGGGACATATTGTTTAAGGAGGATGCCGTTTGTGGAGTTGATGGTAAAAGAAGCACTCTTGTCGTCGTAGGAGACGGTGAGCAGGACCTCGTCTGTGGAGATCAGCGCAATCTGGGCACTCCTTAGGTGCTGGAAGCCTGGCAGGTCATGGGAGGTGGGCTGGGTGATCCAGCGCTTGACCAGCTCGGGAGCAGGTTCCCACACCCAGGTCAGCCCGAAGAGGCGCCAGTCGGCAGCGTCAGTGGGAAGCAGGCGCATCCTGTTGGCGTGGAA
>SDBV01008591.1_pt1 | contig 13735 bp, 19 predicted proteins | sample 2277081 | NCBI WGS metagenome assembly SDBV01 (sample SAMN10402039, study PRJNA504765) | marine sediment metagenome | isolation source: marine sediment core GS10_PC15, 223 cmbsf | place: Arctic Ocean: Southern Knipovich Ridge | collected 2010 | reverse complement strand
GTTTTCGCACCGTAACCCAGGCGCTCGCCGGGTTACGCGCAGGTTACGCCTGGGGCGATTCCTACTCGCCATCTTCGCCCCGAATCTTTGCCCGGATCGCCATTGCTTCGAGCCTACCCCGCTGGGCCTGTTGATCGGCCGTAGATCTCTCGCGGGATCTGCGTGCTACTCCAGCCTCCGTGACGCTGGAGGCCCTCCTCGCTGATCCCGTGGTCGAGTGCCCCGTCCGTTCCCTGCCGCCGGAGGCCGTACCACCCTCGCCCCTCAACATGCTCGATACCTGCCAACGCTTCGGCCTTGGCCAGCCAATCGAGCAGCCTGCGATTACCGATGGGTTTGGCGTAGCGGTGGCGCTCGACAGCGTGAGGATGACCAGAACGCCCTCCGGCGAGTTGGCCCGAAGGAAAGAGGGGGTAATCCACCGAGGTCTCCTCGAGTTCGGCCAGGTAGCCACTCAACCCCGCATACACCCCGGTTATCTGGCCCTCGGTGAGATACACCTTCTCGCCCTTCTTCTTCCCACGGCCACGAATGAGAATAGTGCCCTCATCGAGATCGAGATCGCTGCGCCGTGCGCGCACACCCTGGCCGAGACGGTATTCCGCAAAGAGGTTCACCACCAGATCAAACCGTGGATCCACCCGGTGGGCCACGTCGAGGATTGCACGGAGTTCCTTATTTGTGTGTCGAGGGCGTTCCGGTTCGTATTCGACCTCGCGCCCCGTTGGGTCTGGGGTCCGCGAATTCCTGGAGGGGGTCCGTACACTCTGGCCGAACGGTCTGCGGATTCAGCAGAAGGAAGTCTATGAAGTCTAGAGAAGTCTATTAGAAGGCTAGGAAATCTCTCTGACCGAGCAAACAGTGTTTGCACGACGAGAGATAGTTCGTCTATTCGATTCGGACTAAGACCAGGTTCGTCATCAACGATCGCTGGCCTCGGGTATTGAAAACTGAGATTCATTTTGCTGTCGCTCCCTCTTGTCGCCTTCCAGTGTCCTTATAACCCTCACACGCTGAGCGCCCGCAAATCTTACGCGTGATTCCGGATTATTAGGAAGAGTTATGTCGCTCTATCTTGGGGTGGGTCCACTGGCTGGGTGGGGTCGGTGCCGCGGATGATCTCTGATGGGTGTTAGGGGCCGGAATGAGCAGGACGTGATCTAAGCGCGTTTCAGCGGCGATTCGATCGGGTCGGGGGTAGGTGTGGGTCTGAGTGGAAAGTGGCTCACAGCGGATTGTGGGGCTGTAGCAGCCACTGTAGTACCACTTTTTTGCACTCGCGGTTATCGTCAACAAGTGGTACGGGGAAAACCCGACATCCGCCTGAGGGAGTAGGCGTGCTGGATTAGTGCGCGTTGGGCAGCGAGGGATTAGGCGGGCAAGCCCTGCCGGATCCGAATGGCGAAGAGAGTGCTGGTTACAGTAACTTCTGGGGTGCTCGCGGGTGCCCGCCCACGAGCGTTCAAAAACGCAGAGTACTGGCCAGGAGTAGACTTTATGGAGTTCTGGCGAAAACGAGTTAGGCAGCCAACATTGTGGCTTTACCGGTATTCTCCTCGCCGCGAAGACCGATGAGCTTTGTTGAAGAGCTTCGTATGAGCGCAGGCTACGATGGATTCGAAGTCCGACCATCTGCTCTAAGGGGCATTCGTGGCTTTCGCTTCGAGCCGCTCGACTCGCTCGACTGGTGGCGGCGCGACCAAGAACGGCCAAGAGCACTCGTTCTACGCGTGTCCGAAAAAAGGACGCCGTCCTGGCGCATCGCCCGCACAACCGTGCGCAAGATGCTCGCCGCCAATCCGCCCCCCCACCTTATACTCGTGCGGGCAGACGGCGGTAGCGCCCTTATCGACGCAGGGCGTCTCAAGGTGCTTTGCCGAGTCTGCTCACGTCGCGACAAGAAGCCGACGGTCCTAATCAAAGACCGCGATGTGGTGGACGACTTCATGTTCAGCACGGCCAGCGAACTTTGGGATGCAATCAAGCCAGAACAGCCTCGCCGGGACGCCTTCGGCTGGCGCCTTCCAGGTTCATTCGGGAGCCGGCATGGCGGCTAATCGATGGCTGCCTAACACCTATAAGGCCTCCCTTGTCAAGCACACGCAGTTCGACAACACGGGGTGGGGTGGTCCCCGTCAAATACGGCGGCTTCAGCATCGAGCGGTTCTGACTTTCATTTCAAAGTCGGTGCAGATGTTCTGCACCAAACACCTATTGAGGCTCTGTGTAATGCGGGATCGCTTGCCCGCGGCCTAGAAATTCATCTCTCGTGCCGAGCAACGCCATAGCGCACAGCGGTCCAGTCCGCCAGATTGCAGCCGAATGCTCAACCCGGAGCGAGCATGTTTTCGTCGCATCCCGCAACCAGGCGACGCTACCCGACCTCTCCCGGAGGCACTCCGGATACAATCCTATTCGTTAGGCCTCACATCTGCCCTGACTTCGATCGAGAGCCGCCCGTGAGCCTTCTGCGCTTCGCGAGTTGCTGGAGAGTCACCACGCTGGCGAATTGAATGCGGGATTATTCGTTCTGGAGCTGTAGCAAGGTGCAGCGCAGCAACGCGTCGTACTTGCTCGTTGGCGAGAGAAGGACCTACAAGTTCTCCGCACGGCTCGGGAAAGTACTTTCGATGCTCCGTCGAACATACGCAGAGGCCTTTCCTTCTGCGCCGCCGGTGCGTATTGGTCTAATCGTCGAGCCTCGCAACGGGGCGTCGGGCTATTGGTCGGTTGCGGAGTCGTCCACGAGGGGTCCAATCTTTGTTGTCGACGTGGACTCCGCGCTGGACGGTGATGAGGCGACTCTCGCACATGAACTCCTACATCCCGTCATTCGGCTGCAGGGCGTCCCAACTGGTCAGAGTCTAGGTCAGATCGACAAGCGGATAGGTGATGAGTTCACTTCGACGTCGCATCACCCGTACATATTTGATGCGCTCGATGAAGCCGGATGTAGCGATGAACAACGGGCGAGCTATACAACCAGTGCCGAAAAGGAACTAGCCAAGCTGTCCCAAGCCGATTGGTCGTCTCCCACTTACACCGATCCTCCTGGTCAGACGTGGTTGGCACTGTGGTATTTCAACTTTTACCTGCTTGCTCGGCTGCAGTACAACGCCATCTACGAACGTCACGAGCAAGCGGCCCCTGGGGTCGCTGGGAAGATGGACCTGGTTCGCGACGCTTGGATGGCGGCAACAAGAAACAGAGGGATATTGAAACACAGCGCCGGAACAAAGCCTATTCGGGCCTTTCAGTCGCATCTCTTCAACCGACTAGATCTTGAGGGTCGCGTTGAACTTCAGTCATTCCAGAATTGGGCGGCATGGCTGTTTTAAAGACTCTGGTAGGCTCCAGCCCTGCGGCGTCCATTCCACTTCAAAGCAACCGCCGCCGTGAGGCTTAGTATCAACTTTGAAGTGCATCACTAGAGCGTCATCGAGCATAGCATTTCCTCCAGGGTGCGAAAGCCGAGCCGTTATACGAGGCCGGGTGTTGAGCTTTCTCCTGGCCGCCTTCGGTGGTTGCCCGATGGCCGTCAAACGCCACATACTTCGTCGTTCGCTTCATGAAAGCCGCTCCTTGGCGTGGTCCTTGGGTTCTTGTCGACTCTGGGGCGTGCTTTCAATATGCGTTAGACCGCCTTGGTGCTGAGTGATCTCTCCCACGCATTGGCTATGATCAGGCCATGAACGCACGCTATCGCATTGAGGAGTGGTTCCGCAGGCTTGAGCAGCCGGGCGGGCAAATGAGGCGTGAGGACGTCTGTTTCCTCATGGTGCAGACACGGCATTTGATCGAAACGGCCGACGACCCCGAGAGGTACCGTGTAGCCGCTTTCTACGCCGACTGGATTGTTCACTCCGCGCTTGACAGATCCACGGTTTGCTTTGAGGTGCTCCGGGATATCACTCGTGTCCTCGTAGAGAACCTCAATCCAACAAGGCCTGACTTCACCAGAGAGATCTCCCGAATAATCGGATTGCCGCTACTGAGATCCGAACTCATGAACCTCTTCCGCGACAGCGGACTGTCAGTAGTCCTGTTCGATTACCGCGAGAATTGGCATGGCTTCGTGATGTTTCTCCTCTGGTTCCTCGCCGGTCAGCCGATCGGCTTTCCGGGGAATCCCACGAGTCGAGCAAAGAAGATTCGCGAAGAGATGCTCGCGCTCCGAAGACCAGGCAACATCGCGGTCGAGAAGCTTGCTGTCGTGAATCACGAAGGTGTTTATCACTGGCAGCTGCAAATCTCTGGCGACAAGAGAATCACAATTATGGGGGAAGTGGAGATCGCTGAAACTGCTGACGCATTCTCATCACCGCCAGAAACTGGCGGGGCTACCGTCTGAGCGACCCTGCGTGGGCGGCGGCCTAGTATGAGCTTTGAAGTGCATCACTAGAGCGTCATCGCGCATAGCATTCTTCCGGGGTGTGAAAGCCGAGAGTTAGGTGCAAGAAGGAGGACGGATCAAATGGCAAGGCGTTACCTCGCGTTCGACATCGAAACCGCCAAGATTCTGCCTGACCGCGTGACTGACCTGCTGGTCCACAGGCCACTCGGCATTTGCTGTGCGGCAGCACTTGCCGCGGACATGGACAAGGCTATAACCTGGTGCGGCAGCTCCGAGTCCGGCGAACCTACGCAACAGATGTCGCAGCCCGAGGTGCAAGCCTTAGTGCGGGATCTTTCTTCGCTCGTTTCCGACGGCTACACGTTGCTGACGTGGAACGGGCTAGGGTTTGACTTCGACGTTCTCGCTGAAGAGTCAGGGATCCAGGACGAGTGTGAGCGCCTCGCGTTGGGCCACGTAGACATGCTGTTCCATGCGGTATGTGTTCGCGGGCACTTTGTGAGCTTGCAGAAGGCTGCTGACGGCATGGGGATCAAAGGAAAGCCCGAAGGCATAACCGGGGCTGAGGCTCCTGCCGCATGGGCAGCGGGTAGGTATCAGGAAGTGCTCGACTACGTTGTGCACGACGTTCGCGCAACTCTCGAGCTTGCCCAGGCTTGTGAGAAGCGTAGGGAGATGGTCTGGATCACCCGTAAAGGTACACCCTCGCACATGCCCCTTCCGCACGGGTGGCTGGACGTAAAGCAGGCCAACGCACTGCCGGAGCCGGATACATCGTGGATGACTGACCCTCCGAGGCGACAGCATCTCACAGAATGGATACGTGGATCACTCCCAGACCCGACGCTCGACGCCTAACACGCTAGGAGCTGCCAAGCACAGGCGTTTCAAAGGGAGCAGTTGATACGAAGGGATGATGTTGATGTGAGCACGTTCACCGATACGCCTGGCTGGCGAGCTTTTGCGCATGCAAGTCATTTGCTAGTCCGTTGGGCTTGCCCGGAGATTTGAATGCTAGCTGAGCAGCTGACTGCATCGATGCTCTACGACTACGTTCAGTGTCCTCACCGGGTCTGGCTCGACTTGTTCGGGAACCCTGAGAACCGAGACAAAGTTAGTGTTTTTGTCGAGCTACTGTGGGAGCGCGGCAATGCCTTTGAGAGCGAGGTTATCGAATCGACTGAGGAGCCGTTCCTCAACCTCAGAGATGAGCCCCCATCTGAGCGCGCACGCCTGACGACCGAAGCCATGGCTGCAAGACAGCCTCTGATTTACAGTGGGAGGATTCTCGCGGATGATCTCCTGGGAGAGCCTGACTTGCTCAGGTTGGAGGGAGGTGGCTACGCACCGGGCGACATCAAGAGCGGTGCCGCTATGGAGCAAGGCAACGAGGACGACGATCGCAAGCCGAAGAGGCACTATGCCGTGCAGCTCGCGCTCTACGTGGACATACTGAGACGCAAGAAGCTGATGGGTGATGAACACCCATTCGTATGGGACGTTCATGGCGAAGAGGTCAGGTACGATCTTGATAGCTCTAGGGGGCCCAGGATTGGCGCGTCCATGTGGGAGGAGTATCTCGAGGCCCTAGAGGCGACAAGGCAGATCGCCTCTCAGCAAATGTCGACGACTGGGGCATGGGCAAGCAGCTGCAAGCAGTGTCACTGGCGACGCTCGTGTGAATCACAGCTAGAGGCAGATGACGACCTCACGCTGATTCCTGAACTGGGTCGTGCACGACGAGACAAGCTCACCGGTCACTTCGGAACCGTCGGCGAGTTCGCGGCGGCCGATTTAGCGGCATACATCCGTGGCAGCAAGACGACAATCCAGGGGGTGGGGGCGAGCATACTGGAGCGCCTTCACGCTCGTGCTCAATTGCAGAAGGAGCCCGACCCGAAGCCCTACTTCTTGGAGGATGTTGCGCTTCCCGTCGACAGACTTGAGCTCTTCTTCGATGTTGAGACTGATCCCATGCGAGGCATCTGTTATCTCCACGGTTTCGTCGAGAGAGCTGGCTCAGATCGAGAATCTGAGCGTTACGTTCCCTTTATAGCTCAACAGCCGACGGCGGAGGCGGAGGAAGCGGCTTTCGCCGGAGCTTGGGAGTATGTCCAATCCCGAAATCCATCGGCTCTCTTCTACTATTCACCCTACGAGAGAACCACTTGGCGTCAGCTGGCGGAGCGGTATGCGAGCGTGGCGACAATCGAGCAAGTCAACGAACTCTTTGAGTCCGAAGCCGTATTCGATCTCTACCACGATCTCGTCCGTGCAAAGATGGTATGGCCAACCCGTACTCTTTCCATCAAGGATGTCGCTGCCTTTCTCGGCTTCACATGGAGAGACACGGAACCATCGGGGGCAGCATCGATACAGTGGTATCACACCTGGGTAGAGTCAGGAGACGAGAGTGTTCGTCAGAGGATCCTGGATTACAACGAAGATGATTGTGTAGCCATGCGCGTCATCGCTGATGCCGTGCGTGGGCTAAGTAGATAAGGGCTGTGGTCACATCGACCGCCGCAACACCCCATAGCGCGCAGCGGTCTAGTCCAACAGATTGCAGCCGTATTGCTCAACCCGGAGCGACCATGCGCTTGTCGCATCCCGCAACCAGCCGACGGTATCCAACCTCTCACGGAAGCACTCCGGATACAATTCTATTCGCTAGGTGTAGACGGCCGGTATCATGGCGCAGCCGATAACCCGCCGTACCAAGGAAAGCCTTCTTGCATTGACCGACGAAGGCGAGACACTCGCTTATCGAATCTTGGGCAAAACGATAGCGATGCGGGAAGCCGCACGTACACGCGGTATGGCGATTCATGAAAGTGTACTCAACGCCCTTGAGTTGACATCACTGGTGCGAGCGGATGTATCGTGCCTGCTTGGAGGCATGATCCGCGCGGATGGTGCGCCGCGAGCGGTTGTCTATGCCCGGCATCTCATCCTCACGGTTCAAGAATCATCGTTAACCTTTCGCAGCCTGCTTACACAGCAGTTCCGCGACGAATTCATAGCTGCGGTACCGACGGCTTCTGATGTTGACTTGCGGAGCATTCACCGTGGTTTCCACGAGCTGTTCGAACGCGTAAATATGGAGGTTGGTGACATCCGCGACGGGATCGTCGGTCACCTTGATCGCGATGCCGATCTTCGTGCGGCGTTGCTACGTCGGTTGGATGTTCAGCTCGTGGCTGAGTTCGTGATTGCCGAAATGGAGCTAATGGATTCTCTCGGTATGCACTTCGCCAAGTACACAGCGGTCCTCCGAGCGCGAGTGGCAGGCTATGACCCTTGATATCAACTGTGAAGTGCAACATTGCAGGTTACGGTTCACAGTACTCCGCCGGGGTACGAAGTCGAGCCGTTTGCGGGGCCGCTGATTGAGCTTTCTCATGGCCGCCTTCGGTGGTTGCCTGATGGACGGCAAACGCCACATACTTCGTCGTCCGCTTCATGAGAGCCGCTCCTTGCTGTGGTCCCTGGGTTCTTGTCGACTCCGTGGTAGCGCAAGGGGCGTGCTTTCAACATGTGTTAGGCGGAAACGCTGATCGCTCCTCCGGATGACGGCCCTGAATGGTGAACTATCGATGGTGGATCGACGCCCGCAGCCAAGATGAGAGTCAACTTCCGCATCGGTGACGTCTTCCCCTCCGACGATGCAGTGTCTCAGTTCCTCACCGGCCTCTGCCTAGTCGTAAACGATGTCACGCTCGTCATGCGGCACCTGGACCGCATCTACGAAACGCCGGAGGGCAAGTCGCGCGTCAACACGTACTACCTCTACCTGACATGCGCTTACTATCGGGAGGCAGCGCACTTTCTCCAGATGGGACTCGATAACGAGGAGGTCGAGGAATTCCTGCGGTCACTCACACCCGCAGGCCAGGATCGCTTGAACACGGTCAGGTCTTCTTTCACACCGTGGGAAGACTCGTTTGTGCAGCGCAATCTCAAGCCGATTCGGGACGTGGTCTTTCACTACAAGCCACTCTCTCTCGATCTGATCGCCCCCCATCTTGGGAAGGCGTCGGATGACGCTTCGTCGATCGAAATGGGCGGAGGGGCCTATCTCGACACGCGGTACGAGTTCGCTGACGCCGTCTTTGAGGAACTCGTCCTCGATGTTTGGGGACGGTCTGTTGAGGAGCTCACCGCGGTCCTCGAGGAAATGGTTAGGCTGGTTGTCGCCCTCACCTATTTTGCTCACGAAGCTCTGACGCTTCATCTGGATCAGGTGAAGCCAGAAGTGTTCGAGGTCGAGGACTGACTATTCGGTCAGCGAAGTGGCCGCGCCGTCCGTCTGTACGCTTCGAATAGACAGCACTCACTCGTGCTTCGTTTCCGTTTGATATCAAGTTTGAAGTGCAACATTGCGGGTTAAGGTTGATAGCATTCCTCCGGGGTGCGATAGCAGAGCTGTTTTCTGAGCCGCTGATTTGCGACGCTGGTCCTATCGTCAAACCTTCGACATCTGGCAGCTGGGGAGTGGTCACGCCGCAGATGATGGGGAGAGCTGATAGGCGACCTCACTTGCGATGGATACGTTCCTGAATCCGGACGCTACGTTTGCTGAGCAGGCTGATCGGGTCCTGGCCTTGTATCAGCGAATCGGCGAGGTCCGAGACGACCACGGTCACGATGAGGATGACGCGCGCCACGTGTGCCTCAACAACATCATGATGGCTGCCAACGCATCCGTGAGCACCCTTCGCCTTCTACATTGGGCGAAGCAGGGCGGAGATGGGGTCTTGATCCAGGCACTCGGGCTAACGCGGCCGGATTACATCAATCTCGTTGCTGAAGATCTGCTGCGCGCCAGCCGTCTTCATCTCCTGGTCGAGTTTCAGTTCCAAGTCGAGACGCTCTTTCGTGACATCATGCTTGTCCTTGAGCAGCACCCTGGTAAGACAGGCTTCTACAATTTGGCCAGTGAGCTTTTGCAGATTATTGAAATAGGAGATGGTGACGCCAAGCTTCGCCTGCTGAACGTGCCCGCTCTGATGAGAAACAGTATGCACACGAACGGCATCCATCACGGCCACAGGAGTGAGGATACCGTGGAAGTGATTGACGGTATTGAGTTTCGCTTCGACCACGGCAAACGCGTACAGTGTGGCAGCTGGTACCATATAGCTGCTGCTCTTACTGGGAGCATCAACGTCATTGATGACATACTGAGCGCTCCGCGGCTCGCGGGCCTGGGCCATATTCCCGACGAGTATGCTGTGCAGAGATCCGCCGAGGGAGGCAATTGAGCGGTCGGGGACATGCTTGACACAAGAGTCCGGCGACATGGTCACACGTTGTGCCGGCGTTTGTGTCGACCGGGGCCGTCGGCGAGTAGCGACGGGTCTCATCGTCCGGGTGCAATCCCCATAGCGCACGGCGGTCTAGTCCAACAGATTGTATCCGTAATGCTCAACCCGGAGCGAGCATGCTTTCGTCACATCCCTCAACCAGCCGACTGTGTCCGACCTCTCGCGGCAGCACTCCGGATACAATCATATTCGTTATGCACACCACACCACGCTGGACGCCTAGGCAATGAAGTACTGCCGCACAGTTGTATTCGCACCTTCATCCGCGCCGGTATTGCTGGAGTGTCCCCCAGTCTTCAAGCTTTATGGTTGTCCCGATGACTTTCCAAGGCCGCCGGCCGAGATCGGTCACTACCCACTGTTCCTCGAGTACAGCTTCGAGGAGCGTTCAGGAGTTCGCGGAATCACCGAATTTTCATACAGTCTCGATGCGCCACCTGAGTTTGAGGATCTGACCCTGTTCCCCATTCCCGACAGACTGGTTCAAGCCTGCGATTCCGAGTGGCGCAAGCAAGAAGTCCTTGATCTGGTCAATGCGGTCTCTGGTCAGCACATCATCACCTATGGGTCATACCAATCGTGGTTCATGGCTTTTGGGGGTGATCACACACCGAGATTCGGTCAGGAGGGGTATCACCATTCATATGAATCAGAGATTCAAGGCATAGAGCCTTCGCCAAACTATGAGTTCCATGATCCTCCCGTAATGGAAGCAACGAGTCAGGATGGTGTTCGGCAGATAGTCGGGCTTGCCGCCCTCTTTCAGAAGTACTTTGCGTGTCCAGACAACGCTGTGAAACATCGCTACAGGGAGGCGTGCCGCATGCTGGCCCGCGCTCGCAGGTTGGGCGAATTCGATAGGAGTGCATCGTTCCTGCTAATGGTCACTTCCATTGAGTGCCTCATTCAGATACTTCACATGAACGACGAAGTTGAGCGCTGCAAGGAGTGCAACCAAGAGCGGTATCGCGTGGTTCGGAAGTTCAAGGATTTCCTGGTTGAGTACTGCTACCAGATCCCAAATGCGGTCAAGGATCGTTTCTACCAACTTCGATCTGCGCTGGTGCACCAGGGGAGGCTATTGGCCGTGGATCAACATCGTCGCTTCTATGTCGAAACCGCCGCAGATCTGAAGCAACGACACGAGGCGACGATTCACCACATTGAGTACAGCAACCTGATGAGTGTTGCAACAGCGTGCTTTCGCACATTCTTAGTCAAGCATGTCAGTGCGGGTCACGGGCAAGAGGGTGCTTGATATCAGGTTTGAAGTGCAACAATGAGCGTCGTCGCGCATAGCATTCCTCCGGGGTGCGATAGCAGAGCCGTTTTCTGGGCCGCGTGTTGAGCTTCTCCTGGCCGCCTTCGGTGGTTGCCTGATGGACGTTAAACGCCACATACTTCGTCGTTCGCCACACGAGAGCCGCTGCTTGCTGTCGTCCCTTGGTCGACTCCGGGGCGTGCTTTCAATATGCGTTAGGCAGCGCAGTGGCTGAGTTCTCGCTCCCGCTGACCAGGCTCATTCACGAGAACCTCTCCATTCTCATGAACTTCGCGTTCGCACGGGGGCCGCTTGAGGCGCTTGTCGCCAAGTTTCAAGGGGAATGGAAGTACCTTCGAAAGGCGCTCTTCGACATCTCCGAGAGCCGTGCCGAGAAGGCCTGTCTTGAGCTTGCCCTATTCCTCCGGCTCCTGGACGATGAGGAGGGGCTATCGGAATACCTGAGAGAGACCGAGGAGCCAAGTTTCGGCCGCTTGATCCGATCGGATCAGTCGGAGTCTGAGCTCAATCTACGTCAGGTGGCGAACAAGATCATTCATGCATCAGGGTTAGGGTGGGACTTCTCGGACCCAGAAGCACCGGTTCTCATCTGCCAATCTAAGGAGCCCGATCGGTGGCTGCGAGCTGAGATCCAGCTTGTGAGTGTTGCGGCGTTTTGTGGTCGCTTGATGAGCTAGGTGCGGCTCAAGGCTGTTGAGCTGCGCTGCCTAACAGGCGCAGAGGATGTGTGAAAACTCCTGGATGTGGACAAAGAGGGGGTCTTCCAACCTCTGACCGCCTCGAGATCGTGGCTCCTGGACGCAGTAAGCCCTGAACACCGAATGATGTTCCCCGCGACCCTCGGGGTCGCAGCCTTTAGGTCATCTTCTGGCGGATCAAGTTCCGCACCTGATCGACAATCCCCGCTGTCGCGAACATGCATTTGGTGTACAACCAGCCACGATGGCTGCCGATGTCGAGCTTACCAGTGCGCGCTGATTTCTCCCGGCTTCCGATTGATGCGATGACCTCACCATCCTTGACGAGCTCGTCGCGATCCATCGTCCATTGAAGCCTAGGTGCGGTTTTGCGGATGTCGTCTAGCACGCAATACATACGGGCCGAGGTGGCCAGCAGCCACGTACGTTGCTTCGACGTGTCGAAGATCAGCATAGTGGCGGTGGACTCCTTGTCTTCACTCTCCCCGTCAAACAGCTCGGTGCCAGCGACGTAGTCAATGATCTCCTGGGTCGTTGCCAGCTCCCTGTATCCCAAGAAGATGTTTTGCGCTTTCATTCCTCACCTCCCTGCTCCACTTCTTCCTGTTCAGCTGCCGCGATGATCCGAGGAAGTATGAGCGGCCAGGATATGCCGGCCGTCAGGCACGCGGCACGCTGGATCTCAAGTACGTTGGCTGCGGCCCCGATGAACCCTCCAATGCCAGCACCAATGCCCCAGATGAGAAGCATCCACGGAGTCTTCCAGCCCCCGTAACTCAAATGGAGGTACGATCGGCCGCCGGTGAGCGTGTGAGCACCCCAATCGAGGATCACGACGACCAATCCCATGAACGCCGCACCTGACGCGAACACGAGCAGTATGAGTTCGGTGCCTTCTGGAATGCGACCTTCCAGGGAGAAGAGCAGCGACGACACAGCGGAAAAAAAGTCCATGGCCCCACTCCTAAGACCGTTGCGAGGTGACAAAGTTGTCTACTAACCTAACTCGTGGACCGCAGAGGCGGGCGGGCTCGGTTGCACTGTGAACCTCGATGTATGTGAGAGGCTGCCTAACAGTTCTGCCAATCACCTGCGGGCGACCCGCCATGAGCGTCACCAGGAGCTGCCCCCTTCGGGTCGCCAGTATCCGCCGCCATTACGAACGACCGTGAGCTCTGGCATAGTCACAAGCGCATCCAGGAAATCCTCTCTCGATGCGTAGCGCTCGCGCTGGGCAATCTTGAGAGCGTGCAAGAAGCGCTCCGCATCCCACAGTTCAATTGAGTACCCCCGAGCGGAGGCGGCCTCTGCTGCGGTGTTGGCGAAACTGCTGAACCGTGATGTCGTCACAAAGACGCCCCTCGTAAATCCCCGGATCAGCATCGCACCAGCGAAGGACCGTATCTGCTCAACCCCTATGGTGCTTCGATATCGCTTCACCTGAACGCCCACAACAGCTCCGTCGGGCCCGTCGAGCACCACATCTATGCCTCCGTCTCTCGAGTAGGCGGTCACCCGAGCACGGTAGCCCAGGTCTCCGAAGACACTCCCGACCGTTTCCTCGAAGAGCCTCGGGTGAACCTCGAAGCGGGACTCGGGCTTAGCGGCGAGGAAGGACCGGACCTCCTCGATCGGAACGGATAGATCATCAAGACTCAGGTTCCGAAGAGAGCCCGCCGCCGCCCTGGATTTCTTGTGGTAAGCATCCCCGATTTTTTGGTAGTAGCTGCGGTTGACAGCCCACCAGCCGCAAACCGGACAAACCCTGACGCCAAGGTCGCTATCCGGCGGCGGGACGTAGTTCGCGCCAATCTTGTGGGGCTCATAGACCGGGCGCAGCACGTCCAAGGGCGTGTGGCAGAAGAGGCAACCGCCTGCTTCCACGGAAAGCCAGATGAGACTCTCATCACGAGCCTGGTCGAGATGCTCCCAGATTCCCATAACATCCCTGTGGACTTGCCCCGTTTTTGTGGACACTGAGTTAAGCCGCTTCTCGTAGTTCAAATTCCACTGGGCTGAGGTAGCCCAGATATGAATGCCTCCGTTTGCGGTTGTAGAACCGCTCGATGTAGTC
>SDBV01008590.1_pt1 | contig 13735 bp, 9 predicted proteins | sample 2277081 | NCBI WGS metagenome assembly SDBV01 (sample SAMN10402039, study PRJNA504765) | marine sediment metagenome | isolation source: marine sediment core GS10_PC15, 223 cmbsf | place: Arctic Ocean: Southern Knipovich Ridge | collected 2010 | reverse complement strand
GCCTCGAATTCCTTCGCTTCCATGCTTATACTCCTTCCGTGAAACAACGCGATACACAAAACACGGAAGGTGTTATTACAACAATACTTACGTTGGGTCAATAGAAATCAAACAGTCGAACTACCGATTTCGTATCCCGAGATCCCCGGCTTGTAAAGGGCAAGGAATTCCTTGCTGAGCGCAAGGCAGGCTTCGTAGATCTCGCGCTGTCGAGGGGAGAACTTGCCGTTGAGTGGAAACGAAATACTGATATCATTGAAGTATCCTTTGACCCTGGGACAGGCGTCAAAGACCAGGAAATCACCGTCGGTCAAGAATCTGTCGTGACGTTGATAATGAAAATAGGGATGATTCTCACCCGAGCTGATGATGATGGGAGCATAGAGATCTCGACAACCCTCGCTTTTACAGACGTACTCCCAAAGCGAACTGAGCTTGTATTCGTATTGTCCCGGGCTGGCCGCCTTCATGACTTCGATCATGGCTTTGGCGCCAATCCGGCCTGCCTGGCGTAATGCGTCGATCTCAGCGGGAGACTTTATGCGGCGCAGTTCCCAGATGATTTCAGAGCAGTCCTTGACCTCAACGTCGGGGAAACGATCCTGCAGGATCTTCACGAACTGGCGTCGTCGCGTTAGACGGCCATCCCATTCGCTGTCGGTCAATACTTCCCACTCAGTAAACGCCTCCTCATCCACGTTGAACTGAGTGTAGACAGTTGGCGACTTTGCAAGCAACCGTTTGAATGTAGAGGAGAACTGGTCGGCCGGATAGTACTCGTCGATACCGGTCGCCGCCTTCGGATCACTCGCCAGCTCAGTGGCCATTCCCTCGCCTCTGAGGTAGTGCTCGTTGGTAGTATAAAAGAGAAGGCTCTTCCTGCGAATGCCGTCAACAATCAGCACTGTGCCGGGAAGGTCCACACCACAGAGGTAATTGAAGTCGGGGTCCGTAGTCCGGGGCCACCCTCGATGCGAGTTCCAGATGACGGCGATGCCCTCGGGAATCTGCGCCATGAACTTCGCACGACGCGATGCGTACTCAGCCTGATCAAATGGTAATGGATCTTTCGCGGTTGCAACTAGAGGAATGGTCAGGAGGATTCCCAACAGGCTTGTAATTAGTACTTGTTTCATGATGATGGTTCCTTTCGTGGATTCGCTCGGGACTCTAATAAATCAGGAGGCAGTTGTCTCACTCATGTTGGCACAGAGGGCTCTTGCCATTATGATCCTCTAAATTGACAGTTACTTCACCGATGAGCTGATTTGCTTCAATGCCTGTTCGGCAGCTCTCTTGAGAATATTCCTGTGAGATGTCATTCTCGCTGCGCTTTCCAGGAATCCCCTAGAAGAACTATCTCCGGACTTGCCAATCGCTTTGAGCGCCTCCGCCTGAGCAACATAACTGTTGTCCTTCTCAAAGCACTCTGCAAAAAATGCGGCCAGCTCAACCTGCCTGCTGTCTCCAAGCGTCTGTAGGGCCGCCGCTCTGACTCGCGAATCATGATCGAAGCATTTTTGCTTCAGGATACTCGTATGCTCTTCATTCTCAGGCGTGCCCAGCCCCTCAATTGCCGCTCTTCTGACAGACCAGAAGGGATCCTTTCGGGCACTCTGCAACAGTGCCGCCGCTGCCGGCGCGTCCTTCTTGATCTTACCCAACTCCGACGCAGCCCACATTCTGCCGATGACATCATCATGTTCCAACTGATAGATCAGTTCCCGGGTCGTCTTCTCGAAAGTCCACTCCTTCAACAGGAAATTCCCTTCGTCAAACCTCACCATCAACGGTTCTTGATCACATGCAATTTCACATTCCTCCACCTTCTCTTCGAGCCAGACTCTTTCTGCCTTCTTTCCTTCCGCTGTTACAACGGCAATTACCACCGGTGTTCTAAAGACGGGAACCCTGCAGGAGGTGTCCTGGGTCTGGGCAATTCTCAGTTCTACTTTCTTATTGCCGTCATCCCAATGATAGGAGACGTCAAACACCGGATGGCCTGGGCTGAAAAACCATTGCTCGAAAAACCAGTCCAAATTCTGTCCGGTCATTTCTTTGACCGCAGTTATAAAATCATGGGTATCTGCCGGGCCATAAGCATGTTTGTGCAGGAAATGTGAGATAGTTTTTCGAAAAGGCTCGTCTCCCAAAATCCAGCGCATCATGTTGATAATCGCCGCCCCTTTGGGATAGGTATGTTTGTCAAAGTTTTGCTGCGGCTTGTCCCATCGGTGAAAGACAATCGGGCGCATGTACCGACTATGAGCCTCGCCTAGATAAGCGTTCTTCTTGGCCAGCAGATCGACGGCCCCTTCATTGGCGCCGAGAGAATGTTTGATATAGAGATGGTCGCTGTACGTGGCGAAACTTTCATTAATCCAGGTATGCCCCCAGTCGCGCAGCGTTACCAGATCGCCCCACCACTGGTGAGCCGCCTCATGGGCGACCAGTTTGTGACTGGGGAAATCTTTGTCCGCCTTTTCATCATGTATCGTCCCGTGCCCGAGTAGGGTTGCCGATGTACATTCCGCTCCACCGCCAATACCGGGAATAGTAACCTGGTCGTATTTGTCCCAGGGATATTCGTACCCGAATTCCCGAGTGAAAAACTCGATTATTTCCGGCGTCTGGCTGAACGATAAGCTGGCATTCTCCGCGTCCTTGGGATAAACCCAGTAGTTGATCGCAAGATCTCCCAGTGAATCCTCGATCACATGATATGGCCCCGCCGCCAACACGGTCAGATAGGTGCTATGCGGCCGGTCCTGCTTCCAGTGATATGTCCTGGTCTTGTTGTCTGCATCTTCGGTGATGCTCATGAGCTTGCCGTTTGACAAGGCCTTGTACTGTTCTCGAACGGTTGCGATCACTTCGATAGTCGCCTTGTCATTGGGATGATCGTAGCAGGGAAACCAGTGACGCGCTCCGTTAGGAAAAGACAGAGCCTGAATAAGCCGCGGGTGTGCTTCATTTGCTTCGGCAAACGAAATACCCAAGGGGAAATTCCTCGAAGCCCCGCAATCCTTGGCGGAATACTTCACGGTAACAGACAACTCGTCACCATAATCGTATTCTTGCCCCAGAGAGATGCCAACCTTCCCATCGCCCTGATGAAATTCCAATGGTTGACCACCCTGGTCCCTGACCGAGGAAACGGTGAATTTCTCGGCATCAAAAGAGCATTTCTCAAAACCATCGCTTAACGGGCGAAAGACAATCGTGGTTTCACCCCAGAACATCCCTTTGTCCTCGTCGAATCTCAGTTTAATGCGATAGTGAATGACGTCAAATTCCCGGCTCCGTTCGGTTTGTAAAGTCCGGCTATAAACGTCGATGTTTTGGCCATAGAGATTATCGCCTCTGTCGGCAAAGATATGCGCCAGGAGGATCAAGAAGAAACACAGATGTTTCATAGCAATACCTCAGAACTAGGCTTTGTCTCAAAACGGTAGCCACGCTCGCCATTGCGTGGAGGAAGCAGGGCAAACTGGTCGTTCTCCCGCGATCTGGCGAGCGTGGCTACTCCTCCAAACGCCTTCTGCGACAAGACCACTCGCCAACTCAGTGGCCATTCTCTCGCCTTTGAGGCAGGCTCGCTGGTCGTGTAGAAGAGAAGGCGCTTCCTGTGAATCCCGTCAACACTCATCGTTCATAACGATGGATTACGCCTCCAACCATTACCATTTCAGGATGTCCCAGCGCGTCAAATGATTCAAGCGGGTTATCGTTGATGACTTGAAGATCGGCCAATTTACCTGCCTCGATCGTTCCTATTTTATCTTCTTCCCCGAGAATAATGGCGCCATTTTTCGTGGCGCAAACGATAGTTTCCATTGGCGTGCAACCCAGGTCTACAAAAGTATTCATTTCTACAAAGTAAGGTCCGGGATATTCATCCAGATAGGCCACGAAGTCCGTGCCGATACCCATGAGAATGCCCAGTGCTTTTCCTTTCTTGAAAATATCTTGGTGCATCGTGCCGCTCCAGCCTCGTTTTATTAGGATCGGATGGAAGCCGGGTACTTGGATCTGCCGTAGATATACGCTAATCGTTGGCACCCAATGTACGCCCTTTTGGGCCATCAACTCCAGCGTACCTTCACTCATTTGGGGCGGATGTTCAATACACTGAACACCCCCTTCAACAGCAATCCGAGTCATTGAGGGCGGTACGGTATCGGAAACACCTCCGCCATGACTGGTGATTCTCATGCTCTGAATGCGGGCTTCATCGACTGCCGCTTCAACTTCTTCGAGGGTGAAGGTAGGGGATATCTTGATATGGCGGAACCCCGCTTTGTGCATTTGCCTGACAGCTTTTCTGAATTCCCACGGGCCGTCGACAGCCATGACTCCAATATCATCCCGCTGCCCCCACCCTGCGTCACCGTGGCCGCCTGTGGTGGTGAGTAGATTGCCGCAGGGGAAGAGTCGTAAGCTGGAGATATAGCCACGCCTTTCCGCTTCTTTTAGTGCTCGCATTGATTCTACGTGGCCGGCAACATCCCGTACTGCCGTGACTCCTGCGCTGAGCATTCGGTTCATCATGTCCAATGCACGCAGCGTCGCCATGCTGCGGGATCTGTCGCCATATCCCAAGTGGTGATGGAGATCTATGAAACCGGGGAGTATCCATTTTCCCGTGATGTCAATCACCGTAGCGTTTTGGGGTATCGTGGTTGATGCAGAAGGGCCAACAGACTCAATTGTGTCCCCTTTAATAATTATGGTGCTGTCAGAGAGGGGTTCGGCGCCAGTGCCATCAATCAGTGTGCCGCCGATAATAGCAGTGATTTCCGTTTCTTCTCCTCCTGAGGCAAAGGGTAATAAGCCGATCATCGAGACGATCAGTGTCACTGAAACAATTCTTGCCTTTAGCATTGTCGTATCTCCCTGTGGTTTTGTAACCGTTCACGGGTTTCAGAACCATTCTGAGAAGTTTGGCCGCTGAACGATAGGAGTTCCATTTTCGTCGATGCGGTTTGTGTTGTCAAGAATCTGCGGCCCAAGGCGAGCCCTCCCCATAGGTGGTAGTGCGCCATGGCGACAGTTGGTGACAATTACAGGCATGGACGCCAAGGACCAGATTATTGCAAAGCAACGCTTGCACATCGAGGAGCTTCGGCGGGAGATCGAAAAACTCAAGCTGGCTTTGGCCAAGGCAACGAAGGACTCTTCGAACTCGTCCAAGTCGCCGTCGAGCGATATTGTCAAACTTCCGAAGAAAGGTGGCCGCGGAAAAGCGGCTCGCAAGAAACGAAAACGGGGCGGTCAGCCGGGCAGGAAACGCAAACTCCGCCAGCCGTTGCCGCCCGCTCTCTCCCCTTACTCCTTAAACAACTCCACTTCCCAGATCGTAGGAACATTGATCGCTTCGAGAATGATCAGCCGTACATGTTGAGCGGTAACCGGTTTGAAGTCTGCGGAATAGTTTCGCCCGCCGTTGTGCCTGAATGGACTGTCTGCCATTTATCATTCTTCTTAATCTGCAGCTCGAACTTACGTATCCGGCCCCAGCCTTCATGGATCTTTACCTTGGAAAACTTCTTCGGCTTGCCAAGATCTACTGCCAGCCAGCCGTCCTTGATGTACATGGCCCCAGCCCAGCGTGTGCCGCGATTATTGTCAAACGCCAGATCCGGGCCGTAGCCTGACCAGGATCCTGATGCGGATGCCTTGGCGCGGAAAGTCAACGGCGCATCTTTGGGAATGTAATCAGGATCCTTCAGCAGCTTACCCAGTTCGGTTAGCTGCTCGATGTCTCCCTGCCTGAAACTGCCCGTATGGTCAGGCGCGCATGCTAACAGGATATTGCTGGCTCCGCGTTTGCGGGCCAATTCTATCCAGTTATAAAGGAATAAGGGCGCATACGGCTTGCTCGGAGTAAAACCTTTCCCCTCACCGTACGTAAACCACTGTATTCCTTGATAATCATGATCAGCGTACTCAGTACCACGGTTTTGTGAACAGGGCTCGTATTCAAGCGGAATGTAATAAGTCTTGTCGCCTACCTTACGAACCGGATTATGACCATTCACAAAATGGCTCTGATGCATCTCGCCAGTAAGTACATCGGTCGGGAAATGAGATATAAGGGCAGACGCATGATTTCGCCATTCGTTAAACAGAACGATGCAGTCTGGATTAACGTTCTTTAATGAATCATAGCTCTCTTGAATAGACAGGTCAGCCGGAATCCAAGCCGGCATGTCAATCCAGAAATACGGAATCGGCCCATATTTCGTCGCAAGTTCGTGAAGCTGGGCAAGAATCAGGGCGCGTGCATTGGGGTTCTTATTCCAAGTGGTACCCCACAGACAATAGTAGATTCCCGGCTTGATATTCTGACGTCTGCATTCTTCTACATACTGCTTTACGATATCGGTCTTAACGCTGCTCTTCATCACATCACATTCACTTGTGGCGCTGTCCCAGAGAAGGAAATCAGAAGTATGCCGTACCGTTAATACGGCATGATCCATACCTGCCGCCTTGATCGTATCGACCCACTGACGAACATCCAGTTTTGTCGGCGTAAAAATGCCCGGGTCATTTGTGGTGCAGCCTTCGATTCCGGAATACTGGTTCGAGTTGTAGCACAAAAACGCGCCAAACTTGAATTCCGACCATCGCTTCATCAATGGATCGTCTTTTGTCAGGGCCGGATGATGATGCGTCGACATATTGATCTTATACGTCGCCGTCACCTTCCCGTTGTCTGTAACCGTGATCTCGCTGTCGCCGTTATCCAGCCGCTTCTCGACAACTGTGATACCTTCTTCGGCAATTACACTGCTTGACGTCAGGGCCACAGCCAAAATAATGATTCCAATGATCTTTTTCATAATGCTTTCGCTTCCTTATCTTTTTCTGGCCGCTGCAATAGCGTCTATCCACTTGATGCGTTTGTCACACTCAATAGACTCCTCCGTTTGCGGTGGAATCTCTCTTGGTTTAGCAAGCGTGCCTGTGAGTGTTTGGCCTGCTTTTAGCTTTATGACAAAAGCGCGGCCGACGTTTTCTACCTTGCGATTGAACTTAGGGGTTACCTCGCCAAAGTTGTCCCGAAGACGAAGCGCGCTGTCAACAGTTGCCTTGATCGTGAAACTGGTTGTTGCATTGTTTTTACGCTCGGCTGAAACGATAAAGCCACCCTCTGCGCGAAGATCGGTAAAACCTGCATCGTGCCATTTCCAAGGCATAGCAGGGAAGATGCGTACAACCGGTGTTGGATCCTGAGACACATCGACCGGCCAGCTTTGCAGTAACATATCGTGTACGGCTTCCATAGCCTCGAAGTTGCCTTCAATCGTAAAGCTCCTCCATATATAGTCGGTAAGCCCGGTACCGATCATATCTCCGCAAACATGAAAACCATTACGCGAAATAAAAGCTCGTTCATAGTATGTCAGATGCTGGAGTGCAAGTTCGGGGTGTCCCGTTCGGGCAAGGATGGACGAAAACCACGAAAAACTAAACCCGCACCATCCTAACGGATTCTTGAATCCTAATTGAAGCATCCTTTTGACAGTAGCGTCTATAACCTGACGATCCCTGTCCGAACCGTCGATGTTAAGCGTTCCGAACGGATGAATTGACATTGCCAGTGCGTGATGGAGGTGCGATTGATTGAACGGCTCATCCGAACTGAACATGAGAACATTGTTTTCGTCCACGTGCAGGTCATCCAGCTTGCCTCGCAATGTTTTCCATTTTTCAACATCTTCTTGTTTGCCGAGTGCGTCTGCCATCTCGGCCATTGCTTCGAACGCCCACTGTAGCATTGCCAGATCCTGATTGGAATTTGGCTTTAGATACGCCCTTGGCGAATTAAAGAATATCTCCGCCGAGGTTGAAAGCTGCAGGTAAAGCTTGCCGTCTCTTTCTTCCAACAGCTTAACTACGGTGCCGACGATCTCATCCATCCAGGGATATGCCCTTTCACGAAGGAACTGGTCATCCATGGTATGTTTCCAGTGAAGGTAGAAGCTGTGTCCGATCCATAACGCAAAGGTGGGCGACAGAGCGTACTGAGGCCAACCGCCTATAGGCCTTCCGTTGAGCGTCATAACTGAAGGGATCGCCGCGCCATCGACGCCGTAGAAGTCCCTGGCGAATTTGCGGTATTCCGGTAGCAGCCTCCACATGTGATTGATGTAACTCATACCCGAATCGGTTAAACCAGCTTTGTGATAGGACAGGTAGGCCATCTGGGTGTTCAGGTCATGGTGGAAGTCTCCTTTCCATGGGGGCAGAGCGCCGGAGTCCTGTGTCCAGACGGCCTGGAGCGGCATTGATGGTGCATCAGGTCGTGACGCAGCGCCGTAGAAATATTTTACCAGGTTGTAATGGCGCTGGAGTCTCTCGTCTGGAATATTAACCTCTGAAATGGCCCAGAAGTTTCCCCACCACTTTTCATGCGCCCTTAGCATCTTTTTGTAACCAGCCTCAATAGCCTTGGTCGCACGGCTTTTAGCCAGCGCAAGCGGGTCTTCGTCTTCGGTGTTGCTTGTTATAGTGACTGCTATCAATGTTTGTTTGCCAACACGTTTTGAAAGTGTCAGTGTTGCATACACAAGTCCTTCGCTTGCTTCCTGAACCATCCAGGTCATACCATCTTCACTGCCAAATTCGGCCGGACTATAATTTAGCTGGTTAAGACTGTAGGGGCGAACAAACTTGGCGGTAACATTGTCATCATCTACCATGATAAGTGCAACACGTTGGTCGGCAGAGAAAAAGCTTTCAAGCTTACTGCCGTCAGTAAAATGCACAATACCAAGGGCCTTTTTCATATCGAGCGTAAAGTCCTCGGCCTTTTTATCCTCGCCAAGCGTCAGTACCAATCGCCCGCCCGGAAGTTTGGTCGGCGCCGGATGTCTATTAGGTCCGTTACCATACTTGCGATTGAATTCGTCAAAGTCTTCCTTGGCGAGTTTCTTCATATTGGCGAAGTTCCAGTCGTCCTCAAGCATTTCAGGCGCAACAGTTTCGTCCCACAGATCCCCCCTGTCCAGTGAAAGATAGATCGAATTGTCGCCGCCCCATAGCAGACCGCCTAACATTCCATTGCCCAGCGGTATCGCCTCGTCCCAGGTCGTGATCGGGGCTGACAGTTTCATTTCATAGACATCTCCGCCAGTGTATAAGATCTCTTCAGGAGTAGGCCTGCCGTAGTTGTTTTTCTGTTCTTTGGAGATTTCTATCTTCTCACTGGTAAACACAAGCGTATCCAGACGCGTCGCGGTCCCAGCCGCGATACCGCTAGTGTAAAACCCGCCGCCATAAACTTTCGACAAGTCAGGCACCCCGGCATCGCCGATACGAAGCGCTTTACCGATTACCGGCTCATCGCTCAACTTACGCCACTTCGTTTTCGCGGCATCGATAACCAGCCTGGCGGATGCAACATCGGCGACTTTATCATCAGAGACAAACCAGTCGCCTTTGGCATCTTTGATTACTGCGTGTGCTTCCATGTTAAACGAAGCACTTGTTTGACCCCATTGAAAAACAATGCTCTTGAGTCCCTTGACATAATCGTCGTTGAAAACCGTCCATGCGTTAAGGTTGTCGTAACCCCTGCCTACACCACTGAAATCCAGGCATTGCCCATACCTGCCTTTATCATCCAAAAGGTTAAGCCCCCAAAGCCCCCCCTGATACCCGCTCCACGAATAGCCGGTATCAACCGATTTTGCCGGCGTGACACTAATCGCAACACCATGACTGCCGCCCGGATTAAAACCTTCGGCGATCGTATCCAAACCGGCGCCATCAGCAACAACGCACAAACAAAACACGATAACTGCCATTGAAACTAACTTTTTCATAGTAATTCTGCTCCTTGTTCTTAGTTTGTAACCGTTCAGGGTATTCTTAAGTGTTGAGCAACACGCCCAAGACCAAATACATCCGGCTCTTAATGCGCAAATGACGCTAATACTCGTTCCTTACCTGTCATACATACCGCAGCTCTGTCCGCTTACTCCTTAAACAACTCCACTTCATAGATTGTCGGGACGTTCGTCGCCTCAAGAATATTCAGTCGCACATGCTGAGCGGCAACCGGTTTGAAGGTCGCCGAATAGTTCGCACCGATGGTGGTTCCCTTGTGAATGGTCACCCACTGACCATCATTCTTTATCTGCAGTTCGAACTTCTGGATGTGATGAGCATATTCGCGGATCCGAACCTGATTAAATGTCGTCTGTTTACCCAGATCGACTGCCAGCCAGCCGTCTTTGCTATCTTTCGAAGCGCCCCAACGAGTTGCCGGGTTATGGTCAAATGCCTTATCTGCCGTATAATTGGGGTCCCAGTCGCCGGACGAGGTTGCCTTGCAGCCTTTGGCAAGTGATGGTTTACCTGTGACAACAGGAGTCACATCGCCAACGGGTTTATCGAATTCTATTGTTATGATTGTATCCACTTCGTTCCTATTCTTTTCAGGCACAGACACTTCAATATAATCGTCTGTCTGATTTACAGTCGCTTTACCGCCTGTCAGGACCTCATGAGATACAACTTTAGATCCTATAGCAGGAAGAACGAGCTTATCTGACGGCCAGCGCAGGATATGCAGATAAACGGTATTCCCCTTATGGGTCGACCCACCCCACCAGCGACCGCCGGGGAGGTTGAAACTGGGCACTGCGGAGATCAGCCCACTCATATCAGGCGCAACAAAAGGCCCGCCGCGTGTTTCGTATATGGACTTGCCATACTTGTGCGTCCATTCTCCGATTTTCTTAAAGCTTTCAGCCTGGCGCGGCTCAATAAGTCCGTCCGGCATGGGATTTGTGTTCAATAGGAGGTTTCCGTCTCCAGACGCGCAAACGACAAGCATCTTGACGGCTTCCTCCCATGACTTCAAATGGTCGTTCGGCTTCCATGTCCATTGAGTACCGAGGGTGATACAGCTTTCCCATGGGCGATTGCGATTGAATGGGCCTACATGCTGTTCCGGCGTATCAAAGTCACCCGGCGCGCCTGTACGGTTGTTGACAATCAAGTTCGGCTGCAGTCCGCGTACATAACGGATTACCCGCTCGCCGCGAGTTTCATCAAAATGCTGTGGAACATCGTACCATATTCCAAGTAAAGGCCCGTATTTAGTGATAAGCTCTTTGCTCTGCGCTTCCAGATACTCGGTATAACGCTCAATGTTATGCTCTTTTCGCAGGATCGAGCCACCAGGTCCAGACCCAGGAAAGTCCGGATGATACCAGTCACAGGTAGAGTAATAAGGGAAGAATGCTATACCTTCTTTCTTACAGGCGTCTGCCAGCTCCTTTGTCACATCGCGCCCTAATGGAGAATTCATAACATTGTAATCTGTGTATTCCGTATCCCAGAGACAGAAGCCGTCATGACACTTGGTCACAAAAACAATATACTTGGCGCCGATTTGTTTGGCGACCTTGACCCACTCTTCGGCGTTGAAATTCTCGCCCTTGAACTGCTTGTATAGGTTGTCAAACTCTTCAATCGGAGTCTGCACCCCGCGTGACCAGGCGATCTCATGCCCGGTAAGTGATACCGGCCCCCAGCATATAAACATACCGAACCGCATATCTTTCCAGGCATTCATGGCTTCCGGCGGAGTTTTAAGCACCGAGTCTGTTTGATTATCCTCCGCAAGAACATTTGAAGGCAAAAGCAGGCACGTGATGACCAAAGCCAATAATAGACGTTTCATAATAATCCTCATTTCTTAGTTTGTAACCGTTCAGGGTATTCTTAAGTGTTGAGCAACACACCCAAGACCAAATACCCGGTTCCTTTGCCCAAATGAAGCTAATACTCGTTCCTTACTTGTCATACATACGTCCGCTCTCTCCCTTTACTCCTTAAACAATTCCACTTCCCAGAATGACGGCACATCCGTGGCTTGGAGGATGTTTAATCTTACCTGTCTGGCCTTAACCGGTTTGAAGTCTGCCCAATAATCATCACCGATCGTGGCGCCTTTATGTATGGTCACCCACTGCCCGTCTTTCCTGATCTGCAGTTCGAACTTCCTGGTGACGTCCCAGTATTCCCGGATACTTACCTTGGAAAAGCGTTTGGCTTGGCCCAGATCGATTTCCACCCAGCCGTCCTTTGTGTTTGCCGCGCTTGCCCAACGGGTATTATGCTTGTCGTCACACATTTTCTCAGCACTAAATTGATTGCCGTAATCCCAGACCGAAGAACTGATCACTTTGCAGCCGCTTAGATCAATTCGCTTCGGAGCCAGCAGAGAGCGTTCCGTCATTATCTTACCAAGTTCAGTTAGCTGTTTAATGTCTTCTTCCCTGAAACTGCCTGTATAATCAGGCGCACAGGCAAGCATGATGTTACTGGCGCCGCGTTTGCGAGCCTCTTCTATCCAGCCGTAAAGGAATATGGGCGCAAACGGCTTGCTCGGGACAAAAGATTTCCCCTCACCGTAAGTAAACCAGGATGCACCAGGATAATCCCACGCGTCAGTGTAAGCGTCTTCGCCGGGAGATATTCGGTTTTGCGAGGTGGGAGCATATTCGAATGGAATGTAATAAGTCTTGTCACCGACCTTACGGATCGGATTATGACCGGCCGCAGGCGGCAGATTCACCTCGCCATTGACAACATCTGAAGGAAAGCCGCTCAGGACACTGCCATCCTCGAGGCCATTGTTGACCATAACGATGCAATTGGGATTGACGTTCTTCAGAGAATCGTATATTTCCTGTTGCGACAGATCAGGTGTTAACCAGCCTAAGTCCAGCCTCGCCATGTCAATCCAGAAATAGGGAATGGGCCCATATTTTGTCGCGAGTTCGTGCAGCTGGGCAAGAATCAAGGCGCGTGCATTCGGGTTCGGATTATGTTTGTCGCTGCCCCACAGGCAGTAGTAGATTCCCGGCTTGATATTCTGACGCCTGCATTCTTCCACATACTGCTTTACGATATCGGTCTTAACGCCGCTGTGCATTACATCACATTCACTTGTCGCGCTGTCCCAGAGCAGGAAATCGGAGGTATACCGCACCGTCAGTATGGCATGGTCCATCCCCGCTGCCTTGAATGTACTGACCCACTGACGAACATCCAGTTTTGTCGGCGCAAAAAGATTAACATCGTTTGACGTGGTAAACTCTTTGCCGGTATACTGGGGCATGTTGTAACAGAGAAACGCGCCAAACTTGAATTCCGACCATCGCTTCATCAAGGGATCGTCTTTTGTCAGGGCCGGATGATGATGCTTCGACATATTGATCTTATACGTCGCCGTCACCTTCCCGTTATCTGTAACCGTGATCTCGCTGTCGCCGTTATCGAGCCGCTTCTCGGTAACTGTGATACCTTCTTCGGCAAAAACAGGATCAATGGGAAAAACTGCTACTGCCATAATCACCAAATAACATCTTCTTCTTGTCATCATTTTCGTAACCATTCACGGTCCTCAGAGCCATTCTGGGATATTTTCCCGCTGAACGAGATGATCTACATTCTCGTCAAAGCGGTTTGTGTTGTCAAGAATCTGCGGCCAAAGGCACGCCCTCCCCATAGGCGGTATTGCGCCACGGCGGCCAATCGTGACAATTGTCGGCATGGACGCCAAGGACCGGAAGATCGAACGATTGGAGCGACTGGTCGCCAAACAAGCGGCGATAATCGAAAAGTTGACGCAACGAGTCGATCAACTCGAACACAAATTGGCCGCCGCCCGGGAAAGACTCTTCCAATTCGTCGAAGCCGCCGTCCG
>SDBV01008589.1_pt1 | contig 13738 bp, 26 predicted proteins | sample 2277081 | NCBI WGS metagenome assembly SDBV01 (sample SAMN10402039, study PRJNA504765) | marine sediment metagenome | isolation source: marine sediment core GS10_PC15, 223 cmbsf | place: Arctic Ocean: Southern Knipovich Ridge | collected 2010 | reverse complement strand
ACAGGATAACCCCAAATCGCACTATTCTCACTTATATAGGTTATTTCATAATCGGCGTACAATTCGTCATAAGTAATCACACTCCGGGTAGTTACCAATTCCGTACCCGGCCTCTTAACGGCGTTGCCGTAAAGGTCGGGAATCATATTCTCCAACTTACGGCAACCGCCGGTGTATTTTTCAATGTCTTTACGCGCATCGAGTTCCGGTGAAAGCTCACCTGAGTTAAATTTTATTACATTAATATTTGTCATAAATTTATCACTTGTATAGGCGGAGCAGTAACTTCCTCTTCATAGACGTTAGTTACAGTTGTCTGAGTTATATTTATCGTTCCAATATCAGCTTCGTTCGCACCATCCCAAAATATCTCACCTTGCGCTACAGCTATATCATTGTCGGCATTTATCGAACCGGCAACTTGACGCATTATCTGTACTCTATATGACTGTAATGTTGTATCAGTTATCGCAGACGGAAAATCAACAGAGTAATAATCGCTATCAGCCTGATTAGCTAAAACTACATCATACCTGTCTATGTCGGCATCTGTATATGGCGTTACAAACTCACCACCTGTGTTATCCCATATAGCATCGTCCGACTTGCGCCATATAAGGGCATATAAGGTTTCGCCCTCTTCAAAAGAATGCCACAGTTCGTTTGAGACGATGCACCTCCTAACCCAAAGTCCGTTTTTTACCTGTTGGTTTCGGCGTTAATGAACCAGTTAAAAAGGTCTGTTCAAATCCCGACCTGCCGACCTTTTCCTTTAAGGCAAATTCCTCGGCCTCTTCCTGGACTACGGGAACAGGAGGCGGAGGTGGAAGCGGAGGAGCTTCGACCGGTTTTGGTTTTCCACCAAATAATCCACCCATAATTATTCCTTTCTATGCGCTTCCCAGGCGAGAGTCAATTCTACCGCCCTTGGTCGCTCTTATGTCATTCCACGGGAAATTATCCGCTCTTCCCTTACCGTCGATTTCCTGCCTGTTAATGGCCCTTACCTGTCTCATAAGAGGTTTCAATTCTTTCCGAAAATCATCTTTGATTCCTCTTCCATTTGAACCACCACCGGCAAGAGGGCCGACCAGTTTCAATGCTAATTGCAGAATAAGAACTTCGGTGAACAAAGGCGTAAACTCAGTTGTATCGGTAACTTTTCTAACGTAACGAATTTGCATAGTATTATCATTCGATAGCATTCGCTGCCCCTCGATAGCAAAAGACCTCCGCGTATTATCGACAAGCCTGTTATCGTAAATTGACCTTAAACACAGATAATCACTTGGGAGTTCAAACTGATTATCCCACTCAAAAGCAGGACTATTTGTATCAAGGGTCAATGCTGCCCTTACGTCGGCAAACCGCCAAAAATGAGATTGTAACAATGCGTCTTTGGTCTGGCCGTAGTGAAGCAAACACTGAACGCTCTGCTTACTCGTTATATCACCGAAAGTAAACTGTTTAGCACCGAGCCTTCCGAGCGATTGATTACACAAATCAACTTCTTCTGTCGTAAGCGCCATTATGTCTCCCTCACTTTGACGTTAAACTCCAACTCAGCGTTATCATCGGCATTGACCAGCCACGTCATAGTCGTAGCTTGGGCTTGGGATAATTTAAGCGTATGAATAAATAGTTTATCCCCATTCGTCTTGGTGTTAAAATCAAGTTGGTCCGCTTTTGTATAGAACGTCAGTTCTTCTTCAATTTCAATTGCCATAATAACTCCTTATGCTATAAAACCTTCTACATACAAAGCGTAAGCACCACCGGCAGTTACATTAAGAGCCTGGCTGACTGTCAACTTAATCGGTCTTGTAAAATCTATAGAGACACTCGTTCCGCCAGCGGCAAGAAAAGTGTACGGGCCAAGCAATGCCGTGGTAGAGTCATTGAGTACCACCGTCTGAGCAACGGCACAGTTTATAACCAATTTCGTTATATACAAACTCTTACCAGTTACAGCGGCTTTGACTTCTGAATTAGATGCTGCGTCTGTCTCTGTAGCATTGACAGCCCAAAAAGACCTTGCAAGCGGTGCCTGAGTTATATCTAATGTGGTTACAACAATATCTGCCATTATCCACCTCCCTTATGTCTTTCTGGGTAATCTGCCTGGTCTGCATTTGCCTGAGAATCAGCAGCAGCAATACCACCCGGAAACGACAACGTTCCTGATGATGCATCAGAAAAACTTGGTGTCGAACTTATCTCTGAATTTTCGGCGACGAACAAGTCGAACATATTATCAAAATCATCGACCGTCATACCGCCTAACCCTTTGTACCGATTACGTACCACGTACGCTCTTAACGAATGCGTAGCGGACGTTGCACCGGTTGTAAAATCGTCAGCCATAATAAAACTCCTTATTTTCCGAATATTTTTTCGTAATTACTGTCATACAATTTTTTATTTACCAAACGAGGCCTGTCGCCTTTACCGGTACTTGCAGGAGTGCCATCCCTATTGCAATGCCCAGCCTTGACACCTCGGCGAATGGCTTCTTCTTTAACATTGGCTTCGCTTTCAAGAAAAGAGACGCCTTCGCCCGATTGATGATGTTTTGCTCGTTTTAAGATTTCCAAAACATAAATCTCCTGAACCATCGCCGTTTGGGCATTATCTTGTGCCCACAATGACACTTATAAAACCGCACACCGTCCTCCCTCACGCGAGGGAAGACCATGTACGATTTACATTTAGGACATTGAGGATTAGCTGTAACCAATCCCGTTTGCGCCGTTGGTAACATTACTTTTTCTTGTCGCCTTTCTTAACTCTTTGTCCTGTTTTCGTGTCTATTTTCATAATTTATTCCTTGAAAAAGATAGGAACGCCGAAGCGTCCCTATCGGTTAAAGTTTACGTACTGCACATCAGGAAAATCATCGGCCCTGCGATACCACCGGTTCCAGAGTGAAGAATGTAACCGGCTACCTGATTCTTGCCCGCGCCAGTTGCAGCATCTACTTCAAGAATACCTGCATTAGCAGCCCAGAAAGTCATTCTTTCATTTGCAGCGGCATCGTCAAGACTTGTGTTGACCGGGCTAATCAAAGCCGGCCCCCAAGTCTGACACCATACATTCTCGCCAGACGAAGCGGTTACTCCCGGAACGCCTACCCAAGCAGCAAACTGATTAGTTGTTTCTGAAGTCAATCTGTAAGGGTTGGGGAAGATTTCGTGCGAATCAGAAGTTGTCGAAATAGTGGCCAAAGGAGCTTCAAGGAACATCCTTGTAGTCGAACCAACCGTAGCTTCATTACCTACAATAGCCCTGAACTCGGAATTGTCTATTGTGGATTTGTAAATCTCGACAAAAGCACCAGCTAACTGGTCTTCAGTAATAGAAGCAACAGTGGCCGTAAGTTCGAGGCTTCCAGCAGGAACTTCAACGGGATTAGTCGTGAAACTCAACACCGCCGCAGCCGTTGAAGCAACACCATGATACGACACACAACCACCCGTGGTAAGTCCCATATACTTAAATACACGACCATCCCAAGTAATATATCTTGTGCCATAAACAAATCTCTGAGTTGTCTCAGATGTATAGACACTCAAAAACGGAGCATCAGGTACACTCTCAGCAAAATCCTTTGGTGTAGCGACCCAGTCAAGAGGCCGAAATGGAAATTGAAATATTTCAGACATTTTAGTCTCCTTTCTTAAACAGTATCGAGTAAAATTTCGACAACTGCCGGGCCTTCGACCCGTGTGGCCCCAATTGACATTTCGACATAAACCTGTGTAGAATAGTTTTTGTCGTCTCGTTCCGATATACGAACCGTAGGTTCCTCAGACACGGCGAGGACTATCGCGTCTTGGGCAAAAGCATAACACTCTGTCGTAGCAGTGTCGGTAGTATTGGCAGAAAGAAGCGTGGACTTGATAAACTTAAAGCCCATAAACGTATCTAACTGGCCCATTGCTAAAGCTTTTACTGTATTAAAATCGGCACTTTTAACCTCTGTGGTGTTCAATAGTTGATTGATGTTGAACGGATTACATAAGAAATACCTCTGGCGTGCATCGTCAATATTTGCGTCATCGAGTAATTGCTTACAAGTGAGCAACTTGGCGATAGTCAAAGGAGTCTCAGTAGTACCGCTATGGGCACTACCTGCGGCAACAATTGTACCATCGCCGTCAATTAATCGACATTCACCGGCGGCTGAATTAAGGATGGTTGTTCCGCCGGTGTGTCCGCCGAAAGCGGCTCCGCCTAAAGCGGTAATCAGAACTTCATCAATCGTCCTGTTGAACGCCATCATAGCGTTCTGAGCATAAGTTGACTGAGGGTCAATAAGCATTTTTAACTTATCAACATTATCAATCAAATCGGCCCAGTTGTAGTCTGCCATTGTTAATTTGCGTCTGGAATGTGGAGTATCTATCTGGGGAGTATTTCCATGTCGAGAACTAATCAATTGTGCAGCCGTAGGACTGACGCGCTCGACAAAGAAGGTATCACCAGTAATATCTTCCATTCTGGCAACTTGACGAATCAAAGACTCTTTCTGCTGACTTAACAACAGAATATTAGCCTTAAACTGGTCAACAAAGGCAGTTGTTATCTGGAATGACATGAGATAACCTTTCTGCATAAGTTGCATTACTCGGAATGGCTGCCCGCAATCGGACCTATCCTACCTATCGCCGGTAAGCGTGTGGATTACCACAATCTCCGAGACCTCGAAAGGCTACCTCTATATTTTAACACCTTAATCAGACTTTTTTGAGCTACCTGATTTCAGTGGTTTAACTCCTAATGCCAATAAATAACATACGTGGCAAATTCTGAATTTGAACTTGCCGAATATTTTTTCAACTCTTTCTCTTGCGCGAGAAGGACTTAACAAAGCCAATTCTTTAGCGAAATGGTCATAACCTTCACCGTCGTTTAAATCGTGTTCACATATATCGCACTTCATACTTTTATCCCGTCTTGGTTACTTTGGCTTTCTGTTGAAACAATTGAGATACTTTCTTGACCGATATTCTGTGCTGTTCCTTTGTAAATCCATGTTTTGCAAAATCAGGACTGTACGCTTTGCTTGCGACTTCGTTGTCTATCTGGGTCTGTATATCGTCGGGCGTCGGTATCATCTCAACATTAACTGGACTTGCCTCGGAGAACTTCGCTCCGAGATTAGACATTGCCCTGATAAAATCAGGGTCAGAACCGAATTTGCCTGCAAGTCGTTCCTGAAACTCCGCATCGCCAAGAACGGCGGCATCCATCGCTACATTTCCAAGATGTTTCTTCTGTTCAAAGGCATTGCCCCAATCGGAATATAATTTATCTTTCAAAGTAGTTGCTTCAAGTTCTTTGTCCTGTCCCCTTTTAGTCAATTCGGCAATTACCAAGTTATTATTAAACTCAAATAGCGCATCAGCTTGTTTTTTGCTTAAACCCAATTTGTGCATTAAATCCTGTGTCGCTGTTGCCGCCTCTGTGTTGTAATATTCTTCCGGTAACGCCTCCGGTCGGGCAAAACCATAATCCGCTGCCGTCTCCGGTCGGCCACCGGCCTTGTGCCAAGCCTCTATCTCTGCCTCGCTTGACGCCTCAGTCAATAGGGCTATCTTGTCCGCACCGACCATCTTCTGCGCCCTTACCGTCATATCGGCAAGCGCATCAACTGACTTTGCGTTTTTCAACGTCGGGTTATCTCGTAACGCCTCGTCTGTTAAGCACTGTGTCCAGTTCTCTGTAAAGTTCCCATCTTCACCAAACATTGTAGGAGCGGGTTCGGGCGTTGGTTCTGGAGCAGGCGTTGGTTCATTATCAGGCATTTACTTTCTCCTTTTTTGTAAATTGTTTTTTGTTCTCCGGGTCATTCAAATACGCATCGGCGATAGTTTCGAGTAATTCAACGTGAAAACTTTCCGTTTTAACGCCAGGATTGTTTTCCGCAAAGATACGCTCATCCAAACTTGTCATACAGAAAAACTTCTTACTACCAGCGTTAATCTGAATAACTTTTTTCATCTTTTCTTGTTCGGGTTCTTTTTCTGGAACTACACTCATCGCTTTCTTTGCTATAATCTCCAGCAAATCCACCCGATTTTCTAAATTGTCAAGCCTATCCATAACTTCACTCATTCTTTTTCTCCTTAATCGTTTCCGTTTGCTTGACCTTGTTAGGGTCTGATTCTAATATACCTCGTATATATAAAATGACATATCTTTTGCCTTCATTAAAGGCTGTGCCATATTGATTGTTCGGGACGAAAGTAGATACTTCCTCTAAACACTCCAAAGATAACTTTTCAAGAACGCGCTTTCCCTCCGGCGTTCCGAACGTGCCTTGAGTATCCATTATCAACTGTTTGGCTTTATCGTCTCTATCCATTAAGTCTTTCCTAAAATCAACCACGAAAAGGCATCGGTAACAGCCGCAGCATCTATAACCATTCCAAGATTACCGTCTGGATTAACCGGGATATAAGTTGATTCACCTACGTTCAAGACCAAATCGGCGGTAGTAGATGTTATCGTTCCCGTTCCCGTCGTATCGACTGTAATATAAATCGTTCCAACCTCGGCCTTGAGATAGACACCGTATATTTTATTTAATGCAATATGGTCAACCATATCGAATAACTGTATCGCCGTAGTGGTAGCTGTTTCAACTATCGTATATCCCGACTGGACCTCAACAGGGACAGTCAACGTAGCTGTATTGTCCATCTCTACGTCGTTACCAATACCGGTTACTTTAATGTTAGTTTTTAATATTGCTGCTCCTGCCATTATTTACTCCTTTTCTTAGGATGTTTTGCTAACCGCTTTGCAACTCTTTTTTAATCTGTTCAATCTCGTCCGCAATCTCTTTCAATCGCTCATTGTTTTTTTTAATTTGTTCGTCATTTTTCTTCATCTGTTCTTTTATTTCTTTTACAGTTTCCATATTATGCCCCTACCACTGCTTCTGCAACTGACCCCTCTTCAGGGGCCTTTGTTGTTTGGCCATAGGCAGCACCGGCAACCTGAGCCGCCTGTAGAGCCATCTGAGCATCCTTCTCGGCCTGCCTCTGGGCACGCTTGGCCTCAACCTCTTCAAGGGTTGCTATGTCCTCGATGGATACTCCCAAAGTCTCACCAACACGCCTGAACCCACCGTCCATATTGATATTGTCAATCGCCGGGAATACCGGGTCGATGTCCATAGCCATACTAACCCACTGCCTGTAACCGCGGGATTCCTGACTCTTTAACTCCATCGCAAGACGACCTACATATTCTATCTTGAACTGCGCGCCTTCCATCTCAGGAGGTAAGTCTGGAAACTGTCCATTCCTTTGAAGTAACATAATATCTCTCGTTACCAGAGGATTCAACCATTCCTGAGTTATCTTGCCGTAAGACAGGCCTAATCTCTGGAGACCTTCAATTAACCTTTCTCTGATTTCTAACTGTGTTCTTCTGTCGCCTTTCAAGTCTCTCAATTGTACGAAAATATCGTTCAGGAAAATCTCTTTTACTTCCTGCCTCTCCATTTCAAGAACTTCTCTGGTAATCGGGAAACTACCTCTGACTCCCTGGTCTATCGCCTTAATCGTACCCGGCTCCGTCCAGTTTACTGCGCCTTTGAAAGTCTTGACCTCACCATCAAATGACGGGTCAACTTCAAGCGGCGAATCGTTCCACTTACTTCCGCATTCGAGAAAATCTCTTTTTATCTGCTGTAAACCTCTGACCGCAGGCAGGGCGAACGTGCCCGGCCCTCTACCCCAGACCTCACTCGATGACTGAGACCATCTCGGAACCTGATGAGGAAACTCTCTGAAACCACCTTCATTGTCCCTTCCTTTAGGATTGATACCCTTAATAATCATCTTATCTTTAACGTCTATGTTTATAGACTCGAACGGCATGTTCTGATTATCGGTCAGTCTTGGGTTTCTCTTTTCCCTCGGACGAATAATGCGAATGAACCAGAATTTTTCGTTTTTCTTTTTACCTTCTTTCATCGCCTCCGTAACGGACTTGCCTACATTATCCTCGCCAAACTCCTGGACGGCCTGCCTTGCGGTCAAAGGATACTTAATCAACATAACATCTACAATACCCATACTGTTCTGCATAATAAGATACTGGCCTATGTCGTAGTCTTTGTAAGTCAATCCTGTCCCCGGAATCCATTCGGAGAACATATTACCCGTCCCGAACACTACAAGAGAACGAAGGGTCTCGTTGGCCTGTAAGATGAAATTGGAAGATGCTCGTTTCTCGTGAGAGATTTCCGTTATCTGGCCGAGGACTCTTTTGATACTTTCTATTTCATTTAATCTCCGGTCGGACATTATTATATTGTAAAACCTCTGGCCGGGCGGGAACCAGTTTATAAAAAGACCGGACGCCATTTCTATCGAAGCCATTACTCCTGTCGGGTCGGATAAAGTAAACTCTTCACCCGGAGTTCTTATAGTCATTATCTGGCTCTCACGAGGAAACATCAGGTCAGAAGTATTCTGGTAAAGCGTTCTGAAATTGGCCGCCCTTGTCTCTTCTTTGTTATACATCGAAATTAATTCTTCTGCTCGTTCACTCATTTAAACCACCCAATATACTTTTGATAGATTCAGTATCTTCACAAACCATTGCCAATCCTACCGCAGCTTTGTATCTTGCATTATTCGCTGGAACACAAGACCTGTAATGTTCTACATAAGGCTTTGTTATACTCTCACTGCAATATTCGCATTTTTCCATGTTTTCATCCCTTATTGTTAGTTGCTGTTTGTCTTTGTTTCTGCCTACCTCTTCGGGCCACTCTACTCTTGGAAGCGGCAAGCATAAAGTAATTCAAAGCGTTTCTGTAATGTTCTTTCTTGCCCTTGTACCTATAAGCCTTGGCGCCGGTTCTTTTATTGGTCTCTAACAACTTGTAAGCATTACACATCTGTTTGGCGAATTCTTTGACCTCTGGATGAGAACTCCTCGGTATAGTCAACATACCCGGTTCAACTACCATTCTATGGGTCTCGTCAAACAGGGCGGTTCGATAGTCCTTAACTATCTTTTTAAGAGTGTCCCACGTTCTTGTATAAGCGGGATTGTCGGAATACTCACATAGGAAAATCTTATACGGTTCCTGCTTCTGGAATTGCCTGACTATATCAGTGTCAGGACGAATATCAATTACCGCGCTCTTTACATTGAACCTTCGTGCAAGGTCGTGTATCCGGTCCCACGCCTCTAATCCTGAAAACTGCGCCATCTTGACTAAAGTATATTGGTCATCACCCGACTTCGTTCCTATTATAACGTGCTTTGTATCACCTACATCAACTCCCATTGCGCACGGCCCGGAATGACTATTGTACATGCCGTCATTATTACAACATTCGAAGACCTGAGACATTACCAACCTGTCCTCTTCGGCGATATACGGAAGACCTAATCTTAGCCTATAGACATCGGCAAGGTTCCCTTCTGGCGGATTACGAAAGTTATGTAGAATCTCCAACGGGTCATTGAAGGTTGAAGTAAGTTGGCTCCAATGATAACCGTGCATAAAGTCAGAATTAGCTTTTGTTTCTGGCTGCCATTCACCATCTCGAATAAATACTTCTCTACCACAATTTTTACAAGCTATATAACCAGTTCCATCCGCCCTTGTACCAACGCATCTTTCAGGACTTCCACCTTCAATATCTTCCATAAAAAACAACTCTGCGCAAGTCCACTTTCCACAAGAATTACATTTACGATACCAATATCTCTGGTCGGAAAGCTCGAACATCTTATCTATTCCCTCGCCAGGGACTAACGGATTGGAAAGAAAAACTTCTTCTTTTACGTGAGAATGACCATATCTACCCCTTGCCTTAGCGATGACCTCCATAATCTCATCCATTTTGTCGAGTTCGTCGAATTTAATCGAATCAACAGGAATAGAAATCATTTGTGCCGACTCTTTGACATCGTGTAATTTTTGACTCAACCTTGCACTGCGTAGATACAGAAAAGAACCATGAACTTTTTTTAATGTAGCGGTATCTGTGCCCTTACCACCAGGCTTGACGTATTTTCCTATAGAATCATGATTGGCAAGCATAAGAGGATTGAACCTGGATTTTGCAAAATCCTGGACAGTATCATCGGTAGGGAACATATAGAGGTCGCCGGAAGGATGATGTCTGTGAATCAAAGCCCACAAAGTTCTTAGAACTTCAATCTCCGTCCAACCACCCTGAGTGGCTTTTCTATAACATCTTCGCCTAACTTTAGAACACATAGGTTCTAACTGATACTCGTGGTCAAGGAACGAGAATTCGCCAGCTTGGAGCTTGATATGCTTCTTGGTCGCCCAATAACCGGCGTTCACAGAACAAATATCGTTTAAACTATCCACCAATGGAACTCTTCCTCGTAAAAATAAACTATTAAAAGATTCGGTCCAGATATTATTATCATAAGTTAATCCGTACTAAATTATCCCACTGAATCAACAACTTCTTTCGGCAAAGGTGCGGGTTCGGCAATCGCTGCCATTATTACTCTAACATCGTCGCCGGTAACACCGTGATAACCGTCGCCCTCAGATGTTTCTGCGTCCCAATGCTTGATAACTTGCCAGATTCTCTCGAATAAATCGTCATCCGAAAGCACGATTTTATCCAATTCCGCCTCAACTTCATCCGCTATAGCCACAGCTAAATCCGTGTCCATTGTTTTGTGCTCGTTATATTTAGAACACCAACCACGAGCAACCGCACCTAATAATTCTTCTCTTGTCATTTTTCTTTCTCCTACTCACAACTACAGTATTTAATCTTATCACCGCTATAACTATATACAGGGATGTCGTGGAAAGTACTCCATACTGAATCTATGTCGCTATGCCTGTTCATGTGCCGTTGCCATTCCTTATACTTCGCCATCGGCAGGTAGATGTAGGCGCAAGAACCTTCTCCTTGCTCACTTTCATAACCGTGTTTTGCCAGACCCGCCTCAAGCTCCTGCTCAAGCGAAGGCTTGATGTAAATTAGTTCTTGCCATTGACCTTCCTTGTAAATCATCGGCGGGAAATCAGGGTTAGCTACAAAATATCTACCTTCAGTGGAATCACGTAAAGAAGTCTTGCTTGAAACCCACTTCTCAGGCAAAGACCTAATCGCTTCCATATACTCCTTATCCATTATCTTTCCCCTAAGCTACCTTCCAACCCAAATCAAGCGAAACACCGTAATCATAAAGACCTTTTTTGGCCCATTTCTCAAGAGTACGCCATGCCTGCTTGGAATTGCGAATCATACCCAAAACTAACATCGACGAGATAATATCACGCGGAGACCTACCTGTTGATATTCTGTCCCAAAGAAAAGTTTCATTTGCAATATCCATTATTCTAAGCTACCTTCCATACTCCATCCACCATCTCACATACACCTTCATAGTCAAAATCGCCTGGAATCGGGACACGATTAGCCTTCAATCCGGCGTTGGCCAATTCCGCCGAACTCATAACCTCGCCCCAGTTTAACTTCTCTGGATTAGTGCGGGAGGCATACCTGTCAGGGTAACATAAGGCGTGTTGATAACTCACTCGTTCCTCACAAGCCGCAACACCGTTCTCATCTACCATATTCTCACAAGTAACACATTCCTCTCGAAATTGAACACCTTGTCCGACTTTGTCCGGGTTCACCGTTTGTCCGGGTTCGCCAGAAGTATTTGTCCGACTTACAGCTTTGCGGCACCTGTCCGAACAAAATGACCGCTGACGGCCAGAAAGCTCATTATCACATTTTTCGTTCATACATTGCATTTATCATTCCCCTTTAATAAAGATTGCCCGTAATATAAAGAAATCCAAGTATAAACCCAACCACTAACTCTACCGCAACTAATCCCATAAATAGCGTAAAGGGCCAGGGAGGGCCAGTATTGCTTCCGTTACTATTCATTTGTCATTCTCCTTTAACCTCATACGAAACCGAGACTTATCAAAAGAAACGGAACGACGAAAATTAAAAGACAGACCACCATACAATAAACGAAACTTCCTTAAATCACGAATAAACCTTTTGTAATCCATACTCATTCTCCTTTGTCCATAATTAGTTGACTCCATATATAATTCGTTAGGGGTAATGCACTTACGCTTTAGCTAAACCTCAAGGCGACTGCACATATCTGACAACTTCTTCACAACTAAGGACAGCCTGTCATTAGTGTTCCCAATTTCACTTGCCAACGATACAAGAGATGCCTTTTCCATCTCCGGTTCGGGCGTTAATTCGCTTGCTTGGAGTACATTGCCAAGCCGAGACTCCACATTGGCAAATGTTTCTTCCAAATTACCAACAAGGTCAACATATAGCTTTAACTGTGCTGTAACTTGACCTTCGCCTTTAACAACTCCTGGTTCACTCATTCTTTTCTCCTTTTCTAAAGTAAATTTGTCCACTTTTACTAAACCCGACATATAATGCTCGCTACATAATGCACTTAGCCCCACCGGCCCCCTTGGGGGTTAAGCCTTTATTTAGGGGGGGGGGGGCATCATCCAACCTCTTTTAATCGACTGTTAATCAGGTACGACGCTGCGGCTGCCAACAAGTCCAAGTCCTCCTTGAAATGCCCCAAGCCCCAGTTACAGGCATTGCACAGCACTCCTCTAACCTTGCCCGACGTATGGCAGTGGTCTATGTACGGCTTATCAAGCCCATTGCCACAGATACTGCAATTATTAGATTGTTTCTTAAGTATGCTTCGATACTCTTGCTTGCCTATGCCGTAGAGTCTCAGCACGTGAGCTTCCCTGGCTCGGTGGTAATAAACGGCATTACGTGGGTATTTTCTGCGATGATGAGTCTCACATAACTTCCCCCTTTTATTATGGCCGTTATTCCTTGCTACGTTGCTACAGCCTTTAACTTCGCACTGTTTCATAATTAACTCCTATTAACTTGTCAAAGGGCACCTTTTCCCCTTGTTCTGCCTTTAAGCCACTGACGGGCCTCCTGTGGCCTTACGTGGGCGATTAAGCGTAGCCTTTACGTTAGCTTCGCCCCATTCTCGCCAGTCTCGGCTATTCATGAAAGCAGGAACCCAGCATCTGCCATGCCTGGCTATTATTGCTGTACGTGTTTGTTTCTCTGTATTAGTCATAGTTTAGCCTGCCTCTGACGGTCTTAGGCGCAAGTCATGGCGCAGCTTCCACGCTGCATAAGCCTCAAGCTCGGCTTGTTCAGTGGCTGTCAAGGCCTTAGTCTGCTCTGTATCGGTAAGGATAGTCTGAACATGCAGGCCTGTAATAGCGTTCTGTTCGCGTACAGCCGCAACCATGCCCGAAGGATTGGCCTGCTTCTTGGCTATGGCGTGAGCTTCGTCAAGCTTTTTACATTGGGATTCTTTAGTTATCTCCACTTTTTCGGCTAATTCAACCATCTTATCACTTATTGCTTGCTTTATACTATCATTTCCCATCAATCTTGCTGCGTGAGCATCCCAACCAGACTTAGTGTTTGGATATGCCTTTTTATAAGCTTGGCTTGCGTTATGGCCATTTATCATGTATTCGTTGATAAAAGCTTTTTGTTTATCGTTTATGGCAATTTATTCCCTTATCTTGTTATTTTAAGCACAACTACCTATTGACTTTGTTCGTGTTATAGGTTATAGTTTACTTAGAGCATAGGAAACTCCCGATTTAGCAGCAGTTCTTTTATAAGTACATAAAGCAGAGGTCGGAAAGTGAGGTCTATTATGC
>SDBV01008588.1_pt1 | contig 13739 bp, 14 predicted proteins | sample 2277081 | NCBI WGS metagenome assembly SDBV01 (sample SAMN10402039, study PRJNA504765) | marine sediment metagenome | isolation source: marine sediment core GS10_PC15, 223 cmbsf | place: Arctic Ocean: Southern Knipovich Ridge | collected 2010 | reverse complement strand
CCGAGAGTTGAAGTCAGCATTTCACCGGCAGTAGCCATTGAGATAACTGGCATTGCGGCCATAAAACGATTCCTCCAAAACGAAGGCGTCGAATGATTATGGAAGGCAAAACAATTCGTAATGGTGAGCTGGCAGGCATTGTTGGCCTTATCGGCATAGACAGAAAGCGCGGACTTGGCGAAAGCCTTTGTAATGGTTTAAAAGGGAAATGTCAGTATGGATACTAAGATAACGGACAAAAATCCTTTTGGGTATAGTCGTTACGGTTTTGCCTGGGAGCATATACCACAGGCCGGCGGTGCACATCTCGACTTTGGTTGTAATGACGGAGCCTTTCTTGAATTGCTGAAATCTAAAGATCTACAGCAACTGGCAGGAGCCGATATGTCAGAAGATGCTGTTACAAAAGCTAAACAGCAACTTCCAGATAGTGACATAAGACATATTCACCAAACGGCACCTTTGCCCTTTGAAGAGGCCCAATTTGCATCAATTACTCTTCTCGATGTTCTTGAGCATGTATATGAGCAGAAGGAATTGTTAGATGAGCTTAGCAGGGTTTTAAAGGACGACGGGATTTTAATAGTTACTGTGCCGGAAAAACATCTGTTCTCTTTTTTCGATATGGGAAATTTCAAGTTCTTATTTCCAAAACTGCATCGGTGGTATATATGCCGTAAATACTCTGAACAGGAGTATTTGCATCGCTACGTTTCTAATTCAGAGGGTTTTATAGGTGACATCTCGGCGAAAAAAGGATGGCATGAGCATTTTTCACGGTCAGGCTTGGCAAAGCTGCTCGGTGATTCCGGCTTTACCGTGGAAACATTTGACGGCTCCGGGTTTTTCCGTCGAATAATTACCATCATTAATTATTTTTTCAAATGGTGTAAGCTGCTGCAGCCTTTTATGAAATGGGTTAAGGCTCTTGATGCTAGGTTATTTAAATCAACAAATCTGTTCTCTGTATCTCGAAAAATCAAAAATTAAAATTGGTTTGTCTCGATTCAGTTGACGAAAAAACTGAAAGATATTAACCAGATTGTAAAAAATGTTGCGTCTCACATAAATAAAAGGATATCCCGTTTGATATTTAAAAATGGAAGTTAAAGAATGCATTGTGATGTTTTAGTAGGTTATGCTTGGTGTCGATCGAGCTATACGGCGATTCGAAGTTTGAATCGTTTGGGTTTACGTGTGGCAGCGGCAGATAGTACGAAGTTTGGCATGGGACAATGCTCCAAACACTCATTAGCACGATATGTTCACGCTGAGCCTCAGACAAATCCAGAACAGTTTATTTCAGATATAGCAATAATTTTGAATAAGTGTGGAGCTAAGTTTTATCTTCCAGGCCATGATGAAGGAGAGATAGTGGCGAAATATCGCCACCTTCTTCCACAGAACGTAATTATTCCTCTGGTAGATTATAAAAGTCTTGTTTTTGCGAATAACAAGATGGATACGGCTCGGGCCGCTCTTAAACTGGGAATTCCTACACCTCGTATAATTGATTACCAGCAACCGGAAGAACTTGAGCGCAGGTTACTTGAGTTTGATAGTTCTGTGGTTATAAAATTGCGTCGAGGTTCCGGAGCAAAAGGGGTTTTTTATGCTAATAATGCTGAAAAAGCCGTTTCAATGGTTAAAAAGCTTATAGATGATTATGAATTGAAGCCAGACCGCTATCCTGTTGTTCAGGAAAAGGTCGCTGGAGAAGGATGGGGTGTTTCATGTCTTTATCACGAAGGCGAACGAATAGCATCCTTTACCCATCGTCGGTTGCGTGAAAAAACTGTTAGTGGAGGAACAAGTACACTGCGAGAATCGGTGCATAATCAGCCAATGGAGCAATATGCACATAAGCTTTTGGATAGTCTTAAATGGCACGGCCTTGCAATGGTCGAGTTTAAATGGGACCCCAAAAACGAACAGGCATGGTTTATCGAGATTAACCCCCGTCTTTGGGGAAGTATAGCATTGCCCGTAGCGTGTGGAGTTGATTTTCCTGCGATGTCATATTTTTCAGCAACAGGCAGAGTCGAAAAAGCCCGAAAAATGGTTTGTGATTATGAAGATGGTATAGTAGCGCGTTGGTATCTGGGTGATCTTATATTAAGTGTCAGTCTTTTGGCTCAAATGCGTTTTCTTGATGCAATTCGATTATTGCCGTCGGGTAAAGCAGATGTTTTCGATGATTTATTTTTAGATGATGTAATTGCTACTGCTTCAGAATTTACATCTTATTTTATACGGTTTTTGAAATTCCGATCAACTAATCCACTTGATCGGGGAACCCTTGGATAGTTAATGGAATATCTACCTTAGACCGTAGAACTGAAAGAAATATCAGCATGTAATCATGGATAAAAGACTTGACCCTAAAAATTTAAACGTTTTTGATCTTGATGGTACGTTGATATCCGTTGATAGCTTCGTGGCGATAATTAAATTAATGCTCATTGGTTTATTCAAACGTGTTAATTTCAGCTCTTTTGTACCATTGTTTTTGTATTGTGCATTACGAAAATTAAGTATTATATCGCATTTGAATTTTAAAAAAGAAGTAGTCAAGATATTTGAACGAGCTTTCAATGAAGATCAAAAGCAGGATATGATAAATGATTTATTCGGTAATAATGTCGTAAACAGTGTGTACGATATAATGCTTGAGTCTGATAATTGTATAATAACCACAGCTTCTCCTTTTGCATTTACATCTCACATGAATTTTGGAAAAGATGTTCTTGTGATAAGTTCACTTATGCCGGATGGCGGGTACCCGTCTTGCCTGAATCTTTCCGAGGGTAAAATAGAAAATCTCAAATATTATTTTGGCGGCAATGATTTTTGTATAGTCAACTTTTATACAGATAGTGAATTAGATCGTCCATTGATCAATATGTCTCTGAATGCATTTATGTGTGGCAGAGACGGGAGCATAAATAAAATAAAATGAATTTAATTATAGCTTTAAATACTATTTGTTAAATATTTAGAGAGAAAAGCAGTGAAAGATAGAAATTATCCTCCGGTATTTGTTACATATGGCTGGTGCCGTAATGCTTATGGTGTAGTTAGGTCACTCGGTCGAATGGGAGTTGAAGTTCATGTCGGAGATGCTTCGCCGCTTGCGATGTCTCGTTATTCACATTATTGTAAGTCCTTTACTAGATTACCTGATTTTTTTGTAGAACCAGAAGAATACTTCAAAGCAGTGTGCAGTGCTCTCGAAAAAACCGGAGCTAAAGTTATTTTGCCTAGCCATGAAGATATAGGTATTTTTTGTAGGTTACGTGACAAACTTCCTTCATCGGTAATGGTCGCGCTTCCGGATAATGACATCTATAATCTTGTAGAAGATAAACTTGACTGCATTGAATTGGCCCAAAAGCACGGATGCCCTGTAGCTAAAACATATAAAATATCGGAACTTTCAGAGCTGGAGCGCTTCCGAAAAGAAGAGGACTGGCCGCTTGTTATAAAGACTAGGATAGGCAACGGTTCCAAAGGTATTCGTGTTGCAAATAACTTCGATGAGTTACGTAAAGAGTTCAAAGATCTAATTGATGTCTTTCACCTGAGTCCTTCAAGGTGGCCGGTAATTCAAGAGTACCTCCCGGGCGCAATAGCCTGGGTTAGCGTTCTTTATGAAAACGGGAAATGTGTTGCTAAAAATTCTTGTCGTCCCATACGCCATAAAGAGTCAGATATCAGTGGCAACGCCACTCTCAGGGAAACAGGGAACTATGAAGAACTGTTGTCAAGAGCGATTTGTCTGATGGATGCGATAAATTGGCATGGGATAGCTCAGTTGGAATTTATTCCGGATAAAGAAGGCAAATTTAAATTGACTGAGATCAATGCTCGTCCCTGGGGCTCAATAACATTGCCAGTTGTCTCGGGCGTTAATATGCCTTACTTGTGGTATCTTATTGCTCTTGACAAGCTTGGTCCCGAGATGGTAACTCACAATAGAATTGTGAAGTGCAGATGGTTGCTTGGTGATGGTATAGCATTGATAGAATTATTAAAGAAATGTAGATTATTGAGTGTTACTAAAATATTTATGCTGCATTTGCGTTGCTATCACGATGACTTTTCGTTAGATGATCCCTTGCCTTTTGCGTTCGAAGCCTTAGATTATTTTATCAAATTTATTAAGTGGCGGGGTTCGTCGAATCCGGTAACTGAAAATATGATACGTTAAACTTTGCAGTTAAAGCCATTCATATCAATATCACTTATTTTCATCTTTTAATCTGACGAAGCCAAAGGTTTGATCAGTTTGATGTGTCGTCCTGGATAGCTCCTCGCAGGCCTTCCATCTTAAGAAAACCTTTCCTCCAGACGATAACCGCAGAAGCGATGACAACGGTGGCGAATGATATTAGTATCCACATCGGCCTAAGTTGGCTCATTATAATTCCGCAAGCAGCATACACCGCAGAGATCCCATAACACATCTTAACCGTTTTCTTGAGCGCGTTACCCCGATCCATCATCTGGTCATACACATGCCCTCTATCCGAAACGAAGAAGGGTTTTTTGTTTAACCATCTCCTTGCAAACGCAACCGCGGTATCGAGTATCGGCAATCCAAAAATAACGATAGCACAAAGGCACCACAGCGGATCCTCGGCGGCGAACAGCATCATCACCCCGGCACTAACCGTCCCAAGAAACAAACTCCCCGCATCACCCATGAATATCTTTGCAGGATTCCAGTTAAACGGCAGGAATCCGCACACACTTCCCAAAAGGCATAGTGAAATAATTATCCTTATGTTGCCGGCAGGATTGTCTATGGTTTGTGTTTGCAGCAGGATTGCCAACGCAGTAAATCCAATAGCTATTACCGCGGTAACCCCGCCGCATAGACCGTCAAGTCCGTCGATCAGGTTCAGCGAATTGGTAGCTCCAAGAACAAACACCAAACTGACAACAAACGCTATGCCGTACTCAACAACTTGCGGTATCTGCCATCCAAGCAGTTCGGTAATAAATGCCAGGTTTGGTTTTATTCCTACAACAACCAGGATAATGGCTGCCAACACCTGCCCCAGTATCTTCTGATATGGCTTTGTGTCATGTATATCGTCAACAGCTCCAGTGATACATGCAATAAGTCCGGCGGCGAATATCCCCACAGCCAGTTTCATCTCGCCCTGTAAGCTGAATAAGAATATAGACGCCAAGAGCCCTGCGGCAAATCCAAAACAGATACCGATCCCCCCTAAATATGCCACAGGGGTTTTGTGTGTTTTAACCGTGTCATCTGGATGGTCAACGATGCCAAGCCTTAAAGCGGCGAATTTGCTTAGTATCGTCCCGATTACTGCTCCGAGAAAAGAAATAGCCAGTGCCGGCAGATACTGCGTCGGGCAAGCACATGTTACCAATGATAATAGGTTTTCTGTCATGATCGATCCCTGAAATTATCCTTTAGGTTAAGATAGCCCGCTAAAGGCTGATTGTCCAGAAAAAAGATCATATCCTCGCTTATTGATTTACAGGCCGTTTAGTCCTGACAGTCGCTTTGCTTTATAAATGACAGGAAGGTAAAGTATGAAGTGATTGTCGCCGCTCCTATCGCCGTAAGGGCGGTGATGCAATCCATCAGCCACACTTTTTTCCCCATTGGTATCCCGGCTGACTTTACGATCACAAGTAATGCGATCGGCACTGCCAGGGCGCTTAGTATCCATTTCGGCTGAGTGAGTTTCTTGGCTGCGAGCTTTACATAGCGATACATGTATTGGATCCAAATAAGCGTAAAGGCAGCATAACCTGCAAAATGAAGCCAGGCGTTTATATATGGAAGCTGCCAGAGCATATCGATCTTCGAAAGATTTGAGCCGGCAAAGATGAAAATAGCTGCGACAATTAGTGCAGCCGGCCAGAAACTGAAAATACTCAGTACCGCCAGCCCTGCAACCGCACCTGAAAGATCGGCGGCGATGTCCATCATATCGGCATTTCGCCCGACTTTGCCTTGGAGCCATTCGTCGAAAACCCCGTACCAAACGATGACCGCAAGTATGATCCACGCCTTTGCTTTGTTCCAGTTGACCTTTTGGTAAGGACTAACCGCCAGCCACAGAAAGAACACAAGGGCCATATAAGCCAGAAAATGCATGGTTTTATCGGACATCCCGCTCTGACGAGCGAGCATCGGAACCGGAATATGCGTCAGGATAAATATTGCCGGCCAATAGATGCTCAGCAAGATGATAGAATATTTATGTCGGCGTAATAATGGCATATACGTATATCGGCAAAAAACAATACCGGCAATAATCATACTTTTTTGTGGCATGTCTCACCTTTTTTTGGTTATTATATGCCTAAGCAGACACATAGTTCGTAGCTAAAAAGGGGATCGCGTTAAGGGGACACAAAATGAGCGATGTAAAAAAAGCGGTATTGATAATTGCCAGGGAGATATTTCGGGACGAAGAGTTGTTCGACACTCAGAAAGCTTTGGAAGCGGCGCATGTTAAGACTACTGTTGCCAGTTCCGTACTTGGCAATTGCAAGGGCAAGCTTGGTGCTGTTGCTGTTTCGACGATGAAACTGGAAGAAATTATCGCTGATCAATTCGACGCAATAGTCTTTATTGGCGGCGGAGGAGCCATGGAATACTATGACAATCAGGCTGCCTTGAAACTTGCAAAAGACGCATTGGCAAAAGGAAAGGTTTTAGCCGCTATATGTATAGCTCCCCGGATACTCGCTAACGCAGGTTTGCTAAAAGGCATAACTGCCACTTGCTTTGAGAGCGAAGCCGAGAACATTAAAAAACTAGGCGCAAACTATACCGGTGCTGATGTCGAACAGGACGGAAACATAATAACCGCCAATGGACCGCACGCCGCAACCGAGTTCGGAGAAACTATTGCTGAGGCAATTCCGGAATAACCAGTTCCGCATCGGAAATATCATCGCCACGGAAAAAAACGTCAAACTCAGGCCCGTACTGGGCAAAGTACAGCAGTGAGTACGACCGGCAAAAGACCAGGATCGGCAGCAGGGCAACTGTTATCACGTATGTAAACGCTAATAAAAATGGCATTCCAATAATGGGGATCATTGCTGGGATCAGGAGGCAGCAAGCAAAGCATCCTGCAATGCAGCTTATCGCTACGGATATCGCGCCAACGCAAAGAGCCAATAATATCTGGAAAAGAATATAAACGGTGAAATTCCATTTGTTATATGCTAGCAAATTTAGAAGAACTTTCCATGCATGCAGACAGCGTGTATGCCCTAAGTGCATAATAGGGACTACGAAATCTGAGGTGAATTTGGAGATAATACTAAGAAATATCATTATAACTAGTGATGCGAGTGAAATTAAAACGATATAAGTAATCATTGCAGAAGAGAATGAATTTCCCTGTTTTTTCATAATAACTATCGGGACAGCGATTGCGCATGCCATTACTGCAAGGCAGGAGATATATAGGAGTCCAAAGCAAAGCCTGAAAAGAAAAAGGCTGTTGCCCTGTTCCCTGAACTTGTGCCACGGACGTTTAACCTCGCCTATATTGTTCGCAACGCAATGAAGGAACATAAAACGACCCCGGCTGGACAACCATAAGCAAACCAGCATCAAAGCGATAAAAAGAACGGCAAGGATAGATCCTACGGTTATTATCAGCGGAAGATAGTTTGCAAAAGCATCTTGTACTGCCGTCCCGAAAAAATCCCCGAAATTGCCCGATCTGTAGTTACCGCCGCCGCCGCTTCCGCCGCCCTGACAAAGGTTGGCAAGCCACGCACAAAAGCCTATGGCGAACCACTTGCTCATATCGAACGGGTTGAACAGTATCTGCTTGGTTTTTTCAATGGCCTGAGATATCGGTTCTATAACGGAGATACTCTTTGCGTCTTGCTGATTCATATTACACGGCCTCCAAGATAAACGAGCCAGTTGACGACCAGCGCTGCTAGTACGGCAACGGCAAAGAACATGTTAACTTTTTTTATCAAACTTCTCCTGCGAACTTTTAATGCAATTGCGTGTATTCTATACGGTATCTGGAAAAAAATAAAGAAAAAAAGTAATGGCCCTAACCTGTGATATCCGAAAGCCTCCGCCAACCGCCCGTGCCCCATCGCGCAAAACGAATGTGTCATCCCGCACAAGGCACAATTGATCCCCAACAGATGTTTGCTCATGCAATGCAGCTGCCATTTAAAACCAAAAACAGAAATACCCAGCTCGTCTGTCCGGCAGGTCATAGAGATCGTAAGAACAATAATGCATGTGATAAGTACCGCAAAGTTGTAAATTTTAACGCTCAACTCACTGGCCTTATAGGTATACCCTTGCTTGCCAAAAAATCCTTTGTGTCTTTGACAGTATATTCGCCGAAGTGGAATATCGAAGCTGCAAGAACCGCATCAGCTTTGCCCTTCTCCAGAACTTCGGCAAGGCTCTCCAGTGTACCTGCCCCCCCTGAAGCTATTACCGGGATGTCCACCGCATCGGATACCGCAGCCGTAAGTTCAAGGTCGTAACCTTCTTTTGTCCCGTCGGCATCCATGCTCGTTAAAAGTATTTCACCTGCACCAAGCTCTTGCGCCTTAACCGCCCATTCGATAACGTCGATGTCCGTCGGCTCCGACCCGGCTTTTATGGTAACGTGCCACTTGTCCTTTTTACCTTCGGTACGCTTGGCATCGATAGCAAGAACCACGCACTGGTTACCGAATCGCTCTGCGGATTCTTTAAGCAGGTTCGGGTTCATAACTGCAGCGGTGTTGATAGAGCATTTATCCGCACCGCTTCGCAGTAGCAGACCGATTTCGTCGGCCTTGGTGATACCGCCGCCAACGGTAAACGGGATAAAAACATTCTTTGCCACTTTTTCAACCAGTTCTACGATCGTTTTATTGGAACGTATCGTTGCGGTGATATCAAGGAACACTAGCTCATCGGCACCTTCCGCACTGTATCTTGCGCCAAGTTCTACCGGATCGCCCGCATCACGCAGGTTCAAAAAGTTTACGCCTTTAACAACGCGGTTGTCTTTAACGTCAAGGCATGGGATTATCCGTTTCGTCAGCATTATTGTTTGTTCCTTTTGCAGATACGGTCGAAATTTCGTAATACGTTCAGCCCGTCGTCACCGCTTTTTTCAGGGTGGAACTGACAGCCGAAAATATTTCCCTTTTGCACCGAGCTTGCGATATCGATCCCGTAATTGGTGTATGCGACCTTTGCATCGGCATCGCTTACGTCGGCGTAGTATGAGTTCGCAAACGCAAAGTGCTTGCCGTCGCCAAGTCCATCGAACAGTTCCATATCATCTGGAAAGGTTACAAGGTTCCAGCCCATGTGAGGTATCGAAAGGCGCTCGCCGTTAGGATCGGTTGAAGGGATCGGGATAACTTTTCCGCTTATCAGCCCCAGCCCTTTGTGTACGCCGTGCTCATAGCTTTCGTCGAAGAGCAGTTGAAACCCTACGCATATCCCAAGCAGCGGCTTACCGTTCAGGGCGACAGTGCGAACGACTTCGGCAAGATCGCCGAGAACTTTCATTGCATATCCGCAAGCGCCAACGCCGGGCAGAATTATACCGTCAGCGTTTTCAATATCTGATACTTCACAACTGACCTTAGCCTCACAGCCGATGTGATTTATCACATTGATAACGCTTTTTACGTTACCTACGCCGTAGTCCATAATAACTATCATTTGAGAATTCCCGTATTTATTCCCCACTTCGCACTTGTACTATAACGGAGAGGGCGGGATTCGAACCCGCGGTACTGCGGACAGTACACTGGTTTTCGAAACCAGCTCCTTAAGCCACTCGGACACCTCTCCAAATTATTGCCGTCAAAGACGTTACAGATGCCCCAAAAGTTACGACAGCATTGATCTAATCCGCATACTTTACAAAGAATTGACGTCTATTTCAAGCCCGGACTTAAACTTTGTCGCTATTTTAAGCTTAATGGGTCGGATTTAGCGGCAATTAATCTTGAAGTTTTTAGTTAAATTACCAATGAAACATGCCGAAAAAACAGTTAGCTGTGGACAGTTCAGTGCCTCCACAGTCTAAGTTCTGATAAAAATAGGGCAAAGAATGAAAAAAGAAGCTTTTAATTTAGTAAGGACCAATGGGCAATTTCCGGACCCGGCCCAAGTCGATTCTTCGATGATAATCGAGGATCTATGGCCTGCCTACATCGACTCTACAACCTCACAACTGACAGCACTTGAAGCAGCGGCACTGGCGTTTGAAGCAGGAAAAAATAGCAAAGAAGACGCTGCAAGAATAAGAAGGATACTCCACTCGATAAAAGGAGAATCGGGAATGTGCGGAGTCATGGACGTCTATACACTTTGCCATGAAGCGGAGTTCGGTTTTGAAGAACTCGACCATTCCGCTGCTGCAGATATGGTCCTGCGTGTCAAGGACTGGATTGACGCTGTGGTCCGGCACCTCCAGGGTGAAGACACTTCGGAGTTTATTCACTATCAGGCCCCTGTTCAGCAATTGGACCTCAGTGCGCAGAAAAGACTTAAGGCACTTGTCATTGATGATGACCCCGTTTGCAGAAAGGGCCTGGAATTGTTGTTGGCCGATTTCTGCGAATGCACTTTTGCAGAAGATGGCAAGGAGGGGTTTCAGAAATTTCTCGAAGCGCTCGATGAAAGAAAACCTTACGATGTCGTAACTCTGGACATACAGATGCCGAAAATGGACGGACACGAGACGCTCGAAGCGATCAGGAAGACCGAAAGTGAGCTTGGAATAGAAGGACTTGACGGGGTAAAGATCATAATGACCACTTCGCAGGAAGAACCAGGGCATGTCTTCGGCGCATTTCGAGAGGGCTGCGAAGCATACGTCATAAAGCCCGCCGCAGGTAAGCTATACGATGAAATGGTAAAACTAGGCCTGCTGGACGCCAGCAAGGTCTACGTCGTAAAAAAATAACACGTCCGTTAGTCTCACTCAACTATCACAGCATTTTATCGTTATAACGAGCTTGATTTTTGCCCACGCAACCGGTAAATTAATCCATAGATCAAAGCCTGTCCTATAACTGCCTTTGGTATTGGGAAGGATTCGGATGAAAACAATTAGATTCTGTTCGCTGTTAGGTGTTCTGATATTCGTTATTGCAGGCTGTGCGCCCCAGGTACAAGTCATTGTCCCGCCAAACTACGGACGTTTTTTCCACGAAGCCTCGGTTGACCTGACAAACTATAAATCAGTACAGCTAAGAAACGCACTTCAAGATCCGGACATTGCGCTGGCGGTTGCAGCTTCAGGAGGAGGGCACAGGGCAGGCAATTTCACAGCCGGCGTGATGCTCGGTTTAGAATCCATTAAGATGTCCGCACCACAGCGGGGAAATGTTTTGTCGCAGGTCGATTATTTCTCCACCGTTTCCGGCGGAGGATTTGCCGCAGCCGCATATCTGTCCAGCATGAACGATCATCACTTCTTTGCAACTCAAACACGAAAAAACAATGGAACATTCGCCGGCCCCTATTCTTTCGCCGCTGCGATGGAAACAGAATTCGATGATGAACAATGCAGTTGTCGGTCACGCAATAACGATCGATTGCTCGAAGCCTTAACCGACCCGTGCCTGAAAACACAGCTTGAAAGAAGTTATCACGGAGATATTCTCGAAGCCCATTCGCTGGGAAATCTTTTCAGCGATAACGACAGGGGAGATTATCTTGAACGTGCGATAGATAACAATATTATGGGCCACTGTTGGAGAGAAAAGAAGCTTAGAAAAATGGCCGAAGACGCCCAGATGCGTTCTGTTGGGCTTACGCTTGGAGATATATTCATACCCGAAAATTCCGACAAAGAGATCATATTGCCTTATTGGGTTGCCAACGCAACCGTTCTTGCCAACGGGGCGATATTCCCATTTACGCCGGACCACATGCAGCTCTACGATGTTAGCGGTTATACGCACAGACTAAATGAAGTTATCGCAGGCGACAGCGAAGATACCGGAACATTTATTGCCAATATGCCAATGTCAGTCGCATTAAGGGCAAGTGCCAATTTCCCCGGCGTCGTACCGGCGACAACCTTACGATGCAAAGTTCATGACGACCAGCTCTATCTCCACCTGCTCGATGGCGGGCTCGGAGACAACCTCGGAGCGATTACTGCCATGAATCTATTAAAGCAGGACACTGCAAAAAGAAAGGTTCTTATCGTCATAGACGCCTTCGAGGCGGTCACTGAGCCTTATTCTACAGTAAAGGAAGCGCCCGGCGTTGGTGCAACGATAGCAAGGACGCTTATGATAACTCTCGATTCCACAAGGGCAAGGGTATATGCCAGATTTAGAGAAGCCGATCAAATAAAACATCCAAGGATAGACGGCGTAGACGTCATCTATATCAGCTTTGAGGACATGCTTTGCGACCCCAGCCAGGAGCAGCAGATTTATGACGAGCTTATCGAATATGACGAGCAATACAATCACTCTCGCCTTGAAACTGAGCTCAGGGAAGATTTAATGGTATTTGACGAAAATGGAGATATAGAGGTTTCGCCGTATGAGCTTACCAGAAGTGTTGCAACGAGATTTGACATTTCGATTGCACAGCAGGATATGCTCTTCGCGGTAGGAAGGTATATCGTCGATAAAAAGAAGGAACGGATTATTAACGCCATGGGCGGAGGCATCGATCAATAAGATGTTTTTTAGTAGTATTTTGTTGAAACTTCACACCCATTCGGATATATTTCGGTTCCTAACCAAAGTCGTCTGTATTTGTTGTAATGGAGAAGCATTATGGAAGTTTGGCCCGCTATAGATTTGATGTCAGGAAGTTGCGTACGCCTGATTCAGGGACAGTATCACAAAAAAATATCCTATGAGGTAGACCCTGCCAGGCAGGCCAGAAGATTTTACAAAGCCGGCGCAAGGTTCATACACGTTGTAGATCTTGACGGAGCCAAAATTGGCAAGCCAATTAACGTAGACGCTATCAGGGCCATCGCACAAACCGAAGGCGTTAAGATAGAAGTAGGCGGCGGAATAAGGGACGAAGGCTCAATACGTCTAATGCTCGACATCGGAGTAGAAAGAGTGATCCTTGGAACAAGCGCCGTAAACCGATTCGCATGGTTCTCAGAAATGGCAAACAAGTACCCGGGAAAGCTCGTTCTCGGCATCGACGCACGCGGATCGAAAGTAGCTGTAGAAGGGTGGACACAGGACGCTTCCAGTCAGGTATTGGATTTCGCAGAGATGGCGGACAATCTTCCGCTGGCGGCGATCATATATACGGACATCGCAAAAGACGGAATGATGTCGGGTCCAAACCTGGAAAGAACAAAGGCACTCATCGACGCGTCAAGCCATCCGGTAGTAGCTTCCGGCGGAGTAACAGAGATTTCTGACGTCATAAAGGTAAAAGAGATCGGAGCAGCAGGCGTCATAATAGGCAGAACACTATACGAGGGAAAGATGGACCTAAAAGATGCCATCGAAGCCTCAAAAGACTGACCCTTACTGGCACAGATGCAAATTGGGCTGGGTAATAGGCAGATAATCCGCTGACTCATCAGTTTGTTTTGTGCATTTCTGCAATAAATTTGTGACCCACTTTGTGCTCGTAATTGGGTTTGTTTTTTTTGGCGTTTTTTAGCTATCTCCTTAATTCATTATCATTGCTTGGCTTACGGCGATTTTGCAATTCTCAAATTGGGTTTGTTTTGCATACTTTTGCATTT
>SDBV01008587.1_pt1 | contig 13739 bp, 28 predicted proteins | sample 2277081 | NCBI WGS metagenome assembly SDBV01 (sample SAMN10402039, study PRJNA504765) | marine sediment metagenome | isolation source: marine sediment core GS10_PC15, 223 cmbsf | place: Arctic Ocean: Southern Knipovich Ridge | collected 2010 | reverse complement strand
TCTATCCATATAGACCTGGTTTCCATCATCGTCCAGCACGTCTATAACCGTATAGTCTTGAACTCGAGCTATATCCACTCCAAGATGATATCGTTTTCCGCCATCCGGCTTTTGAGGCTTTGCTACCGCACAGGCCACTAAATTCCTAAATACGGTGGACTGATCTTCTAGGAAATTGGCATATACTTCCTGTTCTTGGATTGACTTAGGGATTTCTTTCGTAAGTTCTATAACATCCTTTTTTGTCAGGAATGGATTATCAAAAGAGGTGTATTGAAAGAACCTCTGATCTTTCTTCTCTGGACTCTTTGCCCTAACGGCCAATTCATGAAAGAGGCCTTTCCCTTTGGGCGTTCCTCCGATATAGAAGTCCGGATTAAAATCCAATGTCATAGGAAGGATGGTATTGTAATAGAGATAGTCCTTTCTAAGGATTATTCCGGCTTCGTTTAACATAATGAACTTATAGGCAAATCCCTCAATAAGCTCTGGCCTGTCTGCGCTTCTCATGTCGAGTTTATGGCCGAATATCTCTAACTCCTTTCTCTGTTGCCTCCATTTCCAACTTGAGGGGGGTAAATGCTTAAGGACCGGATAGAAATATCGCTCTATGTATCGGTCAATGTTAGTATTTACAGTGTCAACCCAAAGGCCTGGGCTGATTCCATCAAGTAAATATTCTATGGCTCTGTTTGCATATCCCTTTGTCAGACCGAACCGCCTTCCCTTTGCAATGACCTTTTTCTTTTCTGGGTAGTCAAAGAATATCTCTTTTTGTTTAGGGTGGTAGTATATCGGGACAGAGACTTTTTGAACTTCTTGGGTTTGCATTATTTGTCCTTAAGTGCCGCAACTATACAAAAATTCAACACCGTTATTGCAAAGTGTCTTCCAAATGAATTAAATTCAGCTGCTATTTCAATTAATATAAACGGAAAACATCCTCCATGTTTTAAAGAATTACCAATCCAATAATTATAAAATTCTATTTTCATTATTCTTCTGGTTTTGCCTCAGTTATGATTCTATTAATCATTACGCTCAACTCTCCCTCTATAACCGGAGTAGTTGGCAACATCTTAGAGATAAGCTGATAGAATAGCCCTCGATTCTTGTCATTCTTAATTGACCATTCATAGAAGGACTTAACCTCGCTCTCTTTGCTCTCCTTCTCAATCTGCTCAAACACATCTAGGAAGGCTTGTTTAAGATTTGTGAATTTATTAGGTGTGCCTTTTTGCTTACCGCCTATTTTGGCATGTCCATTTTCAAACTTTTTGGTAGGCATTTTTACACTATGTCTTCACTATTTTAGTGAACATCTCCCTCTTTAATTATTCCCTCTGTCCCTATATCCGATTGCTTCCTTTTCATCCATAATGACCACCATAACGTTTTTATCACCTCTATGTAAAGAATTTATGGTATTCAATATTTCGTCACTTACATTCTTATCCTGTAATCTGAGAGTTACCCATGATTCCTTATCTCCACTTACTAGGCTTTTATTGTTTACTGACCTAATTAATGCCTCAAATGCTATCTTCAACTGTGTCTCCCCTTAAAACATCGCATATCCTACCACATTTAGAGCACACATAATAATAATTCGTGCTCCCATCCTCCCATGTTTTTGTGTACCAATACTTAAATGCAAGACTATTGCAACATGCGCTTATCTTCACTTCCCCATCAGCTCCTTAACAAGCAGGACAACGATTGTTACGACTAGCGAAATAGTCGCTCCTATCCCCGCTATCTTAAATCTATTGTTATTCACCTTTTCTTTGATACACTTCATTTCCTTTTTGATGTCTCCAATGTCTTCCTCAATGTTTGACAAAGCCTCCTCAACCCGTCCTTGAAATTTCCCTGCTTTAAATTTCTCGTTATCTCCTGTCATCACCCCTCCCTTCGTTTGTAGCGCCTGACTTCCTTGAATAGCTGTCTATACCTAACTATAAACTCTGCTGTGACAATGACAAATGGAGTTCCTTCGTGTTCTGTAAATCCCATTATGTCAGTTTGATCTATATATATTCCGCCCCTTGTGACAATCTTTCGTAACTTATCAATATCTCCATTTAGGATCGCCTTCTTAATCCTCTTCGCTGTAGCCACATCACCTGAGATTTGAAGGTCTTTGGCTGTAGTTTTCCCAATTCTAAATAGGTCGTGGATTATGTCTATGACTTTTTTGATTGGAATTGTCATTTATATCTCATAATGATAATAGTCCTTAAACGTGACAAGCCCCCTCTCGTACCACCTGTAGCCCCATGTTCCGTCCATAGCCTCCCAGAATAGGGCAAGGATTAAATATTTCTCGTATGCTCCCCACTCATCTTTGAATTCATCATCTAAAATCAGAACGTCTCCAGCTCTCCATTTCTGATGCTTTGAAATCTTATTAAACCCATCACAGTCAGATTGCTTCAATTTCCACTTATCATTCTGCTGTTCTGCTGTCCTGTATATGCTGTAGGGAATCACCCATATTTTCTTTGACCAAGCATAGAGAATAAGGGCAGAGAATTTGAGAAAGAATTCTAGTCGTTTTTTGTTCTTAGTGTCTATGATAGGGAGTGATTTAGTAAAGAATTTTACAATGGTGAATAGAAAGAATCCGATAAATCCAAATCGTTTTCTCAAGTTATAGAATAAATTAAACTAAAAAATTGGAGTTGTCAATACAAACATTACAAGTTAATCTTCTTTTTGTTATTGTTTTTCCCTAAATAATTTGCAGTCCCCGTTAAAGATTGCAACTTTTTCTTTAACTCTTCCCTCTTCTTTAGCGTATCTGCCTTGACCCTCCTTCCCCTTCTTTTCCAGTCACCTCCATAATAATTACCTCTTTTAAATGTGTCAACAAATTCAAATGAAACCCCTGCTTGATCTTTCTTAACTAATAAATACGGATATAGTCTTTCTAATATCTTTGCTGCTCTTGCTGATGAATATTTTAAATGATAATTAGTTCTCCACTTTGGATTTCTTTTTACCCTCGCAATTACCCTCCCAAAACCAATCCACTCCCTCATCGTTTCTAGTGCTTTTTTATTTGAATTATAAAACGTTATTGATAACGCCCAGGATTGTGATTCACTCCCTCCGATTCCAATGTTTCCATCAGCGTCTAAAAATGCAGCTAAATATGAAGCCTGTAATTTAGTAAAATCGAGATTGATGTTTTTTATTTTCTTTTGTGAAAGAATTGTTTCCCTTCCTTTTGCTTCTGAAGACTGAACATCTTTCATTCCTTTGTTCCAAGGTTCAGGCATAAGCTCTGGATTTAATTTGCTCCAAGGAATATGGCCTTTTTTAAAGTGAGTCTTTCCTGTGTTTGATTGGGCATGACCTTCCTTGAAGCTTCCCTTATGAACAAACCCTTTCATCCCTTTGTTCCAGGGGGTATGCCCTTTTTCAAATCTTTTGTCTTCCACTGCAACCACCTCTTTGTTAATTATATAACAACATGATTGCAGTGTCAATGGACAAAAAAAAGGCTGAAGTTTCCCCCAGCCCTCTTTCTCTACTATCGTTTTCTATTCTATCGCACCTCCTTTTTCTTCCATAATCTTATTTTAACAACATAACTTTCTGTGAACAGGTAAACAAGTCCTTCGCTATTTCTTATTCTAAAACGCTTCAATCCGTCAACGGTAGATATCCAACTATAAATCAAGACTCCCTTATTTACGATAACATTCCCATTATTTAAAACATCTACAAAATCCCCAACTTGAAGTTCATCCGGAGGCATTTATTTATCCGCCTTATGTTTGTCGATCAAAAAAACCAACCTTGCAATCATTTGACTTGGGTTCAACATGCCTCTTTCTGATAACGCCTCAATTTCATCGTCCCAGTCTTCCATGAATTTTGACTTGGGAAGCTCTACTGTTTTTCCCTCTTCTATTGGCACAGGCCCACTCGTTATCTCTTCAGCAAAATCATCTAAATGCCTTCTAAGAGAGTCCCCAGAACAAGCAGCAACAGTAATGTCGCTTATTATCAGATTTAAATATTTAACCTTAATCTCATTGATGGTTTCTAGTTTAAGTTTTTTCATAATTCTCTCCTCCCTTTCCCCCCTCCCTCCCTGACATACAGTTTAGTTAGTCTTTGGGGATCTTTTTCAGTGCGTCTCTGACTCCTACGACTCCAAGCGCTGCAAGTGCGCCATAAATCGTTGTCAACATTTCAGGTGATAAAACCACCCCAAATGCCTGAATGCCGCCTATCCCCACAGTCGCCACAACAGCAAGGTAGGTTTTCCATCCACTGTTCTTTGATAGATCTGTGATTGCGCTTCTCACAAACCCTAATCCCAAGGCTGCCAGAATAGCATAGGCCCATTCAGGGACAGACAGCCCTGCAATCAGGGAAACGATTGCCGTGATAGCAAAAGCCCCGATTATTAAAAACGTCTTTTTACCTTTGAAAAAATCCATGTTCATTTTCTTACCTCCAATTTATTTGGCTTACAATCCCAACAGAAATCACCCTTACCAGGGATTGTCATATTTGAATCTTGTTTTAATATTGTTTTACCACAGTCAGAACAAGTCTTGTCATAATAGGAGTCCTTGTAGAAGTTTGCGGATTTTGTCTTTTGCCTTATCTTGTTCTACTGTCCAACTAAAAGACATAGCCTCACATTTATCATGCACATTCTGTTGAAATATAACCCCGATTGCCAATATCATACCAACCAAATCATCGCCTGGTAGTGTGTCTCTAGGTATCGGCAAGTAAACCCTTGTGAACTCTTCTGACTTTTCATATAGCTCTACAATCCCCTTTATTTCTGTAAGCATGGATATTGGGTCAACTTTCCAAAATATTCCCATTTGCCCTTTAGAAAAAAGCCTATCAGGGAACTCCCTTAATTCATCCAAAAACTCAACCAACTTATTTTCACTCATAATTCCCCCTTTATAAATATTTTTTCAACCACCCCATGACCACAGCAGGCAGATAAAACGCCTTCAACAAAACCAAGACATGAATCATGTCCGTTTGTTGTAGGCATTTTTCCACACCGGATACATGGTCGCTCTTTTTTAATGGTTCTCTTTGTGTCTGAATAAACCCATTTATCATTTATGAATTCAAGAGAATGTCCACGGATTGTTGACGTTATCATCTCTTCATTTCTCCTCCTTAATAAAACACCTGAACGAGATTAAGTCCACAACCTTCCTCTGAATACAGGTCTTATCACACCTCATACACAAAGGCAAAGGCTTTTGATTGTACTGTTTCATATAGGCTAAAACGTCCTCCCTTGTCCTCTTCCTTCCGTTTTCTTTTTCCATCTTTCTCAACTCCCTGCCTGCTTTCCACTCAGGATAGATAGGCTCAAAATTTGAAGGGTTGCTCATAATGCCGATTTCTGAGATGTTCATTGGCTTTCCAATACCTTAACCATAGCCATTAGCATTTCTTCCCAGGGCTTTTCTGTGAACAGATTAGGAAAGAACCTCTCTCTTCTTTCTCTCAGGAAGTCAACTCCATCCGAAATTGATGGGATGGGGATTAGGTCATCTCTTTGAGTTGGTATTTTATCAGCACACAAGTAAACTTCTTCTTTTCTAGTTATGGATATATCTTCTGGGACAATATACCAATCTCCTTGTTTTCTTTTTTGCCTAAATCTAAGCTCAGATAGCTTTTTAGCCAGTTTGATTATCTCCTTCGTTGGCTTACTCACAACGCCTCCAGAATCTTCCTGATTTTCTCTGTCCCCTCTTTACTGACGTTTAAGTCGTAATCACCTTCAGAACGTGAGTCCTCAATGTAGCCGTGATCTATTGCTGCTTCAACGACAAGTTCCGTAACCTCTCTGATTGCCTCTGCTTTCCTTGCGGCCAAGTCGGCCTCTTTTCCTAAATCAAAGATCGCCTGAAGAAACATCCCCAAAACCACACACCCTGGAATAATCAAGAATAACCAATTTGCATTAATCATTTTTTGTCTCTCCTTTTTTATTTATCCTTCATGACTTTCCATAGTTTCTTGTCTTTTTCTATTGCTTCATTTGTCAACTTGTCCCATTTTCCAGTAGCTATCATTTGAGTTCTCTTTTCATTTGCTATCTTGGCCGCATGTTGCTTATCTTTTGCCCACACATGAAGCCTATACACTTCCGGCCCTTTATCAAAGAAGCCAAGTCCTGAATTCATATACCCTCCAACTACTATGCTTTCTTCTGCGTCACAGCGACAAGGATCAATGTTTCCAGTCTTCTGCATGCCTACACTGTAATAAAGTAGCCCCTCGGGATATTTAGGAAGCACATCTAATTCAAATTCTTCTATATCTCCATAGTAATATTTTTCAGCCTCTTTAGCTTTTTCCTCTGTAGAATAAACCCCTCTTGGATAACAATCTGAATATTCTCCGGTTAAAACAATATATATTTTAGACATCTCTCCCCTCCTAAAATAGATTTTTTTGAACCGAGTCAGAGTCGATCTTATATTCCCTTAATATTTTTATCTTCCTAAAATGGGCGAAGATTAGTTTCATCCGAAGTGCTACCTGCTCTCTTCTTTCATCTTCTGTTTTGAGTAAATAAAGACCATCACGACTTGAGCAAACAGCCAAACCCTCATAGGCGACTCTCATTTCCCTATCAGAGACGCTAAATTCTGTAAAAAAGAACAGCTTAATTCTTCTAAGTAAAACATTTCTTTTAATCGGCTTATTCTTTCCAGTTCCATTACGGGTAAATTCTCTAAAGATATATTCCTTGAGTGTCATTGGTTTTTTCTCCTTTTTCCTATGTATAATATTCCACAATTAAGGCACTGCCAAATCGGGGCATCTCTTTTTGATTTAGAGAAAAGAGGATTGGTGGCATTTTTTGACTTACATTTTGGACACCCTTTTGAATTACTCATCTCCCCCTCCTATCACTGTAAATCACCATCCCACAAAACCAAACAACCAAGAATATTAAGGCTAGGATTACGTGAGTGGAGGTCATTCGCTCTCCTCTTTTACCTGAGCTATCATCTCATATACAACGCCTTTTGCCTTAAAAGATAAATCACACAAACAATCTTTTTCTATGTTTCCATCCATTTCCTGAATGTGTTCCCATAAATGTTCATGTATTTGTTCAAAAATCCATCCATCACAAAAGAAGATATCCCTTATTTCCATGCAGATTCCACAGGTTTTATATACATGGAAATAGCCCTCCCAAGATCCTGCAACATATTCATATTTTGAACCTGGGAATATCTCTTTTTGGCACTCTCCACATTTATGAGCCTTCCTTGCTGTAACCATTTTTCTATTATAAAAATCTGGGGAGTCATAATCACCAACCCAGATACATGCACAATCACTCATCACCCCTCCTGACAAGCCGGACACTTATGAGTCCATATTTCATACTTGCCTTTATATATTTTCCATCCTTTAAGCCTCGCTGTCTTAACTAATCTATTAAAGTCTAACGAGTCAATTTCAAAATACTCCGGACAGCTATCACAATGGACTGTGAAAGAGCCTCGTTTAGGCTGGATTGTCATTTGGGCTCCCTATGTGGACAGTCCCAACCTTTGTCTAGTCCGATGAATCTATAAGTTGGTTCATTTATTTCACCACTAGAAACACATGCTCTAGCAATTTCTTCTTCAGCAAAGCATTCAGGATTATATGGAGAACCATCAGGATTTGTGTAATCATATTTTTTTTTACAAACACTACAATTCTTATCTCTCCAAGCCCTATATTCCGAACCGTTAGAGAAGGGGATCATGGGGACTCCTTAATCAGCTTTTTGCATGTTTTACAGGCATTCATCGGCCTTTTCTTAGATAAAGAAACACTTGGGCTTCCAAAGTAACCATAAAGTATCTCTCGTTTACACAGCGACCGTGCCGCACAAGTAGTTGGGCTGCTCCCACCACCATAGCTTTCTCCATAAGTTGCCATAGCCGTAGACTCCCTCCACACAAAATAATGTGACTTTTTGTTTTCAGGTCTATACCATCCTTTACCGAGAATCATTCTTACCTCCTTATACCCCTCATGCCATTTGGCTAGGTCATCCCTTTTCCTGTAGGAGTTTACAGACTTTCCTTTTAAAAGTAACAACATGAAATATCCCCTTATTCCAATCTAAAAGCAACGTGGCTTCGTGTGCTATCTTCTCGGCCAACTCCTCGTTCTTCGCATCCTTATGATCAGCCTTTAGGTTTTCTTCTATGATCACCCTATCTAAATCGTTCTCGCTCATCCCTCCTCCTTATAATTTTTATGCCAAATTGCTAGGGCGTTTTGGATTCTATTGTCTATGTTTTTCAATTTCGTATATCCTCCCTGTATATGAATCAAAGTGACACTGAGTGCCGATTGTAATTCCACGTTTATTTTTTAGTAATTTCACAGATAATTTATCCCTCCATTCAGCCTCATCCTTAACATCGATATCGGGATATAGTGAAGGATTCCAAACACCCATAAGGAAATCACAATTTTCTTCAATCGTTCCGGAATCCCTTGCCATATCTATTGTTACGGGAATCCAGCCACCCTCTCCCTTCCTTGACAGTTGGATCAAAAGAAAAATAACGACCTCTTTATTTTTCGCTAATTCTTTTAATTCCTCTATTTGATATGACACGTTTTCATAAATAGACTTACCCCTCGTTTTCTTAATCAACTGAAGGAAGTCTATAAATACAATTTTCAATTCATCCCTTTCAACTAATCTTGAAATCTCCGCAACAGAATAAACCCGACTGTAAATATTCAGATCCTTATATTTATCCATGAATTCATCAATACATAAGGTTCCATCCTTCACCTTTTCCCATACCTCATATCTTGATTGTTTAAAATGAACTTGCATCATTCTCTCAATAAAAGTTGCCTTCGACATCTCAAGCGAAAAATACCCAATCTTTTCTGCTGTTCTATAGATTATTGAACGCAACATATTAATCGAAATAAACGTCTTTCCGGCTGTTGTCCTTCCCATGATCCCAAATAATTCCCCATAATTTAGACCATCAATTTGTCTATCTAGTGTAGGAAATCCAGTTATAACATTTGTTTTCTCTTTATTTTTCCAGTCCAAATACTCAGAATGCGCAGCGTTAAAGTCTACTGGTTCTTTGTTTATTTTTATAACTTTTCCATAATTAGCTATTTCAATTATCTTATCAAAATCAGGGTCATTGCTTTCAAATTCCTTTAGACATTCTTTAATCCCATTTACTTTTGCGTTATGGCTTTTTAAAACAGATAGTTTTTCAACCAACCAATTCTCAGCAATACTTCCCGGCAATGCTTGTCCAGTTTCCATGACAGATGAAAAATATCCCTTAGTTACCTTCATTCTCAAGACATCATACATAATTATAGAGTCAATCGGCTCCTTCTTTTCGTATCTATTAAATAAATTCGAATATATAATTCGATGTTCATTAGCAAAGAAATCACCTTCAATACAATTGTCGAAGAGAACAGGAAGAAGCCTCGGGAATAGAATACAAGTTGCAAGTATGGATTTTTCTGTTTCGATCATTTTAAAAGTGCCTTTTTATTCAATTCTGAAAATTCACTTGATGTCATTTTTCCATTTATTCCCTTTGTCCCTCCTGAGTCTTGAGTCCTGGACAACCAATTATTAATAAATCTTTTATAGTTTTTCTTTCTCCTTTTAGGATCAGCAATTAACCATGCCCTCATTTTATTTAATTCTAATTTTATATCACATTTAGGGTAAGCATCTTTCCATATTTGAATATCCTCCTCTTCTATGTGGGAGAATTTCTTTTTATCGAAGTCAAAGAATATTCCTTCCTTCCTTCCTTCATTAGACTTCCTTAGACTTAACATTAGAGCAGGAGTAATCCGGAATACTCCGGAGGACTCCGGAGGTTCCACTTTTGACGAGGCTTCTCTGTCATCTCTTATTGATTGGAAATCCTCAAATCTATCAAATTCCATAGATATTTTATTGTTATTTGGATATAATTCTATAAGTCCAACGTCTGCAAGTTCGTTTAATGCTTCACCTATCTTTCTTTGACTCCAATTTTTTAAATGTATAATGATCTCTGTTTTTAAATCATCTAAGTCATCGAATGCTATGCGCCCCTTTTTGTCTAAGTGAGGATAAAGCATAAAGTATAAACGTGCGGATTTGTCTGATATCTTACCTAGCTTCTTTGAATTACTCACCCTCTTATCTATCATCCTTCCCCTAGCCACAGTTTTATACTCCTTCCTCTTCAATTTTATCAATCAAATCACGAACCTCTGTAAGTGCCTCGATTGGGCTTTTATAAATTTCACTACCACTAAATCTCAAGAATTTAAAAACATTCTTTGTAATAAATCTCTCCCTTTTTTTGTCAAGCCTAACTTGTTCTTTTGTCTTCTCATGGAAGTCATGGCCATCAATTTCTATCGCGATTTTAGTATTATCTAATAATTCTGTTGCCATAAAATCTACAAAGTATTTTCCTGTTATATCCTTATCTCTATATTGGGGAATCAATATGTACCCATCATCGGGTATGAATATTTTCTGATAGTGCCACTCAAGAAAGAACATTTTTTCTATAGGGCTTTTAATTTCATCGTGAATCAATAATAAATTTATTAAATATGTCTCTATGAAAACAGTGGTATTTTCTATTGAACGCCCATATGTTTGACTTGCTTTTTCACGAATAAACTTTTCTACTGATTCTTCCATCATTCACCCCAATATAAAAAAGCCCCCCCGATGCGTGATGAGAAAGCATGTCTAGAATAGACAGATTTCAACACCAGGGAGGCTTTAATTGCTTTCATTTCGCTTTCTCATCATTTATATTTTATAAAATCCACAAATAAAAGTCAAGTAAATTAATCCCCCCATCCACCAATTGAATAAGCAAGGGGGGTTGCCAGGGTAGGCAGTTGACAGGGGGACAGGGGGAGTTGGTCATTTATTTAACTGGAAGGATTTGTGACAAAAAGGACATTCAATCATAGTGGATTCAAGGATCTTCCTTTCTTCTTCAATTGTCTTTTCATATACACGTTGCTTTCTCTCTGCCTCTAACCGTTCTTTTTCGCGCCCTTCTTTTTCTTTTCTTACGGATTCTTCATAAGCAATTTTTCTTCTCTCTGCTTTTTCTTCAGCTTCTTTTTTATCCTTCTTAACCCTTTCCTCATAAACACGTTGCTTTTCTTCAGCTTCCTTTTTTGCTTTCTCTGCGGTCTCTCTCTCTTCTATCATTTTCCGTTCTCTTTCTTCGGCCTCTTTCTGTAGCTGAATATTCTCTTCTCTGATTCGTTTCCGTTCGGCCTCTTCGGCCTTTTCTTTCGCAATTCTTTCAGCCTCGATCTTAGCTTCTTCTTCAATCCGCTTTCTTTCTTCTTCTTCAGCCTGTTTTATCTCAATAAACTTCTCCTGTTTTTCAAGGTGTTCTTCGAGGGGAATGATTAAGGCTTTGAGGACATTGGCTATTCCATCGATAGCTTTACTTTCACGCAAAGATTGTTCCTTGAGACCTTTCCTTGTTCTCTCAATGTGAATTCTCTTATCTCGCAGAAACAATCTCCCGACTCTTGCCATTGCCATTTCTGGCTTTTGATCAACATCGGTAACTACAATCGAGCTTGCTTTTTTCTCCCACTCTGCGGCGATCTTAAAATAATCACTGAAATTGTCTAACAGGACTTGAGCTTTCGTCTTCTCAAGTCCGCTTTCTTTAACTATTGTTTGTAATGGATTTTCCATATTCTTCCTCCAGAATATTTTTAACTTTATTTCCCCCAAGTTCCTTAATACTTGTCACCCAAAAGGTTGAAGGATCAACGGTATATCCTCCCCTCTCCCTCTCTTTTGACTCGATGATATAGTCCCCGACAACGGCGTTTCTTTTATAAAACAGCCCCGGCTTATCACCTTTCCCTATCAGTTCCTTTTTTAAGGCGTTAAATTCGGCAAGCTCTGCCTCTAGGCTCTTATACCGCTTCACCTTAGAAAGCACTTCCTCTGAGTCTATCATGTCAAATCCTGGGCCAAAGTCCTTATCAGGGAAACAAAGAGTCAGAGCAAAGTCACACCCGATACATGAATCACAGTATTTAGGTTCAGGGATTGTCTTTTTGGCAACACTCTTATTAGTTCTCTCGGCTCTCTTTATAAGTGTTTCTGCATACTCATAATCAAGAGGGAGGATCCAGAAGAGATAATCACCTGATGTCTTCTCGAAATAAAACCAGCATCCTAGATCAACCCCTTTAAACATCATGTACGTTGAGAGTTGTCCAGGGTATTTCTTTAGCCAGGATTGACTCGCCTTGGTTAGGGATATCCCCTCATCCTTGTGTTTCTTTATAGCCCTAAATCCATTAGGAGAAGTGGTCTTGTGTTCAAACGGAATCCAGACAAGCTCTTTCGTAGTCGGGTGAACGACTTCAATTTCAGCGTCCATAACTCCAGAGATATTGTATTCATCCCAGTACCAATATTTATCTCCAGTTTCTCTGACATTAATCCCGGCATCCTGGAGCCATCTAATGTTTGGCCTCTCCCATTCAATCCCGACTCGAAATATCTTCATAAGCCTGGGACTGACTTTTGATTTAAGAGTCCCTTTAAGCCTGGATGCTACTTGATAAACGTCACACTCAAGCCCCAAGTCCCCGGCCCAGTTCCTTGCCCTCGATGTTCGGTTCCTTATGCCAAGGGAAACATGAGCCTCTAGTTTGTCTCTGAGTTCTGATTCAAGAGGTAGGGTTTTCATTTTTCAATTCCTTAATTATTCCTTGAAGTGAAACAATTAATTCTCTGAGTTCCTTGATTTTTTCATCCTGTTCGTGAAGCTCCTTGTCTTTCTTATTCATGCAACATTGGCAATAAATATGCTCATATTCGTCACCAACCCTAAGACACTTGGTACATTCAACCTTGACATAAGTTTTCATTTCTCTCCCTCCTCAAAAGGTAAGGCCTCATCAGGATAGGCTTTTTGAAAGGCTTTTTTCATGCGGCCGTACGTGGATTTGATCCACCTTTCAGAGGTCAATCTCTTTATATCCATGACAAACTTTTCGTCCTCTTTCCCTGTTTCGTCATTCTTGATAGTGAAGAAGGAATTCTCTTTAAGGATATCTCCGACCTTGGATTCATCCCCTCCGGCCATTTGGAGGGCCATGTCTGCAATTCTCTGTCTCAGCTTCAGGCTATCAGCATCTAGGGTCTTTGAGGTCTTTTGTGATCCCTTCGCAAATCCTACCTTCAGGACTTTCGATAGATCAATCTTGGCCTCTTCGAGTTGTTCAATAGTCAAGTTCCTGAGCCCTAAAAGATGGGTAACTCCATTCACAGTGAAGTTTGAATATGCAGATTTCAAAATATTCGTTTCGTCAATTTGGTTGCTGTCCTTTCTCTTTCCCTGAGCCTTTGAAAAGAAAGAATCCCTCTGGCTGCAAGTCCCTATCGCTTCAATAGAATCCATGTCTCCCGGGAGTGAAAGTTTCCCGGTTATCACATAGATATAAAACGGCCCTTCGGAATCCGATGTCATTTCTTTCTTTGATGTCACGTCCGAAATCTTGACCCCAAATAATCGAGCAACCTTCTCGGCCCCTGAATGACACAGGTAGGGGTTTCCGTCCTGAAGTACCCAGTCCCTATAATTAGTGACCCTTAATGATAGCTCAATCAACTTAGGAACCGTTTCTATCCTCTTTTGAGCTACAGAAAT
>SDBV01008586.1_pt1 | contig 13739 bp, 10 predicted proteins | sample 2277081 | NCBI WGS metagenome assembly SDBV01 (sample SAMN10402039, study PRJNA504765) | marine sediment metagenome | isolation source: marine sediment core GS10_PC15, 223 cmbsf | place: Arctic Ocean: Southern Knipovich Ridge | collected 2010 | reverse complement strand
TTTGTGATTGATGTTGAAGTCGAGCCAGTAGAGCTTGACGGGATACTGCTTCTGAGCTCGCCCGGCACAAGCGCCGATAATGTTTCTTACGGTTGCGTCGGGTTTGAAGAAGAACTGTCGATCAACGGTACGTTGCGTTTCGCAGTATACGGCATCGGGCTTGAGCCATCTGGGTCGTTTCGCCATGGGGCCTCCTTTACCCCTTCTAATCGGCCGTTTGCGCCGGCGGTTTCCTAAAATCGTCAAAAACAGGTAAAATTTCTTAGAAACTCGGGGAAATAATGACTGGGACTCTTGTTACATAGGTCTTTATAAATACGACGTCACAAACCCCTCCGCCGGTTACTCGCTCATGTACCCCGGCACCATTGCGATCGGTTTTCTCTCCTTCAACTCCGACACCGGGCACCTGGTGACCGGCACCAAAATCACGAGCGAGACCGACGACTTCGACCTTGAAATCTGGAACATGGACACCAATGCTCGCACTACTATCAGGGCCGCTCCGGGCTCCCAGCTCATGCCCGACGCCTCTGGGCATCTCATCTCCTATTTCGACCGTGAGCTGCACGGCCTTCCCGGCGCCGGGGATTGCGAAATCCGCGTCATCGACCAGCAGACCGGGGACTTGCGCGTGGTGCTGCCTTGGAACACCTGGTACAGCCAGGGTATCTGGGGGCACTGGGTGGCGGCCAACAACTACGGCACCTGGGGAGACAGCATCATCCTTTGCGATCTTCTGGCCGGAGGGCTCGTCGGCGCCGACGGCCACGTCATCCCGCTCGCCGTACCCGACGGAGGAGTGGGCGACGGTGGCATGGATGGGGGAAAGTAGATGTCCAAGAAGGCCGTCGTCGGGCTAGTACTGGCCATCCTGCTCGTTGGAGGAGCGGTCGGCCTCATCTTGTTGAATCGCGACGAAGGGTCCGGAGGCGACAACAAAGGAAATGGCGAACCGGTCGTCGACGAGGCGCGGCGTAAGGAAGTTATCAAGAAGCGTGGGCCCCGACCGAAGAGCGGCATACTTCCCGAAGGTGTCAGCCAGGTGGAGGAAACCGGCAAAGCAATCTCGATGGCACAAGAGGCCCTGAAGAGGGTGGAACGCGAGATGGTCTCGGCAACCGACGACAAGACCAAAGCTCAACTGGAACGCAAGAAACAGATCATCGAACAATCCATCTTACGGCTCTCCGAGGGCGTCGAGTCGACATCGCCCTAGCATGGAGGTTTCCATGAAAAAGAAATTTATTGTCATCACAATTGTCGCGGTAGCCGCGTATCTTGGCGGGTGCTCCGACGACAAGGAATCTCAGGGACGGGAATCTCAGGGACGGACTTCAGAAGTTCACTAATTGACCGGGAGGCGAAGGGGTATTGGGCTTCGTTTTTCGATCGATCAGAGGTCGTCCGAGGTGGACGATCTGATAAAGGCGGGGGCCGAGAAGTAGAAGATCACCCAATGGAATGTGAACATCTTCGTCGACATGGCGAAGACAACGGGCGGCAACGCCATCTACATGTTCGACCTTCCGTGAGGTGACGAAATGAAAAACGTAAATATGTTTCTCGCAATAGTGTTCGCGCTAATGGCCTGCGACGGCGGCCCGTCGTTCAAGCCGGTGCCAGATTCCGGGACCGGCGCCGAGTCAGACAGCGAGCGGATCGGCCGGCAGCGCGAAATCCTTTGATCCGTCCATGATTGCCCGGCGCCTGAAAACAGGTGTATAAGAACCCGCCGATTATGCCTCTTCACTACTGGGAATGTTGCGTTGAAAACCAAGGCTGAAAGGAAAAACCAGATGTCCTATTCCGTAGAATCAATCGAGCCCAAGCCGGTCTGGAAATACTTCGACGAGATCCGCAAAATCCCTCATGGATCGCGAAACGAGGAGCAACTCGGAAAGGCGATCGTCTCCTGGGCAAAGGCGAAGGGATGCAAAACAGATACGGACGAAGTCGGTAACATTCTTATAAGGATCAATGCATCCCCAGGCTTCGAGGACGCCCCGACCATGGTGCTCCAAGGTCACATCGACATGGTGTGCGAGAAGAACTCCGACAAGGAATTCGATTTCGAGAAAGACTCCATTGTGCTCGTGCGTGACGGTGACTGGATCACCGCGGACGGCACCACCCTCGGCGCGGACAACGGCATCGGTGTGGCCATGGGCCTGGCTCTCATGGAAATGCCTGATGCGGTACACGGCCCCATCGAACTCCTGTTCACCACCGACGAGGAGACCGGCCTGAACGGCGCCAACAACCTCAAACCGGGTTTTGTCAAGGGCAAGATGCTCATCAACCTCGACGCGGAAGTAGACGGTGTCATTTACGTGGGGTGCTCCGGCGGGCGCGATTGCAATCTTTCCCTGCCGATCACGCGTACAGACTCCACCCCCGGCCACGCCTGTCTCGATCTCGTGCTGAAGGGATTGCGCGGGGGACACTCCGGGTTGGACATCATCCGAAACAGAGGTAACGCCATTCGCCTGCTGGCACGGGCCATCAACGCCGGGATGGGTATTGCGGAGATCAATCTGATCTCCATCGAAGGCGGCGACAAGCACAACGCTATTCCCCGTGAGGCGACAGCCAGAATACAGTTGCCTGCGGGCGATGTCGACAAGGTGAAGGCTGTCTTCGCGGAACAATTGGAAGGCTTCCGCTCCGAGTTCGCGTCGGCCGAGCCCGACCTGGACCTGGTGGTGACATCCACGGACCTCACCGCCAGGGTTTTCACGGAGGACTCCACGAAAAAGGCGATCAGGATGGTGATTGCCGTGCCCCACGGCTTGCTGGCCATGTCGCGTGACCTTAAAGGGCTCCCGGATACTTCATCGAACATGGCCCGCGTTCGGACGACGGACGACGCCCTGACCATGCTCACCGCGTCGAGATCGCCCAACAGATCGGCGTTGAACGCCGTGATCGAGCGCCTGACGGCTATCGGAGAACTCGCGGGAGCATCGGTGAAGCCCAGCGTGGGATATCCCGGATGGCAGCCCAACATGGAGTCCGAGTTGCTGGCATTTTGCAAGAAAACCTGGACGGAGAAGTACGGGGCGGAACCAAAGCTCACCGCCATTCACGCCGGCCTGGAATGCGGAATAATCGGCGAGAAGAACCCCGGAATGGAAATGATCTCGTTTGGCCCTACCATCGAGAACCCGCACTCGCCGGACGAGCGTGTTTCGATCCCGACAGTGGCAAGGATCTTCGAGTTCACCCTCACCCTCCTTTCGGCCATCGCAAAGAGCAAATAGACATTTACATTTTCGCAATAGGCGTTACGTTTTTTTAGAAAGCTTTTATTGACGGTTTTTTTGAACGATTATAGATTCTCGCATCCACATAAGGATAACGTACCTTTCCACATCTGAGGATTCAGGGTTCCAGTTGTCTTTTGCGTGCGGTTCCTTTGGGTCGTAAGGTTGTGATTCAGTGATTTTTGGAAAGTACCAGTTACTCGAACTACTCGGTCGCGGTGGAATGGCCGAGGTATTCAAGGCAAAATCCTACGGGGTCGAAGGGTTCGAGAAGCTCCTCGTCATCAAGCGCATCCTCCCCACGCTGACCGACAACGAGCGTTTCGTCGACATGTTCATAGACGAGGCGAAGATAGCCGTGTCCCTCAACCATGCCAACATCGTGCAGGTGTTCGATCTGGGTAAGGTCGGTTTTTCCTACTACATCGCCATGGAGTATGTGCAGGGACTTGACATGTCCTCGTTCATCAAGCGCTGCACAACCTCCGGGTTTGCTATACCTGCGGATCTGGCGACCTACATGGCCAGCGAGGTGGCGAAAGGACTCGACTACGCCCACCGGCGTCGTGGGCAGAACCTGGAACCGCTCAATATAGTTCACCGTGATATCAGCCCACACAACATCCTCATTTCACTGGAGGGCGAGGTAAAGATCACCGACTTCGGCATCGCGAGGGCAAAGACCACTCTGAGCCAGGAAGAGCCCGGGGCCGTCAAGGGCAAGTACGCGTACATGGCGCCGGAGCAAGCACTCGCAAAACCCCACGACCGGCGGGTAGACATCTTCTCACTCGGGGTGGTGCTATACGAGGCCATCACCGGAAACAATCCATTCCGTGGCCTCAAAGCGGCGGATGCCATCCACAAAATACAGACCAGAAACTACCCCAAGACGCGGGACACCGATCACGGCGCCGGAGCGAACGATGAGATCTGCCGGATATTGAACACCTCCATGGACCCGGATCCCGACAAGCGATTCGCCGACGCCGGGGAGATGTACGAGGCGCTCATCTCGTACCTTTTCTCAGTCAAGGCTCGTGTCGGCGCCCACTCGTTATCCGAATTCATGATGAATCTCAAGGACGCGCCGGAGAGTGATAGGAAGGATGATTCCGGCGAGGCACAGAAGCTCGTAGCCGCTGTCGGGGGGGGCACCGCCGCTACCGGAAGCGTCGCCTCCTCCAACGGGTTCGATGTCTCCGAGATAACCTCCGTTCAGGTTCCGACCCAGGCGATCTCCGGGGACAGCACCACTACATCGACCGGTGCGGGAAGCCTGGCCTCGGAGATGCGCGACGTGACTGTGGTCGGCGTGGAGGTGCTCGGGCCTCCCCCACCCGAGGGACTGCTCAAACTCCTCGGGAGTGTGCTGACGCACGGCGGTGGCACACTCGTAGAAGACCGTAACGATCTTCTGGTCGCACTGTTCGGGATAGAGGCTGCGGACGGCCGCGACACACAGGATGCCATAGGCACTGCGCTGAAGTTGCAACGCGCACTCCTGATGGAGATGGGCACGAATTCCAATTGCCAGATCGGCGTGGGGGTCCACCCGGACAAGATAGTGGTTTCATACTCGGGCACCCCCCGCGAAGACGACACATACTTCAAGGCGCTTCAAGCGGCAAGGGACCTCGCGAAGCGCGGCATCGGATGGGTTTGCACCTCCGTCGCCGGCATGGAACTCGCGAAGGACAGCTTCACGTTCGAGGAGGTGACCACCACAAACGTGGCGGGCATGGAGCAGGTCGTCTCCAAGATCACCGGACGCCGTCCTGTGGCTGAAACCTACGGCAAGCTCTTCGGGCGAAGAGAGGATCTCAAGAAGATAGGCGAGCTCCTGGCAATGGTGAGCAATGGATCCGGCCGCGTGCTGACGGTCACCGGAGACGCAGGAATCGGCAAGACCCGGATTCTCCACGAAGTCAAGCGGCGCCTGGTGGCCGGAGGACACAAGGTGGGTTGGCACGAAACCAACTGCGTTCCCTGGCAGCACGGCACCCCGTTTGCGGCGGTTTCTTCCATGTTCAGGTCCATCCTGGCAGTGGGCGATATCGAGCCGGAACTGGAGCTCAGATCGAAGATCGAGAGGCTCAAGGAGCTCGGCCTCATACCGGAGGAGATCGATACCGTGTCCGTGCTCCTCGGCGTGGCCGCCAGCCACGAGGCCAGCCCCGAGGAACGCGGGCGCCAGCTCAGATCCGCGCTGATTCGCGCGTTCTCTAGCCTGTCATCGGACAAGATGACCATCTTCTTTTGGGACGATCTTCATCACATCGACGCCGAGTCCCTGGACATCATCCATCATCTTTCCCACTCCACTACCCATCTTCCCGTGTTGTTAGCGTTTTGCGCCCGCCCTGGTTTCACCCACGGATGGGAGAAAGAGCCTGACTTCCAGGAGATCCACATAGGTCCCCTATCCGAAAACGATTCCAAGCGGCTCGCCGTGTCACGGCTCGAAGTACGTAAGGCCCCGGACAACCTGCTCATGGATGTAGCGCTCAAGAGCGATGGAAATCCACTGTATATCGAGGAGTACATCAAGGCCCTCGTCGCCAATAACGTCGTGTCGATCACTGCGGAGGGCGTTACCTACAACCCCGAAGGCGATCTGGTGGACCTTCCAAAATCCCTTCAAGGATTGGTCAGCGCGAGGGTCAAGAGACTGCCCACGGAACAGAAGGGACTCATACAGCGAGCCGCCGTCATGGGGCAGCGCTTCAATATCAACCTCCTGAGCAGAGTCACCGGCGTGCAAACACCTGACCTCAAGCCTGTCCTGCTGGGCCTCAAGGACGCCGGACTCCTCAACCGAATATCATCGTCCGAGTTCGCGTTTGCTTCCGATCTCGTCAGGGACGTCGTTTATCATGGAATCGTTTTCTCGGATCGCAAGGAGATCCATTTGTCCATCGCGTCGGCCATCGAGGACATGTTCGAGGACCGCATCGACGAGTTCGTGGAGCGCCTCGCCACGCACTACCGGGAGGGCGGCGACAGGACCAAGGCGGTGAACTATCTCATCCGTGCGGGCAAGAAGGTCTCCGAGGACTATTCCCATCGCGCTGCCCTGGATTACTACCTCAAGGCGCTCGATCTCCTTGAGAATGTATCCAAACCGGACCTCGAACGCATCCTCTCCGTGTACCTCCCCATCGGACATCTCGCGGTCAAGTCCCTGTTGATCCCCATGGGTATTGAAAAGATGCGGCTGGCACAGGAGCTTGCCGAAAAGCTCGACGACAAACGGGCGCTCGTGCGGATAATGCGGATCACTGCCGAATTGCAGGCCCGAGCCGATCACTACACCGAATCCCAGCAGTATTTCCAGCGCGCAATAGAGCTGGCCGACGAAATCGGCGACGTAGTCTTGCGCTGCGAGGTCCGGGCAACGGCGGGCGACGTTTACATGATTGTGGGCGACATCAAGAAGGTCATTCCATATTTAGTGGAGGCCATCGATCTCTGGCCCGATGACGGTGATATCAACCTCAAGATCACCTGCATGTCCCAGCTTGCCAAGGCACTCGGCAACAGCGGAGAGCACGAAGCGGCGCTCGCGACCATCAAGGAGGCCGAGAGCCTCATCGAGCCCACCATGTCCCCGGAGACCCGCTGTGTCTTCGAACGAGCTCACGCACAGATCTACTACATGTTGCGCGAGATCGAGCGTTCGGCCGCCCTCAGCCTCCGCGCCCTCGATATCGCCAAGGAATACGATATCAAGGAGCAGATTGCCGCCAACGCCCACAATCTCGGGGACGATTACGTGGCCCTCGGAGACTACCGGAAGGCCTTCTCATACCTCAAGATGTCGCAAGAGTTGGCGGAGGGGATCGGGTACGACATCGTGATCAACTTGAACAAGATCTTCCTGTCCTTCATCGACGCCCTCAAGTTCGACAGCAGCGAGGGGCTCTCGGATCTCGAGCAGGCCCTCATCAAGGCGAACGAGCGCAATACCGTATGGGAACAGATCCAGGTCCACCATTTCCTCGGCCGCATCCATTTCGAGCGCAAGAAGTATGACCTGGCAAAGACCCACTTGGAACAAACGGTCCGCATCGGACGCGCCGCGGACAACATGATCTACGATGCCCAGGCTAACGATGTCCTCGAACAGATCGCGGAGATCCAGGACGCCGACTAATGGACCTCCTCAACTCGCCGCTGCTCGGCCTTGTCGTCTACTTGGTTCTCATCGCCGGCGTCGCCGTCTGGACCTTCGGAAAGAACACCACCAAGGACGATTTCATATTGGGCGGGCGCAAGCTGGGCGCCTGGGTCATCGCCCTCTCCGAGCGGACCGCTGCCGAATCCGCGTGGCTCATACTCGGTCTCTCCGGCGCGCTGTATGCGGTGGGAATGCTCGAGATATGGACCGTGCTCGGCTGTGTGGTGGGGATCATCTTCTACTGGATCGCTATTGCCCGGAAGCTGCGGGTGATCTCCGAAACCTACGGAGCCATCACACTGCCGGAATACTTCTACCGGTTTTGCGGTAAATGGGGCCAGCACGTCAGGGTGATCAGCATGCTGATCATCTGCTTCTTTTTCTCGTTCTACGTCGCGGCACAGTTCATCGCGGCCGGAAAGGTGCTCGACGCTACCTTCGGCATTGACGCCCACTGGGGAATGCTCCTCGCCGCTCTGGTAGTCGTCGTCTACACGATGATGGGCGGGTTCACCGCGGTCTGCATGACGGACGTGGTCCAGGCCGTTCTGATGATCATCACGCTGGTGCTGATGCCCATCGTCGGTCTGATCCTCATCAACAGTGAGGGACTCGATGTGGTGGCGGCCATGAAGGCAACGGGGCAAACCGCGTCTCTCACCGCCGGAAAGACCGGATGGGCCGGCGCGGCTGCTGTTATCGGAGGTCTGTCCTGGGGGCTCGGCTATATGGGCCAGCCCCACCTGGTGACCAAGTTCATGGCCATCAACAACCCGGACGCCATCAAGATCGGGCGCAAGGTGGCGATCACCTGGACCCTCCTTGCCTACCTCGGCGCGACGCTGATCGGAATTGTCGGGATCACCCTGGTTCACAACGGGATCCTTCCCGCAAACGACGTCACCTCGGTTAGCAACGATCCCGAACGTATCCTGCCCGTACTGGCGAGTTTTCTCTTTCCCTCCTGGATCGCGGGGATACTGATCGCAGGCGCCGTGGCGGCGATGATGTCCACCGCCGACAGCCAGTTACTCATCGCCACCTCGACCATCGTGGAAGACTTCTACTCCAAAGTGCTCAAGCGAAGCGTCACCCAGAAGCAACTCGTCCTCTTCAGCCGTGTGGCCACCGTCGGCGTGGGCATGGCGGGCTTCAACCTCGCCTGCATGAGCGACGACCTGATCTACGATGTGGTCTCTCTCGCCTGGGCCGGTCTGGGCGCGTCCTTCGGACCGGCGGTCCTGCTCTCGTTGCACTGGAAGAGAATGACCGGAGCCGGGGTGCTCGCATCAATGATCACGGGTGCCGTTTCCACTGCGGCGTGGAAATGGATTCCGGGCCTCGACGACATCATCTCGGTCCGTTTCGTATCGTTCGCGTTCGCGACTGCGGCGGCGGTGGTGTTTTCCTTGATGGACAAACCCAGACAGGATGAACCGACATGAGCCGTTCCTTGTGCTCACTATTGTTTGACCGCCCGCGATCAGGTCTGGTATTTTCAAATCTCAGTCTTCGAGGTAGAAGGGTCTCGACATGCGACTAGTGACCAGATCCGATTTCGATGGCTTGGCTTGCGCGGTCCTGCTGGTGGAAGCAGGTATCATCGACAGGTTCGAGTTCATTCATCCCAAGGATGTGCAGGACGGCAAGATCGAGATTGACGGAAACGACGTACTGGCAAACGTGCCGTACATGCCGGGCTGCGGTCTATGGTTCGACCATCACTCCAGCGAGGAAGAGCGGCTCCAGATAAAAGAGAATTTCGTCTACAAGGGCGAGAGCCGAGACGCACCGAGCTGTGCGCGGGTGATCTACGACTACTACGGGGGCGCTGACAAGTTTGCCCATCTCGACGCGACCGGCCTGATGGCTGGCGTCGATAAGAGCGACTCGGCCCGGTTCGATGAGGAGGACATCCTCAACCCCACCGGATGGACACTGCTCTCTTTTGTCATGGACGCGCGCACGGGTCTCGGAAGGTTCCGCGACTATCGCATCTCCAACTACAATCTCATGGAAGACATGATCAGGTACTGCCGCACCAAAAACGCGGAGGAGATCCTGGAGATAGAGGACGTCCAGGAGCGGGTCAAACGCTACTTCAAGCAGGAGCGCGACTACGAGGAGATGATCAGGGATCGCGGCCGGATGGACGGCAACCTGCTGGTTATAGATCTCTTGAGCCAGTTCGAGCTGCATAGCGGTAACCGATTCAAGGAATACGTCATGTTTCCTAAAGCCAGTATCTCCCTGAGGATTCTCTGGGGAAAAAACAAGGAAAACGTCGTATTCACCGTAGGCCACAGCATCTTCAACCGCACCTCCAAAACCAATGTGGGATCGCTCATGCTCAAGTACGGCGGCGGCGGACACCGTAGGGTCGGCACGTGCCAGGTTCCCATCGAGTCCTGGCAGATCAATCTCGGAGAGATCGTCTCGGCCATCAAGTCTGACGGGTAGGCTTCAATCCGTCGGCGACCAGCGGTTTTCTCGGCTCTCGTCTATCACCATGCGCACCTTTCGGGCCAGGTCATTACTTGAAAAGGGTTTCTGGATGAAGTTGACCTCCGGGTCGAGCACACCGTGGTGCGCGATGGCGTTGCCCGTATACCCGGACATGAAGAGCAGATTCATCTCGGGCCGCCCGACCAGAATCCGCTCTGCCGTCTCCCGCCCGCTCAGGCCGGGCATCACGACGTCGGTCAACAGGAGGTGGATCGGCCCTTCCTGCTCGTCGGCCACGACCTGGGCCTGGGCACCATTCGCGGCCTGCAACATGTTGTAACCATTCTGCCTGAGCATCCGGATCACCGCGCGCCGGATCGTATCGTCATCCTCCACCACAAGGATGGTTTCGCTACCACGCAACTCCGCGATTTCAATTGGGGACCGCGATTTGTACTCCTGACCGGATTCCTTCACGCACCTCGGCAGGTAGATCTTGAAGGTGGTCCCCATTTTTGGCTCGCTGTAAACACAGATGTTGCCCTTGTGCTGCGCTACGATGCCGTATGCCACGGACAAGCCCAGACCCGTGCCCTTCCCCGTGCTCTTTGTCGTGAAGAAGGGCTCGAACACGTTTTTCATCGTTTCTATGTCCATGCCGCAGCCGATGTCGGTGATCGCGATCATCACGTACTCACCCGGCGTCACTATGCTGCGGTAGCGGACGTACTCCTCGTCCAACTCAACGTTCGCTGTTTCGATGATCAGCTTGCCGCCGTCGGGCATGGCATCGCGGGCGTTGATTGCAATGTTTACGATTGTCTGCTCGATCTGCCCGGGGTCCGCCTCGACCTTCCAGAGATCCGGGCCAGGAGTGAAGTGCATATCGATATCCTCGCCGATCAACCGGTGGACCATCCTTTCCAGTTCGACAATCAGCACGTTGAGATCCAGGAGCTGCGGTTGAATCACCTGCCGGCTGCTGAAGGCCAGGAGCTGGCGGGTCAGGGACGCGCCGCGCTTCCCTGCCTTGCGGATATCCCGGATATCTTCCATGATCGGATCATTCTCGCTCATGCTCGCCGCCACGACCTCGGCGCAGGACAGGATCACGGTCAACAGGTTGTTGAAGTCATGGGCCACGCCGCCGGCCAGCCGGCCCACCGACTCCATCTTCTGTGCCTCGATGAGTTGCCTTCTAGTCTCTTGCAGCTCCTCGATGAGCTGAGCCCTGGATTTTTCATCGTCTTTCATTTTCTTTTCCATTCAAGCAAACTTTGCACATGTAAACAAAGCAACCTCTATGCCAACACGAGCACGTTCATGTGTGATCAACTACTTATGCCTCAAATGGACACGTATGCGGGCGCAAATCGCCCACAAATCCGGGCGCAAACCGCCCTTATTTCTTGAGATAGGATTCGAAGGCATCGAAAGTGGTTTCACGGCCCAGGAAGTTCGTAACCATCTTTTCGGCGTCGACCGCGCCTCCTGCTCCGACGATGTACTTGCGATAGTCGGCCGCGACCTTCTTGTCCATCAGCCCTTCCTTCTCGAAGCGGGTGAACAGATCCTTGGAGATATTCAAAGACCACATGTAGGTGTAGTACATGGAGCTGTATCCCTCCAGATGCCCGAAGTTGGCGAACACGTGGGTGCCCTCCTCGTATGGATACGGGTTGTACTTGTCCTGAATCTCCTTGAGCTTGACATTCAGGTCCAGCTCGGCGGGATTGACGACGTGATAGTTGAACGACAAACCGGCGTAGAACATCTGTCTCATGACATGCACACCCTTGCCGAACTCATCCGCCGCGCGCATCTTGTCAACCAGATCCTTTGGGATGACCTTTCCGGTCTCGTGGTGCACGGCAAAACGCGCGAGCACATCGTGATCCCATGACCACTCCTCCAGAAGCTGCGACGGCGCTTCCACGAAATCCCACTCGCAGGCTATGCCGGACAGGTTGGCCCACTTGTAGCCGCCGCCCAACAGGTGGTGCAACAGGTGACCGAACTCATGAAAGAACGTCGTCACGTCGCCATGCTCCATGAGCGCGTGGTCGTCGCCCGACGGCTTTGGAAAGTTGCATACGAGCGCGGCCACAGGAAGCTGCCGGTCGGTAATGCCCGAGTAGATATTGAACATGGCCGCGTGACCGTACTTCCCATCGCGCGGGTGCATGTCCAGGTAGAAACGACCGGCGGGCTTACCGTCGCTCAATACGTCGTATATCTTTACGTCCTCGTGCCACACCTTTCCGTCTTCCACCGGCTTGAACTCCACCCCGAATAGATTCTGATAGACGCTCAGGATGCCGTCGCGCACCTTCTCGAAATCGAAATACTTGCGCACCTCCTGGGAATCCACGCCGAACTTCTCGGCCTGGATCTTTTTCACATAGTAGAACCGATCCCACGTCTGCACCGACTGCGCATCCGGGTTTTCCGTCTTCTTGCGCTCCAGGATCTCCTCGATATCTTTTTTCATTCGCGGCCGGGTAATGGTGGCGACCTTGTCGATGAACTCGCCGATGGTCTTCTGGTTCTTGGCCATCTTGTCCTCGGCGTTGTACTGAGCCCAGTTCGGATACCCCAGCGTGACGGCGTACTCGTGGCGCAACTCGAGAATCCTCTTGAGAGCGGCCTCGTTCTCGGGGTACGCCCGGGAGAGGAACTCCTTGTAGAGCGCTTTCCGCACCTCCGGGTTTTTCAGGTAGTTCTGTACGGGAAAGAAGTCCGGGTAATCGGTGGTGAGCTTAACCTTGCCGTTCTTGCCCGGAGCATGGGACTTGATAAAATCCTCCGGCAAGCCATCGAGATCATCGGGGGCTACCTCGATGGATCGCTTGTCCTCCCTGATTCTCCTGGAGAACTCCTGCCCCTTCTTGACCAACTCCTCGTTGATCTCGGCCAGCCTCTTTCTCGTTTTTTCGTCTTTGTCCACACCGGAACGACGGTAATCGCGCAGATGATGATCGAGCGATCTCTTGGACGTGGGCCCCATTTTATCGGTCTCGATACCGCTCAGTGCGTCATACACCTCCCGATCGAGGCCGAGATCGGTGACAAACTTCATGGCGTCCTGCTGGCACTTCTCGGCCGCGGTCCTGACTTTCTTGTCGGGATGAACGTTGGCCATGAGCTCGGAGAACGGCAATACCGCATCTATCAGGATGGTAATGTCGTTCATGGCGACCAGGGTATTGTCGATGGTCCGTTGTCCCTCGACCCCGACCAGTTTGTTCCTCAATGCTCGAGCCTCCTCGAGCAGCTTGGCGCAGTTATTTTTCACATCCTTGACGTTGTCGGGAATGCTCGGTACCACGAGCTTCCCGGAGATCCTGGAATCGGGCACCACTATCGGCATGACCTGCTCCTTCTTCTTCTCGACTTCCTGCGCAGCCTCTTTTGGAACGGAGACCTCACCCTTCTCACTTTCGTCGCCGGGCTTGGATTCGCCGGAGCATGCCGTTGCAAGCCCCAATAACAACCACGCTGATATCACTGTTCCATAGCGTAACATTTCACTCCTTCTTGGTGTTTGTCATTCTCGAACAGCGTCGAGCCTAGCATCTTTTTTTTAATGAGTGCTACAATATCCCCACGTTCATGACAAAAGGGTCAGGGGATGAGGCGCATGGCTACACCTCGTAGAGACACCCTCTCATACCATACGGCTGGACATGAATATCCATGCTCGTAGACTGTTGTGCGATGAAACCATGGGGTGACCCCGTCAATTGGAGGATTCTCCCTTCAGTTTGAAACTCGGATCGATGCCTAGTTTTTCCAATTCTCCCGTCTTCCAAAGTCGTTCATATTCCTCCGGTGACCGGTATCCCAGG
>SDBV01008585.1_pt1 | contig 13739 bp, 7 predicted proteins | sample 2277081 | NCBI WGS metagenome assembly SDBV01 (sample SAMN10402039, study PRJNA504765) | marine sediment metagenome | isolation source: marine sediment core GS10_PC15, 223 cmbsf | place: Arctic Ocean: Southern Knipovich Ridge | collected 2010 | reverse complement strand
GCAACCGGAAGCTCGATCATCGTGCCTATACTGTACGGCACGGCCTTTGCCTTCATCGTTTTACGGACTTCTTTCTCAACCTCGATCAGACCTTTGATATGCTGTCCCTCGATCCGTTTTCCATAGATAATGAGTTTAAGCTCGTTCTCGTTCATGATGAGAGGAATCATTATTTCCGGATGAACCTGCACGCCCTCTTTGCGGAGCATGTAGAGGGCTTCAAAGATGGCGCTCATCTGCATCTCGTAGATCTCGGGATATGAAACGGCGACGCGACAGCCCCGATGACCCAGCATGGGATTGAATTCGTTCAGCCCTTCACAGCGCAGCTGAACTTCTTTTTTGGAGATCTTGCTTTTTTTCCCCTTGTTGAGGTACGCGACAAAGGCATCCATCTCGGCGGGATTGTGGGGCAAAAACTCGTGCAGGGGGGCATCCAAAAGCCGAATGGTGACCGGATAGCCTTCCATGATCTTGAAGAGTTTGTAAAAATCCACCTTTTGAATGGGCTTCAGTTTGCCGAGGGCCTTGATTCTCTCCTCTTTCGACTCGGCAAGGATCATCTCCCTGAAGACATTGATTCTCTTTTCCTGAAAGAACATATGCTCGGTCCGACAGAGACCGATGCCTGCCGCACCGAAGTTCCTCGCCAGGGTGGCATCCCTGGGCGAGTCTGCATTGGCCCGTACGTGGAAATCCGTAACATACTTCTTTACGATTTTTATGAAGTCCATCAATCCTGATTCTTCAGGATCAGGCTCGATCAATTTAGCCTGACCCAGATAGATGGAAGGATCCCCGTGGTTAGGAACGTTAAGGGTCAGATAGTCCCCCTCGTTAATCGTGATCTTGCCGATAGTCGCCTTTCTTCCGATTATCTTGAGATCGTTGTTGACAAGTGAGATCTTTCCATACTGCCTGGCCACAACCGATGCATGAGCTGCGTAACCCCCCTCGTTGGAAAGAACCCCGGTCGCTACCTCGATCGCTTTGACGTCCTCGGCAAATGTAGCAGACATACAGAGAATGGATCTGGTATCCACATCCTGGTGCTGGGCGCTCCTGTACGCCTCGAGAAGACCCTCGGTGGAGAAGTAGACCCTGCCAACCGCGGCCCCCGGCGCACCCGAGATACCTCCCGGAATGATTTTGAGCTGCTTCACCGAGTTGAGATCTACTATCGGATGCAGAATCTCTACGAGCTGTGTGGGTTTGATGTTCTGTATCAGGTATCGGTCGTCAATCACCTTCCGCTGGTACAGGTCCAACAGGGTTCTCAAATCCGATTGAGTGGATTTGGCCATGACAGCCCGCTGATCGATGAACCAGAGCTTCTTGTTTTCGATCGTAAATCTCATGGACCGAATCTCTTTATAGTAATCCTCAACGGAGCGAGCAATTTTTTCGAGTTTCTTGAGATAAGCAGGAGCGATTTTATTGATATCCCGACCGGGAACACCCCAGGAATCAAATTTGTCTTGATAAAACTCTCCCTGCAGACGCTCTTCGCCGGTGTTGATATCACGGGTAAAAAACATACCGCTGTAAGAATCTTTTCCATAGTTGCCGTAAACCATCGGCTGAATAAGAATCGCCGTCTCTCTGTTGTCCAGCTCATCCAGGATAAGCATGCGACTAATGCGTTTGATGGTCATCTCCAGCTGGCTGTAGGGATCATCAAAGAACCCGTCTGGCAGAAAAGCCTTGTAACGCTGGATACTTTTTTTCGTCGCTTCAACGGAGAGTCCCTTTTCCAGCTCCTTATCGACGTCCTCGATAGCCTTCTGTATCTTTTTCCGATCAGCGGATCGTTCCTCGAACTCGGCGATCCGCTCTTCGATGGCAAGATTGCCCTTGATCAGAAAAAGAACCTCATGGTATCCGAATTTGAGTCCGACAAACTTTGCGAACCCATCAATGGTCTCGTCCGTGAGGCCGTAGTTGTGAAGAGTCGGAGATGTGGCGATGACCGTGCTGGGACTGACGACAATTTTGACGAGCATGGGATTTTCGGGATCGCCAAAAACGCGACCGCGAATCGTCTCCAGTTTGGCGAGGGCCTTTTTCAGGTGCGGCACGAGGGAAACATCCTCCAGATCCGATGCCACATCTGCGTCGATCACGAAACCGGGCAGGATGGGCAGCTTCAGGGCAGCCAGCTCCATGGCCAGTCTGCCTCTTACTCCTATGCGCTCGAGGACCGTCTCCTTATTTACGAATTCTTGCTCACTAAAAAAATGTATATTCTTGTTCATCAATCTTCCTCACACAGACCAAAGTATTAGAAAAGTTGCAGGATCTTGTTGGGAGCTCCCTTTAAAAATGCCTCAAACAGATGACTGGCCCCCTGTCTAAGATACTTCTGTAGCTTGGCTACGTCTCTAATGTTTTCACCGGCCACGGCAATCATAATCGCTGTCCCCCGTTTGACCTTTCCCCATTTAAAGAGGGTATTGAGGTCGTTAATCCTTTCGCCGTCGTAGAAAACAAACACCTTCAAGCCCGGACGATAGAGCTCATAACTTTCGATGATCTTCTTCCAGGCCTCCACGTTACCGTTATGGAACAGCTCGTTTGTGACCGTAATTCCGTAAAGGGGGGTCATTCGGCTCGCAGCGGCAGGTGCAGGCTCAGGAGGAGGTCCGGATACCGCGGCGGGTGCAGGAGCCTGTGGAAGGTATGAGGCGGATTGACTCGAAGCACGTTTCGAAGGAGCTGCCTTCCTCGGCCGCCCTATCTGTTTAGGTGCCGTTTTCCTGGGTTGTCTGGGCGCCTTCTTCTCTACGTATTTGAACTTTCCGCCGGTAAAAGCAGCCGGTGTTTTTATTTTTTTACCCTCGAATAATTCAATAAGCTTATCTACGGCATCGGAATAAGCTTTATTCTTTGCGGTTCCATCATAAGCTCCGCAGTAGATGGTGACCAACTCAAATTTCTTCAAAACCCGGACCGCCTGCCAGTGTTCGGGATTTTTCGGGTTGAGCAGAGTCAAGCCAAGCTCCGGAGAGTAGTAGGCCACGACGAGGTCAACCGCTGTCCACTTCTGTACCTCATCTATAATCGATGTGAAATCCTCGACGTTTTCTTTCATATTGAAAGATGAATAGTGGTATCGGTACCGATCCACGAGAAGAGCGTTGATGATCGGTCTGATCTGAGCCTGCTGGATCGTTTTCTCACCAATCGCTTCGTTGACCGCATCAGCCAAATTGACGTTGCTTTCAAAGTCCCCCATCACATCGGATACATACTGAAAATGACGGAGGGAGATGTTGAAGCCTTCCCTTGTGCTGAGACTTTCATACTGAGATTCGAGATTTGCACTCATAATGTCTTTCCCTTATCCCTTCTAAATGTGTGGTGTTAGATTGAGTTGCTTCAGCTTTTTAAGAAATAGAGCGTCGTTGTAACTATTACTCATCTTTGAATCAGGTTTGAAATGACGATTATTCCAAAGAGCTTAAACACTTCATAAACCTTTTTCTATTGCAGCAAGTGGCGTCTGTTGAGTAAATAAAATGGTGACCCGATTGGGTCACCATTTTTTTCTATATCTCTCTTAAGGTGCTGCCTTGAGACGGTCTGCCCCTGCCCCTTCCCCGTTTCTTTTTCGGAGCATCTACAGCTCCTCTTTTCGCCGCAGCACGTCTCGGCCTCCTCTTCGTTGGAGCCGGCTCGGGTGCCGGGCTCGGCGCTGCCTCCGGCTGATTCAACATGTCCAGGTAGGTGCTTCCTTCACTAACACCCGTTTCCATCAGATCAGCCGACTGTGATGAACCGAATGACTGAGCGATGTCCTGTCTCAACGTCGAACGTCGCCTCGAGAAGGTGGCGAATGCGGCATCCTGGAAACCTTTGGACACACCGTGGAGGAACTCATTCAACACATTGGCCATTCCGTCGAGGGTCGCTTTCTTCCGTTTGATGGAGACGATATCGACGTCCAGCAGCAAACCAGGTTGGATGTGGTAGGGATTGAGCATATAGTCGAAATTCAAAAACTCCGTTCCCAGGTGCTTGAGCCGATCGTCGGTAACCCTCCGTTGAATCGGATAACGGAAACCGTACATCTGCTGCAGCCTTTCCTGCATGAGGATCAGCATCCTCTTGAGGTGATTCTTTTCAAAGACGTAGGTCCTGTTCATACGCTCTACGTCGGTATCACCCACTTTCAGGAAGGAGATCTCGTCCCAGCTCTTCTCAATATCTTCGTACAACGGATCTCCCGTCACCGCTTTGATCTTCTTTCGGATCTTGTTCCTCTTGCTCTTGGCAAGATCTTTGAAGTCCGTGATACCCTTCATAAACTTCGAATCGAAATAGACCATCTCGAGAACGTCCCAAAGATGTTGAACCTCGACTTCAAAGGATTTAATTTGCGCGTCGTACACCTTCCGCTCCTCGATAAGCTGGGCATTATCGTAGTACTTCATTCGGATCTGATAACGCTCATCGGGAAGGTTAGTGGGATCGGTGTCTTCATACTCCTGGAGGATCATCTCTCTGGCGTTCTTGAGGTTTTCGATATACTGATACCCCATTTTAGAGGTATCAAGGATCGACGTAATGGAGTTCATGGCCGTGTTGAAACCACGGTTCCTGATATTCTCGATATCGATTATCTTTTTCAGGTTTTCTCGAATGTTGAGCGGATCGAATTCGCTGGGGTCGATCTCGGCTCGAAGCCCTTCGATCCTGTCCATCAGGTGCTTCCCGAAATACTGATATCGCTTCGATTTGGAGTTCTCTTTGTCATCACCGGCGTAGTCTTCTACCTTGCCCATCCTCTCGAAGATGATCTCTGTATCGTTAAGCTCTTCCTTGCCCTCGTCGATCAGCCTCTCTTTCAGTTGCTCGATCTCAGCATCGAGCTTGTCCATGATGTGTTTGGAAAGCAGGTCTTTTATGATGTATTCTACCGTGACCTGGTAGTGGAAAATGGGGCTGATCAATTCTGAGTCGAGTATGTTGATTGACAGCTTGACGTTCGTGACGGTCTTGGGGCGGGTTAGGTTGTCTTTGAAGGAACATTTCACGATGGAGTAGGCATTTTCACCGCGGATGAAGGCTCCAACGTCGGTCTTCTGTCTGAGAAGCGAGTTCGTGAGGTTCTCGAGATCATTCACACCCCGCTGGACATGCCCCTGAAGGTGACCATACATGTTGATGATGGATTTTTCGATTTCACCGGTGTTGAACTTGTCTGCGCCACCAATCTGATCTAAAAGCTGGGCAATCTCTTTGGGAGTATACCGAGCCATCACCTTGGTTTCTTCCTTGTCGACGAAGTCCCGTACCTTTTTGATCATCTCGTCTTCAGAGCTTACCGTGTAGCGATTGAACATATTTTGATAGTTCTGGTTGAAGTAGTTATAAATTTTCTCCTTCAGACCACCCATTACGTCCAATCTCTCCAGGGTCTCCTTTGGCAGTTTCGAGGTGACATGGTTCATCACCTTGTCCACTTCTTCTGATAAGAGTAAATCAACCTCTGCCTGCTGATCCCTGAACTCCTGGGCGAGAGAGTTCCTCGAACCCACGGCACTGGGCTTTTCCGGATGGAAAACATTTGGACTTTTTGGAAGATCAATAGCAGCCATGGTTTGTTCTCCTTAATATGTGCAAACATATGTATTCTATAAATATGATTATTCACATCTCCTTTAAAAAGTAAAGCAAGTTTTTTTTTTTTTGCACTTTCCATTTAAAGAAATATAATGCAATGTATAAAAAAAATTCAATTAAACGGGGGGAAAACATGAAAAAAAGAGCGATTGCATCGAAGTTTGCAGCAGTCATTCTGCTAGTGCTGTCGATGGTTGTTGTTCCAGCCCGGGCCGACGAGAGAGATGAACCCATCGATATTATAGTAGCTCTTGATAAATCCCTCTCGATGGAAGAAGAAATTGACGCAGTTAAGGAGTATGTCAATACCCGAATCGTCGACGATTTGCTTCAAAATGGAGATTTTTTCCTCGTTATCGCCTTTTTCGGCAAGGCCCCGGTGGCCATCTCGGATTTTATCAAAGGTCAGGAACACAAGGAAGAGATCAAGCGGAGAATCAACGCTCTCACGGCAGATGGCGATTGGACCGATATAGGAAATGCCCTGGATAAACTCAAAGAGGAAGTGCAGAAACGTTCCGGGCGCAAGCGTCGGAAAACCCTGCTTCTCATTACCGACGGTAAACATGAACCTCCCCCCGGGAGCAAGTACTACTCGAAAGACGGAACGGTCTCTCATGAGTATCTCGAGGTGACAAGTGAGACGCAGAAAGAGGGCTGGAAGATCATTGTACTGGGTCTGGGAACTGAATCGGCCAGAGAGCTGGCTGAGGATCTTTCCGCCGATTACATCGAAACCCCCAAAGGTGCCACTGCCTCGCAGATCAAGGAAGCCGTACCCGACCTCGCAGGAACCATGAAAGTGAAGGGAGAGGCAAAGCTTTCTTCCGTCAACTACAATGGCCGATCGGATCTTAGCCTCACAATCGAAACATCCCTCTACAGAGAACCGGTGGAGGTCGTGATAGAAGGCATTCGTGTCGACGCGTCCGGCTTGACTCAGGGGAACCTGCTGTTGAAACCTTTCCTTATTGAGGTACCCCAAGAAGGTGAAACCCGTTTACACATTCCGCTTTATTTTGACGAAATCTTCGTTCCAGGCTCATACGTTGGAACCCTTACCCTTAATTTTGCTAGCAAAGAACACTTTGAATCTGCGCTCCCCGTTGGTTTTCGAGTGAACACGCTCTTCCAAAACTTCTACTGGCTTATCCCGATCATTTTGGCCCTCCTGGTGCTTATCTTCCTCATCACCTTCCGTTTGGCCGGTGGCAAGAGAATCGCCTTCCGACTCATCGTCGAGGAGCACCCGCTGCCCAAGGGAAAAGATTCCTTTACGGCGCGCCAGGGCAGAGACCTCTTTGTCAAAGAGGCGATGGACATCGTAGACATCACACCCAACAAGACCGCCAAGAGCATCGCTAAGCTAAACGCCACCGAAGCCGGTTTGACTATGACCATCCTGAAGGAAGACCGCTTCCCCGAGTTGAAATCCGGACCAAAAAATGTTATGGATAAGTTTTACGTACTGCGAACCGAGAGTGGGAAAGATTACCACATTCGTTTCACAGAAATCTCTTAGATCTAGAGTTCCATAGGAACTCAGAGATCGGATAGACAGAATTCGCTTTAGTACCTCCTTTAGCCGATGAAAAGTTACACACTGATTCTCTTTGAAACCGGGTTACAACTCAATATTCCAGATTTGAAAACCGTGTCTTCATCAACTTTTCCCATGTGGGGGAATTTCTTTTTCTTAGATTTTTGTCTGAGCAACTTTCACTCGGAGCAGCGTTTCAGGCGTGTATTAATACTCGAGGGAGAGCACCGAGGCATACAGTCCTTTATCCATTCGACTTGGAAACACGAATCCCTGGAAGTCGTTCCGCTCAGCAACGGCATCTCTGAATTCATAGAGCTTTTGGAGTCCGATACATCTGAGATAATCATGTTGAACTCGACTTCGTTAGTCACCGTTCTTGCAGTGACCGAGCTCGTGAAAACCATAGACAACGCAAAGTCCAATCGAGTAAAAATTTCGATCGACGGCACGCCCTCTAATCTTTACCTCATGGATCGAAAGGACCTTATTGATCTTCTGATGTCCTTCCAAAACAGATTTTCCGCTACCGGGAGTTTTACAGGTTTCCTCTTCGATGACATTCTCCATTCGTCATTTGATGAAATCGTCAATATCCCAGGTGAGATTCTGTTTCATAACAACCTGATGCAGTTGTACAGGCAGAATATGAGCCTGGTAATGCGGCAGACAACTCCGACCTGTCAGGCTGCTCTGCAGAGGCTCTCACAACCTGTAAGTGAAGGAACACCCTCTTACATCGGGGAGAGCGGATTTATCAAGGAAGCCTTCATTTCTTCGGGAGTCGAAATTTACGGCTACGTAGAGAACTCCATCCTTTTCCCCGGAGTTCTTGTTAAGAGCAGGACAAAGATCATAAATTCTGTCATAATGAACAACAATCAAATCGGAAAAAACACTCTGATACAGAATGCCATGATTCTGCCTTACCAGAGAGAGGTGAAGAAGGGTTCAAGCAATATTGGCAGCGAGGTCGTCATAGGGGGGGAGTCCACGGTTACAAAAAACACCCAGTTCCCCAATCAAATCAATCGCGGCCTTACTGTTATTGGGCTGGATGCAGATATACCGCAGGGAACTGTGATCGAACAGGGTTGCTATCTGGGAGCTAATGTATCGAAGAGTCGAATGAGATCTCTTAAACATCTGAGACGAGGCAGAAGCCTCTTTGCAGACGAGAGGAATAACTAAACCGAATGACCTTCCAGCATATAATAGATTTTCTGAACAGGTACGATAAATTCATACTAACGGCACATGAAACCCCTGATGGAGACGCTCTTGGCAGTGAATATGCTATGCTGCGAGCTCTGCAAAAGATGGGTAAAAAAGCGCTGATCTTCAACGCAGATCCCGCACCCAAAAATTTTAAATTTATCGATGAAACCGATGAGATCAATACTCTCGAATCACCGGACCAGCTACCCTCAGATCTGGATGACTATGTGTTGATAATTCTGGATGTGAACGATACAGGTAATATAGGAAACATCGTTAAATACGTCTTCCCAATAGTCAAGGACTACTTCATCATCGACCATCACGACACCGGGGAGAACACGCTCACAGCCAATCTCATTCAAGAGGACGCCTCCTCGACGGGGGAGATTCTCTTCCAGCTGTTCATGGAGCTCAAAATTGAGGTGGACCTCGACATGGCCCGTGCTCTCTATATGGCTATCGTGTACGACACGGGTTCCTTCATCTATCCAAAAACAAGTGCGCTGACCTTTTCTATAGCCCGCGAGCTGCTTACCTGCGGTGTGAAGCCCAACAATATATACAACAGAATTTACGAGACCAGATCTATTGCTTCGCTGGTTCTGCAATCGTCGGTGCTCTCTACACTCGAGCTCGAATGTCACAACCACGTCGCCATTCAAACCATGCTTAAAAAGGATCTGGAAGAATCAGGGGCGACGTACGAGGAAGGACATCACATTATCAACATTCCGCTGGCAGCCGAAGCTATAAAGGTATCGATCTATTTCAAGGAGAACTTGGAGGGTATCCTCAGATGCTCATTGAGATCGAAAGGTAATATCGATGTTGTCAAGATAGCCCAGAAGTTCAGTGGCGGAGGACATAAAACAGCCGCAGGGTTCAAGTGCTCCCAACCGATGGATGAAGTCAAGCAATCGGTGTTACGTGACCTTGCGGGATACTTCGAACCGAAATGACAAAGCTCATCTTTATCCTCGCTGCTCTGCTTGCAGTAAACTGTAACCAATCCAAGGCACCGGAAACCGAAGCGGGGAATCTTACCAAAACGATCATTCCGCGGGTTAAGGAAATTCTTCAGAATCCAAGCGATGATGATGCCTCCGAACACTACAGGAGCGATGATCAAGTCCCCAAGGTTTCGATCAAATCGAATGAAACCCTTCTGCATCTGATCAACATCAATCTCGATCTAGACAAGACGGACGAACAGATACTCGTGCTGAAAAACAGAAACGAACCAAAATCAAATATTCGGATAGCCCTTGTCGATTTTGATGAAATCCGTGACAGTTATTTGAAGACATGGGAACACAGCACTCAAGCTACAAACCCCCGGGCTGTAAGGATTGAAACCGAGGATATTATTGGAGACTACAACATAGAGATCATATGCCGCGGGCTCAACCCCAAGGGAGAGTTGACTCTCGATGTGTTTCGCAAGACAACGTCTCCCTCAGGTCTCGGTCTGTACTATTCACCTATCTGTCAGGTCGTCTCTGACCGAAGAATTAAAATACTGAGAGAGAAACGATCTACCGCCTATCAGCTGGGCCAAAAGTACGGGCAAAGCTTTCCGATCGTTGTCGAGAAGAAGGACCCAGGCTCAGAGAGTAACCTCGACGTTATCATGGAAACATACTACTGGAAATACCAAGAGAAGAGGTACGTCAGATCTCTCGTTGAGGAAATTCCCGGTGATAGTCTCAAGCAAAAACAACTCCGCGAGCTCTTTTCGGTCAATTCTACCAAGCAAGATTTCGAGGAATTCCTAAAGGGTCCATGGTTCAAACAGAACGAAATCGGAAGCATCGTTTTCTTCAATCCCTCCTACAACACCATTAACTTCTACGACGGGAGCGTTCTGGAGACATATCTTATCGATGAGTTCAATCTGCTGCAGGGCTATCGCCTATCCCTCATTACAAGTAACAATATTATCGGCTCCATCAAGAAATGGATATCGATTACAGTGCATTCAATGAACGCTATAGAGATCAGTACGAGCAAGAGTCAATTTAAAACGGTCGTCGGCAATGAGAAGTGGGAGGGAAAATACAATCGCCTAACCAGCGATCTAATGGAAAGCCTTCTCCAGAAGCAAAAGTCTTTCGTGCAAATAAGTGTGGTCAATCTCTCGGGAATTTACCGGGCCAACGAAGGATTAGAGATAGCCTTTGAACCGCCCTATTTTACCTGGCTGGAAGAAAATCATGATGAGTCGATTCCGAGTGGAACAGCGGGGGGCTTTTCCATTATTCAGAATGTACCCCTTCTCAACGGGTTCTATTTAGAGAGAGACATACCGGAAAGAGTGGATGTCATTACGTTCCGGTTTATAAATGAAAACGGAATGGCGACTATCGACAGAACCTTTGTCATCGAGCATGCCGTAAAGGAAGACAGAAATACGGTAGTCAAAACCATAAATCTCACTCCCTCCAATCTCGTGGTCCAGGGAGCCTTGCTGACGTCAAAGGATTCTCTCGCCCTGGAACAAATCGAAATCATCCAATAGAATCATATCGTTGGCTGAAGCCAACGATTTAGCAATTCCGACTCAGGTCACTTTCGGAAAATCTTGCTAAATAACAAGAAATTGAATCGGAATTGGACGCCTCGGATCATGATAAATACCTTACTTATGGTCGCCTTTCTCTGCCTGTTACCCATTTCGGAACTGAGAGGGGGGCTTCCCTACGCCCTCGCCCACGGAATACCTCTTATTCCTTCTCTGCTCTTCTGTGTCGCTCTCAATATGCTGGTGGCCCCCCTGGTCTTCCTTTTTTTATCGACCCTGCACCGACTTCTGTCCCATCTGAAGGCGTATCGGCACATCTTCGATAGGCTTGTCGAAAAAGCCAGAAGGAAACTAAAAGTAAAGATCGATCGCTATGGATACTGGGGACTCGTGATATTCGTCGGAATCCCGTTGCCTGTCACCGGAGCCTACACGGGCGCTCTCGGCGCATGGATACTAGGCATGGAGCCAAAACGATCCAGTCTGTTCATCGCGATTGGAGTAGTTCTCGCAGCGGCCATCGTCGCCGTGGTGTATTTCCTTGTGAGCGAGTTGGGCCTGAAGGTGCTTCAAATCTTTATAAAAAGCTAATGTGAAATTTTAACTGCCTGATCTTATACTTAATACTACCCAAACGCTTTATTTTGTACTATAATTGGTAAAGAGCCATATTGGGTAGCCAACTACTGTTGGCAGAGATCATAGTGCCAGGACTATTCGATAAAGCAAAGAAAATCAGACACGACGAGCCTCCTATCGACGGTACCAATGTACCCGATGAGTTCGAGTTCGATGAAGACTCCGGTATCTCCAAGGAAGATCAGAAGGAGATACTGGCCGAGATAGACCATCTGGTCACCGACAGTAAAATTTCGGCCACACCAGAGGTTTTTCGAATACATGCTCTAAAAAAAGGCTTCCTCTTCCCCACTCTGGTCAACGTCTTCTCTCTCATAATCCTTGCTGCAGGCATCCTCACTCTGGCTCTGCTCTTCAAACGCAGTGAAGGCCTTATTCTCGAAGACGCCGGTGTCCTCACGTCGGCGGAAGGCAAACTGCTGCAGGAGTTAAAAAAGGAGTCGGAGAAGGCACTGCTCGAGAAGAATCAGCAGATCGCTCGAATTCGGAATCAGCTTCAGGATATCGACCGCGAAAGACAGGATCTCGAGTCCAACATGAACACGAAAATCGCGGCGAGAGAAGCAGAGCTCCGAAAGGCTCTCAACGATGAGCTGGCGTCCGAAAGGGAACGGTTGAAAAACGAGGGCATCTCGGAAGAGGATATCGAGAAACGGTTATCGGCCCTGGAGGCAGAGAAGGCCGCTCAGTACGACCAGCAGTTTGCCGCCTACAAAGGGGAGGCAGAGGTCGAACGTCAGAGAATGGAAGAAAATCTGAAAACTCTACAGAACGAGTATGGCAGATCGTTGGATAAGGTGAATCAGGAGCGGGGCCAAATCCTCCAGGAATCGAAGAAGCGCGAGGAGGAGCTTCAATCACAGATAGAAGAGAAGACAAGAGCTCTGGAAGAGCAGAGATCCGAAAGCGAACGCCAGCTTCAACGTATCGCGGAGCAGAAAGAAAAGGAAGAGATCGTTGAAGCGCAGCTGATTGGATTCTACAACACCGTTGAGGATAATATCAGAGAAGAGAACTTCGAACAGGCGTTGAAAAATCTTGACAGCATTAAGGATTACCTTAACGAAGAGAGCGTGGTTATCCTGCCGGGCATACTGAAACGTCGAGAAGTCGAGTTTTTTGTCGTCGATTCTTTGAAAAAGATGGTGGAAAGCGAAATGGGCAAAGAGGAGGTCGATACGACCAACCTGATCGCCTCGGCCAATCTCATTACGAACCTGAAAAACAAGGTCCTGCGAGCGGATAACCTCTTTCAATCCGGGAATAGAGAAGAGGCCGAGAAGCTCTACCGGGAGGCGTTACGGCTAATTCCGGAGGTGGATAAAACCCACAGCTACTTTATTACTCAGTTTCAAAGGGAGGAAGAGCTTCGGCAGAATCTCTTGGAGACGTATCTTGCTCAGGGAGAGGAGGCCTTTAACCAGGGTCGCTATGCCGAGTCTCTTCAAAAATACTCTCAAGCCCTGGAGTATCTTCCAAAAGAACGTGCAGCCGTCGATCAGATGGTTCTTCAGATCAAGCAATCGGGTTTTGAGTTGGGGACACAGCAACTCCGGAAGGCCGATTCGCAGAGAGCCACGGCTCCCCTCGAGAAAGCCGATGGCCTGCTGGCTGAAGGAAGGTACAACGATTCCATTACGGCCTACCTGGAAGTCGTAAAGCTTTATCCACGAAGCACGCAGGTCAAACCGGCCCTGGATGGAGTAAGAAAGGCCGCCTCTTTCAGGCGCACACAATCACAGGACGGCATCGCGGAGCTTCAGATCCGGTTGGATGAGAGGCTGAAAGAGATCGAGACCCTCAGAGAGGAAAGAGCCAAGAGGGACAGCAGGATAGCAGAGCTGGAGGAGAGCCTGATTCAACTTCAGGCGGTACGTGAGCAGGAGAAAAAGAGCAGCGCCCAACGAATCACCGAACTGGAGGCGGGCATCACGGATCTTGAAAGCCGGATGGCTCAACCTGACGCCGGAAATGGCACGAGCATCGCCCAGCTGCAGCAATCTCTTCAATCGAAGGATTCCGAGCTTCAGACTATTTCCCGTGAAAAGAAACAGTTGACAAAGGATAACACCTCCCTGAATCAGGAAGTGGAGCGTTTAAAGAGCCAAATCGAGCAGCTGAAAGAGGACAGCTCCGTAAGCGTCGCCTCTGCTTTGCCAGAGACCGCCGAAGCGCAGGAAGCCAGCCCGGACG
>SDBV01008584.1_pt1 | contig 13739 bp, 25 predicted proteins | sample 2277081 | NCBI WGS metagenome assembly SDBV01 (sample SAMN10402039, study PRJNA504765) | marine sediment metagenome | isolation source: marine sediment core GS10_PC15, 223 cmbsf | place: Arctic Ocean: Southern Knipovich Ridge | collected 2010 | reverse complement strand
ATAGGTATTTTTAAATTATTTCCTACTCTTGTCTCTAAATTCTCTAAACTTATAAAATCCGCTTTCATCCCATTAAGTTTAATTAAGATTTTTATTTCATCTTTCGTAGCACCTTTGTAGTTAATTTTATTTAAAACAAACCTTATTTTAGCTTGTGGAATAGATATATCATTTATCTTACACTTATCATTGATGTAAATAACTTTATACCCTTTCCCGTTAGAATTTTTCTTAGTATAAGTAATCTTTTTATAATTTAAGAAACTTTCTATATTAGACAATATCTTATTCATATCTCTCCCAAAATTTTCATTTCTAATCTCATTATAAGAAAAAGTTTTACTTATATCCTTCAATAAAATATATTCATCATCATTATAGGTATTCTTTATAACTTTCCCAACAACCGAAATATCGTTAAATTTTCCTTCCCCTTTAGAATTATAAATTTCCTCTTCGTTGTTATCTTTAACTATTTTCTCTGCTTCTTTAATCTTCTTCCTTTCTTTATCGGCTTTCTCTTCAGCTTCTATCTCTTTTTTATGAATATTAAATTTCTCTTCTACAATTTTAAAGTTAATCTCTCCTCCATTAATCTCTTTTATATCAACTAACTCGTCGCTATATCCCCTATCATTACCCCAATCATTTAATTCTCCTTCATTTACCCATTTATCCATCTCACTAAAAAATTCTTTTGATTTTATGTCGTCAATAAAATCATCCCCTACTTTTATATAATTCACATCATCATAATTAAAATATACTTCCCCTATCTCCATCTTAGAACAATCTTTAATAAATAAAAATGGATAGTTATAAGACACACAAATAAATCCATCTTCTATTTCGTGCATAACCTCAAACACTTCATTAACTTCCGTAATCTTATCTAATCTATCTTTAATCTCTTTGAGAAAGTTAGTTTTTTCATCTTTCTTATCGTCGGTAATCAAAGAATCTAAAACTCGTAGCTTCGGTAGTTCCGTTAAAAGTTCAAACTCTAATGAATCTATATCTCTATGTTCCGTTATTTTGTATTCCATATTAATTATAATTAATGATAACCCGAAAGGGTTAGGGATAAATCCCTATGGGCTTGGGGATAGAAGCCGAAGGCTTGGGGATATAAAATTAAATCCCACCAATAAAAAACTACCTAATTTATATTAGGTAACGCCCGTATTTTTCGATAAACTTATCGTCGTCACTCGCTAAGAAGTCCTTTCTAAAGGATTCTGTGTAACTCATACCCAATCTCCATAATAAAGCGACGAACTCTGCGTTATCCTCTTCGTCAAAGACCTTACTCGCCTTCATAAGAACATCAAACTTTATCTTCTTGTCTTTATACTTTTCAGCGAAAGCACTTACAATAAAATATTTTGTTGATATATCTTTAATCTCCTTTATCTTATCGGGATTTTTAATTACATCTTCGAGTTTCAACTTCTCTTGTATCTTACAGAACGCAATAAACTCTTTAGCGATACCTTCTCCGATAGCACTACAACAAATTAGTTCAAAACTTTTACTTATCTTCTCTCCTTTAACTAAACAACTTAATCTTTCCCAACCTCTAACGGTTGTAAATTTTTGGTTGTCGTCAAATTTAACGCTGTTCATAGAACCCGTCTTAAAGTTTAAGAACCCGATAATTCTACTATCAACTCCATTTTTAGAAGCCCAAATAGTCCAATCGTCGATACTTGGAGTAATTAACTCAACTTCTCCACCTCTATCTCTAACGGGTGCGGGAAGTGTATGGGTAAATGCCCTATCTTCTTCTCTGTTCCCTGCCCCTATAATTCCCCAATTATCATTAATCGGGCTATCATTTACAACTCTATCATAAATGATTTTATAGACGCTTGAAATAACTAATGGTGTTGCCAAATTTATCTCGTCGAAAAACAATAGTCCGTCAGATGTAGGTAAGGTTAAGAACTTCGCCCAATATGGAATTTTCCATTCGATTGTTTCTTTCCCGTCGTTAAAGTTCGGTAGTCCTTTAATATCTGATGAATCATACTCGCTTAACCTCTCGTCGATTAAAACGAAATATTTTTCGGGATTATCAAAAACTTCACTCTTCCTTTCTTTAGAAAGTTTATTCCACTCGACAAATTCTCTGCTCTTGTCATTCGCTAATTCCTTTGCTGTATCTCTAATACAAAAAGACTTACCAATTCCAAACGCCCCATAAACAAAGAGGGCTAACTTCTTCTCATAGTAACCTTTAACAAGATTATTCAATTCTGTGTGTGTAACTTTTAAAATTTTACTTACCTCCTTTCAATAATGATTTAATATTATAGCATACACCCTTAGGCATATTCAGAATGTTGAATATTGTGGCATTTTCTACATAATGTAATGCCTTCCCTTTTCTCGTAGTTAGTATGGTGAAACTCCAAATTTTTGGTTTCTCCACATTTTTCACATATCTCGCCAACCTGTTTGTGCCTACGGGCATAAGCCCTCGCTTTGTCTTTTTCTTTATATTTTTCTCTATATTCCTTTGTTTTTTCATTGCGTTTACCTCTATTTTTAATTGCATATTCCCTTAATTCTTTCCTATGCTCTTCATTGTATTTTTTACTATATTTTAATATTTCCTTTCTTCTTTTAAGGCGACACTTCTTAATTTTTGTGTCTTTATTTTCATAGTAATACTCTCTCGATATTTTGTTTAAGTTTTTTTTGTTCTTTCTGCGATACTCTTTATCGTATTTCTCTTTCTTTCTTTTTAAAATATCAAAATTTTTCTTCCTATACTCTGCTTCATAGTTTTTATCCTTCAGCTTTCTACACTTCTCACTACAAGTTTTTTGGACGTTACTTTTTTGCTTAAATAACTTTTTACAAATTATGCACTCCTTCATAGTAGTTAAAGTTAATCATCACTATTTAAAGATTATTGTTCTGTAATATAGTATATTGGAGTATATAGGTTAGAGTTTATTTACCCTTCTTTTTCAGTATTTGTTTCTCAATATAAGAATCTATCCCAAAACAATCTTCATATTTCTTTGGATTGAAATTATAAAGGTGTTTTCTATAAATATCAATTAGATTATTCAACTTCTCTAAAGGTTCGTCAAAAGCTCTTAAAATTGATACACAACTATCTTCACATAATCCTATCGAATCTCCGAGTGTTTGACTTATCTTTGATAGTTCTCCCGACATCTTAAAAAATTCAAATTCCATCCTTTCTTGATGATTGGAATCTATCGTCCTTAATAATAATTCTTCAACTTTCATTTTTTCTTTTTCCCTTTATTTATCTTTTCTACAACGACCTTAGAAAGTTCATCTTTAAATATTTCATCATGGACGGCTTCAAACAATCTCATCCTCATTAAAGTATTATCAATCTCAAATGTCATTTCAGGAATCCCTGCAACTTCACCATCTCTATCATACATAGTTTCTCTTTTTAACTTAAATCTGTTCGAGTGTCCATCCTTATTACTCATTAAATCAATCTCAAAGAACTCTGTAACCATCCTCCTTCCAACCCTTACCTTTGCTTCGGGGTATAACTCTCGTGCCTGTTCCTCCAATGTTTTATTTACCATTAATGCCTAATTTCCTCACATTGTATTCTTCTATCAACCCACGGGTTTGCTAAAGGTTTTTCTTCTTCTTTATCTTCCATCTCTCTGACACTCCACACATTTATCTAAAACATCCCCGTTCTCTTGGGGAAGTGATACGAACTCGTCGCCTTCCTCTAATCGTCGCTGACAAAAATCACATTTCCTAAATCTCTCCATTTTAAATTCAATATTACCCTTCGCTTGTTGCTCTTCCAATATCTCTTTAATCCCATCTGAAAGTTCTTGTTGGTCGGGGTTTTCGGTGTTTGGTATTTTAATCTTTAAATCTTCTTTATTTTCCATATTAAATCCCTCCAAGTCACCACGATTTTTTGATGTTTCATGTTTAATTCTAATTCTTGCTTATACACTTCAATATCTATACTTTCTAACTTATTTATCCTCGACAAGTGCATAACTATTCCCATCGCTATTTTTGTAAATTGAACACTATTAATTTTTTGTATTTTATCTTTCATTTTAATCTCCCTTTGATTTTACAAACTCTAATTCTTTTTTAGCTTTCCTTAATAATTTAATAAACTTCTCAACTTCATCAATATTAAGTTCTGTAAATTTGTGGTATCTTTCTACAATATTAATTGTCCAAGCATTTGCAAAGGTTACACCAACATAAGTATCTTCGCCAATATCTCCTATTATTTTATCCATCTTAAATTCTCCTTCTCCCCAAAACAATAGTTTTATTCATATTTAAACGCCGTTCTTTTCTATTATATTTTTTATATATCTCCGCCACCCTACTCCCTTCCCTTAAACAATGATTAATAAAATACACACTACCTCTCGACCACCAAAAATCTACCGCACTCGCCGACAAATCTAAATATCTATAACCGAATAATGTTAGTTTTCTTATAGCGTAACCTTCTCCTTTAATATCTATCAATTCAATTTTCATTTTAATCTCTAATCCCCAAATTTACCTTAATCCAATCATTCAACCTATCCTCAAACGTCCTCCGAACCCCCGCACTTCTGTTAAATCGAGTTTTAACGTCGCTGACGTATCTTGTTTTTATTGTTGTTGCTTTCATTTTATATCTCCACTAACCTCCGCTTTAACAACTTCTATATACATCTCGTCGCTGATTTTAGGCACTTTGGCATAAACCAAACCTTTCTTTATCACCTCTCCTAATAATAGTAATCCTTCAATTACGTTTATCGTCAGTAGTGGTCTGTATTTTTTATTTTTCTTTTGTTTTACCATCTTCAATCTTCTCAATTTTCTCTGCAACTAGCTCCTTCAACTCATCAATTACTACAACCTCTCCGTCCTCTGTATGAATTTCCCATTCAAATATTCCTAATATATCGGAAAGTGAGAGTTTCTGTAAATTCTCCTCGCTATCGGGAGAATGATAATCTATAAGTTGTTCTTTAATCTCATTTAAATTATCAAAAGTTACTCCATCCGCAAAATATTGGTTTCTTTGACAACACCAAATTCTATATCTTTTTTGTTTTATCATCTTTAATCTTACCAATCTTCTCCGCAACTAACTCCTTCAACTCATCTTTCTCGAATAGGAAGTCGTGTGCTTCGCCATCATCATTAAACAATACTTCCCAACACTCAAAACAAATATATTCATAGTCGTAACCATCACTTTCAAAATCCTCTTCCCTTTCCTCAAGTCCTCCTCCTTTGTTTATAAATACTGTCGCCGTTCTCGTCCCTGATACTCTTTGGAATAACTCGGTAATAACTTTTTTACACTTCGGACATATCGCCATCTTTATTTTTTAATCCCATCTAAAATCAACCGCCTATTAATATCCTTAATGATTTTAGGTAAATAATCCCCCAGATTATTTATTTTCTCGTCGGCTTCTCTCTGCCCCACTTTTATTTTCTTCTCTTTATCAGTTCGTTCTTTATTTACCTCTCTCACTAACTTTGCCTTTTCTTCTCTAAGTTTATTTAGCCCTCTATCTAATATACCTCTCATTTCTTCTCTTGTCTTATCTATCTTTAAACTAACATCTAATATTTTCTTTCTTAACTCCTCCATTTTAGGATTTTTTAAATCCTCCTCAATTAATCCTTTAGTTATTCTTACAATATGGTTTTCAATCTCTTTAAGATTTTTCATTCCCAATCCCGTCTTAATACCCTGTTTCACCGACGGCTTAACATCTTGTAATCTAACTCCTTTATAACTATGCCAATTATCCATATATCTTCTATAAACTGAATTTGTCAAATCCCTATGATTTATTCTATCATCATAACTATCTGCCTTTATTAACTTGTCGATATTTTTTTGTTTCTCTTTATATTCAGAACTATCAAATATTTCGTTTTCTTTTGATTGAATCTCTTGATTAAGTTTGTCTATTTCTTTCTCAATTTTTTCCTTATCCTGTTTCGCCATCTTATTTTAATCCCTTTAATATTTTATGTTTAGTATTCTTTAACATCCTCTATAATTTCCTCTTCCGTCGGAAATTCGTCATAAAATAGAGTATAATTAAATCCTCTCTCCCCTAAACTTTCACATAGCCCGACCTCACAAGAGAAATAAACAGAATCTTTTGTATAATCGTCGTTAAATTCTTTTTCAATAATTCTTATCTCACAATCTAAATCTTTAATCGGCTTAAATATTGATATTTTATTTATATCTTCTTCCGACAACTTCTTCAAGTTATCCCAATTATCAAAACTAAAAGCCCCTCGCTTTGTCTTTATAATGTGCTGTGCCTTTTATTATTTTATCTACCATTTTAATGCACCCACCTCTGACCACAGTTCTCCCCGTCGCTGTTCATATAATCATAAATAAGTGGTTTATCCATCTCGCCATCCCAAATCTCAAACACCCTCGAAAAATCGGCAGAACCATTATTTGTTTTAGTTTCGGTTAAAAGGATTTTTCCCTCATATTTAACAATTTTAAAAATTCGTTCAAATTGGAAACCCCCTTTAAATCCGTTGTCGTGTCCGATTGTCACTTTATTATTATTCGCCTTCGCCAATTTATACGCCATCAGCAAATAAATATATTTCTCGCCTTTGTATGTTTTTTGTTTTATCATTTTAAATCATCTCTATCATCCCTCTTAATTCTCCCCATAAAATTCCTACTTCTTCATAACTATCCCTAAGCCCTTCGGCAGTATTAATCTCATCTACTTTTTTAAGTAGTTGTTCTTTTTGATTTTTTGTTATTCCCATTTTAATCTCCTTCCCCGTCGCCCCAATCGACGACAAAACAATCTTTTTCTTCTTTTATTTTTACCATATTATTATAAGTTGGTTTTACTTTTAGTAAGAAAACCGAAGAACCTCTATTGGTCAAAATGGGCTATGCCCACCTGAATATAAAATTAAAAATAAAATTCCGCTTCGCTGTCGCTGTTATTAAGCCAAACTATCGACGATTAAATCCTTATCGGAAAACAAAACCGCCTTAATCCGTCGCTGTGCTTCCTCTAAAACTTCGCTGTGTGGTTTTCTCTCGGCTTTATCGGAATTAATTTCGTTTAAGAGTTTCCCCGTAGTCACTCCCCAATCATTAACCGAACAAATCCCATCAACGCCGACTAAAGTTTTATAACTAAAATATAAGCTAACGCTTCCTTTATCAGTGGAGATTGTAACACAATTTTTATTAACTGTGCCTAAATTGTTTAAACTTATGTTTATATCTTCTACCATTTATTTACACCACCTTTCAACTTATTAAATTTCATTCTTTAGACTTCTCTTTTAGTTCATCTTTAAATATTTCAACATCCAAAGAAGCTTCTTCATATTTAAAAGATACATTCATCTTAATTAATAAAACTCTATCTTCCTCTATAATTAAAACAGAATCCTCATTTTTATAAATCTTCATCCTTTTATTACCTCGTATTTATCCCACAAATTAAAAAATTCTTCTTTCTCTTCGTGATTGTTAAATTCAAATAGTAGCCCCGTTTTATTTTCGACTACTCTTATTTTATCCTCTACTTTTTTAAAGAATTTTTTATTAACCAAATCGCCTTCAATATCTCCCATCATAAAAATACACATTCCTTTTTATTAATATTAAAAATTGCCTGTTGATTAAACAAACGCCCCAAATATTCCGCCTTCTCTTTCTCCTCAACGAATAAAGTCAAATCTAAAAAGTATTTATTGCCGTCGTTCCATCCGCCCAAATATAAATTTTTAGTATATTTAAACGCCGTTTTTTGAATCGTTAAAGTTTTAGTTATCAATAAACTTAAACGCTTCCCGCTTATGTTTGAGATACTAACAAAATAACCCCTCTTCTTCTCTACAACCGCACCCCTAAAATTTAACGTCACGCCGTCGTGATTTTCCTTTAAGTTTTTTTCTATAAGGTTTATTTTTCTATGTCTCATACTATAAGGGGTTAAGTGTCCTTTTATTTCTCCGTCTTAAACTCCCGTTAAATGGAGGTTGTCCTAAAATTCCAAAGGAATTTTTAAACAGCTTCGCTGACCGAAAATATAAGAGAGGAAGAATAGGCGGTTTAAATTTTGTTATATCCCGCCCAACAATAAAAGCCCTTAATTATAAGCGTTGCCTATAATCGCATATCTCTTTTATTATCTTTCTCACTCTCTTATACCCTTATGTGTGAAGTGTCCTAAAAATTAAAATTAAAATTCGCCCAGCTAAGAACAACGCTTCGCTGACCATAAAAACCGAAGAAAGAGGATTAAGATTTATTATAATCCTCTCACGCTTTAAGCCCTCAAGGGTTTTTTTAAAAACCTTATCATACCTCTTAAAGTGTTTTCTCTGCCTTTATGTGTCCTTCTTTCATCTATAAAAATAAAAATAAAAAATTTTGTTACTTAACAATAACAACCCTTAATATCTCGCTTCGTTTCATAACCGCATAACTGCCGACCTTAACAACCGAAGAACTACGAACAACCGCACCACCCTTATAATTAAAGGCTTTTCTTGTGTATTCTCTGCCGTTTCGGTTGTGTTCCGCATGGTTAAACAACTCAACCCCAGTAACCTCTGAAAAATTTTTCATCTCCTCAATCTGTCGCTTCTCGTCGTTAGTTAAGCCGACAACTTCGGGAAATGGTTTATTTTTCTCGTCGTGTCCCCACTCCGTTAAAACTGCAATGTATGAATTAACCCCCCGAATTTTATAAATATTGGTTGCCCTCTTTGTTTTAAGTTTGTTCTTGTTCATTAAATACATTATTCTCTTAGTTTTTTTTCTGCTGTCGTTTAAATTACTTAACCCTCTTAAAAATTTAGTGCTAACCTCTACCCCGAAATTAATTTTAAAATCCTTTATAGATTTTGAAAACAAAAGACTTAAACCCTTTTCGTTAATAGACCTTTGGAGATTATTAAAAACTTCTACATATTCCATATTTTTTTATACCTCCTTTCAGAAAAATTAATATTAATATTATTACCCCTTCCTCTTTTTTGTGACCTCAAATTTTTTTTAACCATGTTTTTTTTTGTTTCCTTTTTTGTGATTTTTAAGGGAGGATAGGCGGGGATTTATCCCCGACCTACCGACCTCAAAACGCCCCCTCTTTATTTCCCCCGAATATGAACGGCGTATAAATTAAACGCCAAAATAAATTTATTTATGCTAACCTATGCGAACTCATCCCCAATCGCACACCGTCCACACTTTCCCCGACCTTCTGCGTATTCGTCGTTTGTAATCTCCTTACTGCAATCTTTACACTCCATAATAAAACACCCCCTTATAATTCTCATAAATTAAACCCTTAATTTTCCAAATCAAAAACACCGCTTTTTTTTTCGCCTTTCTATAAGCCCCCCACAAATCTAAACCGCCGTCAATCATCAAAGAACAACCCGCCCCAATCATAAAAAGAGATCCACAAGGAATCAGAAGAGTAACAACCCCAACCGCCGACAGAGTAGCCCCCACACCAATTTTAAACGCCGACCTTCGCACTTCTCGGCTCGTCCATGCTTCGCCTAACCTCAACCTATAAACGACTATATCAGCTTCGCTATAACTCCGCCTACCCTTATTTAAATATCTTATACTTTCCGCAATCAACCTTTTTTTTATCGCCATCTTTATCTTATAGGGTTCTTTAATTCCTATGATTATATGACGGGGTATTTCTTTATATAACTGTCTATATATTTTTTCATTATAAGGGAGTGGTTTTAAATCGTCGTCGGTAAGAATGGCTTAAAGTGTAACTCTCAAACGGGGACACTTTCGTTTATAAGCGTTGTGGTCGGTTATTTTCTCTACCTATTGGGGACGAATCTATAAGAAAATTTTTTAAGAACTTTTTTTAATCGTATAAAAAAAATTTATGTGGAAAAAAAATTTGAAATTTTAAAAAAAATTTGAGATTTTAAGAACGTCTTAAACGCCTTTCTCCCCGTGACTTCCCCCCGTTGTTCTTAGAAGAGACATTATAAGAACCGATTTTAAGCCCAAATCTTAACTATTACAGAGTAACAACACCTAAAAGCCCGACGTTATTAAAAAGTAGTAACGGGGATATACCCCTTTTTAATGTCAAATGGTGACACTATGACACTAACATGACACTAAAAAAAAGAGAGAACAGCGACGATAAAAAAATTTTAGTGTCAAAGTGTCACGTTTTTCAAGATGTGTATGTATGGGTGCAAATACCCTATAATTATAAAGTAGTAACGGGAAAGAAAAAAACCACCTCTCTAAATAAAAAAAGACCTCTTTTTTTTAGATCTAAAACTTCTCGGAATATCCACAAGAACAGACCCGAAACCGAAACAGACCAAAGAACTTTTTTCTTAAAGTCATTTCATGCCCACAAGCCCGACACTTTCCCAATCTACCGCAATGTTTAACCATTTTATTTTAACCTCCTATAATTTAGTTATATTTTGAATAAAATTTATTTAATCCGTCGGTTAATTGCCCGACCTCTTCAGTATCTAATATCCCAAATACTTCTAAGACTGATATAATTCGGCAGATCATTATATCTAAATTTTCTTTATTTAATACCATGCACAATAAACGGATATAACCCTTTTAATACTTGCCCCTAATTGTCGCCCCCGTTTAATAGTTACAATCTATAAGAATATTTCTTAATATTTCGGGTTATTAATATGCCCCCTTATTACTATTAGATTAATCTATAATAATTTAGAAATATTAAGAAAAATTATTTATTATTAAGTAGTAATAAAACGCCTATATTTTTATTACTATATAGTAATAACACATAAGAACAATTAAAGAATAATCATAAACGACTATATAATAAGTGGGGGAGATAATATTAATATTACTTCTCTCTCTAAAGGACTAAGGAATAATAATAATACTAATTTTTCTATCTCAGAGTCCTACAGAAGTATTGTTTAGAGCTGTTTATAGCCCGTCTAAGCAAAGATTAATTAATAACTGATGGATTTAACCCGCGGCCTATAGATAATAGGTGTTTTTCCACCCCTTTAGTAAGCGGAGCCCCCACATGTAAGTTAAGAGGGTATCAATTATAGTATTCAGCTGCTGCATTCTTGCCTACTAATGCCACTGTATCATGTTTTAAGGCAATATAGGACCTTTTCCTTTTGTTTTGTTAAGGTCTAGATACTCCTTAGTAACAAGACCTCTCTCTTTCATCTTAGACCAGTGTGCAGTTACAGTTCTAGTGCCAATCCCCATAATTTCAGCTATATTTTTTTGTCTAAAATTTAATTTTGTTAAATTTAAAATTGTATTGTCCATAATTTTTTTAGCTATATCCATCCTTTTTATATTTCCACCTTCCTTTAGCCTTTTATTTTGTTCTACTAGGTGTTGTGCCTTCCTTTGTATATAATCTTCAGGTAATAAATGGTCATTTTTATTAAATTGCGCTACATAGTTTCCTTTTACCGCTTGGAAATTCAAGGACTTCCTCCCATTTAAATACAATGCCTTTTTTTTCCCTCTATCAAAAATAACAACAGACCCCCTTTTCCCTTTTTTAGTAGTAGTTACAAAGAATAATAGATTTGAACGAAAAATCGCAATCGATTTTGCAATATCAAAGAAATTTTGAGTGATGATGATGATGTGCAGCTTCTTTTGACGGACCAACATTAATAAATTAACCATCCTTTGGAAATCGGCCCTAGCAACATTACCCGTATTCATACCATCATGACCCTCATCTAGGATCACAACAGATTCTTCAGCAGTTTCTCGACTAGCGCACCTATTTATAAACTTATCAATATCAAATTCAATATAAATAGAAGAAATTTTCTCTGCGAGGATAGGAGCTAACGTGCAAATTCCAAATTGGCTCTTCCCCATCCCTGGTAAGGCACTTAAGATATATACATTATCCCAACCGCTTATACATCTTTTCTTGGCAGACATTAAACTATCATAAACTTTTTGGTCCACGGATATTTGAGTAGGTACTCCATCTTCATTAATTGCGCCATTAACCCTTATCATTTTATTTTAAAAATTAAGGTTACTTCTATCATCCTTAGAAGGAAAGTATCCTAATTTATTTAATAAATCCATCAACTCCCTTTGATAAGTCCTAACATGGGTAGAAAATTGATTTTTTTTATATAAATCAGATCTACTTAGTTTAATTTCAGTATGACCTTCAACTTGTTGTCTATATTTTGACCAATATTTTAAACTACCTTGAACATCTTTTTCTATCTCATTTAATCTATCTCTTTGTGTTTCCTTTAAAGAATAATTTATCATCTCACGAAGGCAGCTTAAAGACCAATACCATTTTGCTAAATTTCCGACTTGATAAAAATTCATTGATTTTTTAATAAGTTCAAATACATATTGGCTTTGTGAAGCTGCTATATTCCAACTGACTAAATTTTTTTCTTCAACCATAAAATTATTCCTCAGTAAATAATAGTAAGAAGTAAGGGTTTATAAATGTTGTGTTGTTACTATATAGTGGTAGTTTTATTAATTATAGTTGTAACCATAAAGTTTACTTAATATTTTTTGAAACTTTGGTTGCCAGAACTTTCTTTTATAATTAGTTTTACAGTGGCAAGAATTACATAAAGATACACAATTTTTTAAAATAGAATTCTTTTTATTATAATCTATATGATGGATACATAATCTTTGCCCATTTATTATATCAAAAATTTCTTCCATCCCACAATTTATACATCTTCTATTATCTCTTTCTCTTATCTTTTCCTTAAATTCTTCATCCCAATTTTGGTCATAAGGTTCAAATGAAATCCCCCCCAACCAATTTGGATGGTTTTCTTTTTTAGTTAAACCCATTTTACTTTTAAGAGCAATCCCTGATACCTTTATCATACCACTTAAATACCCCTCTTTAATTTTGTCCATTGATTTCTTTTTAAATATTGGATTATACATTGGATTATTTTCTCTAAAATACTTTGCCCCAGCAGTATGTTGAAAAATGGTATTCCTTTTTATTCCCAACATAATTGCTTTATGAATGATAGAACTACGGGTTTTATTTAATTTTTTTGATAATTCTTTTAAATCACATTCAAAATATTCTTCTTTTAAAATCTCTATTTCTTCTGGTTTATATAATCTCTCTTTATTTCCTGGCGGTCCATTCTTTTTATAAAATCTCTTTTTAGAACAACTATTACATAATATTGGATGAGTTCTGCTATATGGACCAACCTCTTTACCACAATCTTCACAAAAAGCCTTTTTCCTTTTCATAAATCTAACCTTAAGTCTATACGCCCTATTCTTAATTGATTGTCTACTTCTTCCTCTTAATAATTTCATTATTTTTAATGGCCCCAACTCGATATAATGTTCTCTTATTAAATCGTCTTCATTGTTGCTCCACCTTCGTAGAATCCTTTTTTCTCTTACTTCTATCTTCCCCATCCCCAACCCAACAACCCAAACTATATAAATCTTCCGATGTTACTCCGTAGGAGTATCATGGCGCTTCTTTAGAAGCACGATACTACTCTTAAGAAATAACAATCCTAGCCGAAGCCATCCTCTCCAACTTAATATACCCTTCTTTAGCCAGTAACTTAAGATTTTTCCTTATAGGATAAATAGAACATCCCAACGCAGAAGCAATCTCCGAAACAGACATCCTTCCATTTTTTTTTAAAGCCTCTAAAAT
>SDBV01008583.1_pt1 | contig 13740 bp, 9 predicted proteins | sample 2277081 | NCBI WGS metagenome assembly SDBV01 (sample SAMN10402039, study PRJNA504765) | marine sediment metagenome | isolation source: marine sediment core GS10_PC15, 223 cmbsf | place: Arctic Ocean: Southern Knipovich Ridge | collected 2010 | reverse complement strand
AAGCAAGCTCAGCGTATCGGAGTTGCACTTGAACTCTATTCTGTTCGCGGTGATTGTGCCACGGATTTCGACAAAACCCTTGAAAGGGTTGCAGCAATGGGAGTTACGGGCGTAGAGTTTGCCAGCTACCATAAGTATGCCAACGATGCCGCGGGGCTAAAGAAGCAGCTCGACGCAAACGGCCTTAAGGCTGCAGGCTCTTTAGGATCCGCAGGAGGTGGTTTTTTAGGGACGGCAGACTTCCAAGGGGACGCCCTTAGGCGCAATATTGAATTTGCCGGGACGATTGACTGCGAGGTGCTCACTCACCCTGGCGATGGCGGCTTCTGCAATGACGCAGGGAACAAGCAGCTTGCTGATGTTTTAAACAAAGCCGCTGAGGAACTAAAGTCCCACGGTATGTTTTGCGGCTACCATAACCATGCTGCGGAGATGGCCAAAACTGTCGGTGAAAAGACGTGGTGGGATCTATTCGCCGAACGCACAAGCAAGGGCGTGGTGCTTCATCATGATGTCAGTTGGGTTGCTCATGGCGGTCAGGATCCCGTCGAGATGATACGAAAGTTCCCGGGACGAACCAAAGGGATGCATGCCAAACCGTATGTAGCTCACGGCGCAAAAGGCAAGAGAGATTTCGTCGGATATGACTCGCTTGACTGGAAAGGTATTATTGCGGCATGTTATGAAGTTGGCGGCACCAAGTGGTTTTCCGTTGAACAGGAAACATATCCCGAGGGGAAATCTGCGATGCAATGTTCTGATATTTCAATTCAGGGTTTAAGGGCCGTACTATCTGATACAAAGTACGGAAAGCTTTATTATGAATAGAACAAATACTGACAACACGATAATCCACAATTGATGTTTGATAAGGAAATTAGTAACAGTTTAGCGAAAAATAGCGAAAAAAGGGGACGAGAGTGCTCTGTAGAAAACCCGGGATAACAGGCCCGGGTGGCTGGCGGCTGAACGAAGTGAAGCCCCAGTTCTTGAGCCTCTGGGGCACCGCTGCGCTATGCCCCAGCCACCCTCATGGCTGGTTTTCTACAGAGCAGGACGGGAGTCTTTTGTTGGCTTCTGGCGTGGTGCTGACCGGCGGCTAGTCGGGCCCTGGGAGCGGATGCCGGTGTTTTTCGGCCATTTTCCCGCAGATCCGAAGACGTGCAGCGGGCTGCCTTGTTTTTTTTGGCCGAAATGGTACTATGGAATCTGATATTTGTCCCAAGGTAATCGCTACCTCCGGGAAAACGAATGGGCTGACCAGCCCGTTCGCTGGAGGGAGCGGTGGAATTCTTGAAAACATTTCAGTGGGAGGTAGTTCAGTGAGTAACTTCAAAACGCAGATCGGGCCTCGGGCCTTCGTTCACTCGCAAGTTCGCCATTGGCTTCCGGTCGTTGGTTGTCTGGCCGTACTGCTGCAGTTCGCGGGCGTCGTTTGCTCAGCGGAAGAGCCGACCGTGTCGTGGGCTTTCGATGGCTCGGCCGACGGACTGGAACCGGTCGGGGGCGCGATTCGGTTTGCCGAGGCTGACGCGCTGCCCGGGACCGAGGGTAAGGCGCTCGCCTTGGGCGTTGCGGAAGGGGACGCTGATTATGTCAGCACTCCGCTGAGCGAGGCTACTCGTCTCGGCGCCAACTACACCATCGAGGCTTGGATCTACCCGACGCGAATCTCCCAGTGGAACCGGATCGTACTGAACTGGGGCCCTCCGGGCCAGTACGGTTATCACCTGGCGCTGAACAGTGGCCGGGCCAGCCTCACCCACGGTCAGGCCGACGGGGCCTACATCGCGTGCGAAGGCGGGTTCGTGCAGCTTGACCGCTGGCAGCAGATCGTGGGCGTCGCCGATGCCGATCGGAAATCGCTGAGGATCTATCTCGATGGCACGCTGATGGAGACCGTGCCCTTCGACGGCACGGCTGTGGCGAACATCACTGAGCCGCTGGCCATCGGGGGCCCCGGTTCGGCGGGCAGCAGTTTCCAGGGCTACGTTGACGGTGTGACGCTCTGGAAGGAACCGTTGTCCGACGCACAGATCGCGGCCCGCTTCGCCAAGCGACCACCCCAGCCGCCGGCTGCCGCACTGGCAACCGTACCCGGGGAGATCCTCTTCGCAGAGCGCCACATTATCGCGGAGCACTACTATGCCAACTTCGGCTACAGCGGCTGCGACGAGAACCTGTGGCTGCACGGCGCCGACGGCGGGCGGCTGGCGATCCTCGACCCGACCACCGGCCGGGTGCGCACGCTGATCGAAGATGCCAAAGGCGCCTTCCGCGACCCGGTCGTCCACTACGACGCGAAGAAGGTCCTTTTCTCCTACCGCCGCGACGGGGCCCATCACTACAACCTCTACGAGATCAACCTCGACGGGACCGGCCTGAAGCAGTTGACGTCCGGCGACTGGGACGACGTCGAGCCGGCCTACCTGCCCGACGGCGGGATTGTCTTCTGCTCGACGCGCTGTCAGCGCTACGTTCTCTGCTGGTTTGCGCCGGTCGCTACGCTGCATCGCTGCAACGCCGACGGTTCCGACATCCGCCGGCTCTCCTCCGGTTCGGTTACCGAGAATACGCCCGCGATTCTCCCCGACGGACGCATCCTCTACACGCGCTGGGAGTATGTCAACCGCGACGCCATCAGCTTCCATCACCTTTGGGCCATGAACCCCGACGGCTCGGGTGCCACGATCTACTACGGCAACCAGCAGGCGGGCGGCGTCTATATCGACGCTCGACCGATCCCCGGCTCCAGCGGCGTGGTCTACGTCGACTCCGGCTACCATGGCCAGACCGAACACCAGGGCCTGATCCACCTGTTGAGCGTTCACAACGGCCCTAACGACCTTACTCAGACCAGAGCGATCACCGGTAACGGCTTCCGCGATCCCTATCCGCTCTCCGAGACTCAATTCGTGGCGGCCTACAACAACGAACTGGTAAGCGTAGACGATTCCGGCAAGGTCGAAACCTTGTGGCGATCGCATGGCGTGGTCCATGAACCGCGGCTGATCGCGCCGCGGCCGCGCGAACCGATCATCCCTTCCCGCGTCGACTTGGCGAAGGCGACCGGTACGCTTTCCTTGATGAACGTCTATCTGGGTCGCAAGATGGCGAGCGTACCGCGCGGCTCGATCCGGAAACTGCTGGTCATGGAGGATCTGAGCAAGCCGGTCAATTTCCACGGGGGCGGTACGACGCCTATTGCCCACGGCGGCAAGTGGACGCTCAACCGCATCCTGGGGACCGTGCCCGTTGAAGCCGACGGTTCGGCCCACTTCGAGGTTCCGGCGGGCCGTAGCATCTACCTTGCCGCGCTCGACGAGGACGACCTGTGTGTGAAACAGATGCGTTCGTTCGTCACGGTCATGCCGGGCGAGCGAGCAAGCTGCATCGGTTGCCACGAGCAGCGCACCAAGCCCCCGCACGCACCACGCGCGACGCTGGCGTCGCAGCGTTCGCCCAGCCGGATCGAACCGATTCCCGGCGCCCCGGAGATTGTGGACTTTCCCCGCGACGTCCAGCCCGTCCTCGACCGCCACTGTGTCGAGTGCCATAACGCCGACCGGCGCGACGGGGGCATCGTATTGACCGGCGACCGCGGCCCGACCTACTCCTTGGCCTACTACAACCTGATGCTCTACCGGCAGATCAAGGACTCCGCCGGACTCAATTGGGAAGGCGAACAGAACGTGGGCGGACGTCCGACGGGAAATGACGACCCCTACGAGAACTTCAGTTTCGCTGCGCCGCTGATGAAGAAACTCGACGCAGCGCATTATGACGTGCAGTTGTCTGACCAGGAGCGTACCGTCGTGCGTCTCTGGCTCGACTCGACCACGCCGTACGCCGGCACGTACGCGGCCTACGGCACGGGACAGATCGGCGGCTGGTGGCATAACAACCAGCCGATCCGCGAGATGGCCAACGATTGGCCGTCGACCGCACCGGCCCTGGACGCCATGCAACGTCGCTGTGCGGGCTGTCACGAGAACCGAATGCCCCGGTTCGTGACGGACCAGATCGACAGCGGCGACGGGCACGGCGATTTCGAGGGCTGGATGCGGCCCGTTTCGCGGTTTTCCCGCCACACCATCTTCAATCTCACTCAGCCCGAGCACTCGCTGGCGCTGCGGGTCGGGCTGGCAAAGACCGCCGGCGGCGACGCCGAGGGCCCGCTGTCGACGCCCGCACCGGTCCCCTCGGATTTGGCCATTACGCCCGAGCCTTTCACGCACCCGGTGATCTTTTCCGACAAGGCCGACCCGGACTACCAGGCCATCCTCGTGCATCTCGAAGCGGCCGGCAAACGGCTCGACGAAATCAAGCGCTTCGACATGCCCGGCTTCCAACCCCGCTACGAGTACCTCCGCGAAATGAAACGCTACGGAGTGCTGCCCTCGGAATTCGATCTGACCCAGCCGGCCACGGTCGACCCGTACGACCTCGACCGGAAGTACTGGCAGCAGTTCCACCACGTCCCTACTAACCCGTGACCCTGAAAAGACCGCACCCATCGAACAGCCGCCCGAAAAGGTCTCGATTCCGCCGCCAAGCGGTCTCTTTGCCGAGCCCGTTTCGACTCCAATAACTAGCTGCGTCCCCGTTTCGACTCCCGATTAGGGTCGTCGCGTGAGATTTGTAGGATACCATGAAAGACCGTTTCCAGCCAACGCCAGAGAAGAAGAGCGTGACGCGTCTCTTGAAGTGGACACTCGTCTTCCTCGGAATGTGCTTTCTAGCGGTATTGGTAATCCTGCCCGGCATTCAGGGACGCCCAAGTGCAGAAACGCTCCGCCTTGCCAACGAAGTTCGTGAAGCCGGCGGGACGCCCATTGTCCGCTTCGGCATGATAATCTATGTACGATTCGAGAACACTGATGTCGGCGACCAGGAGCTTGAGATCGTGCAGAAGCTACCCCACCTACGCGAATTGGATCTCGAAAACACAAGAATAGGCAACGCCGGATTGAAGCATCTCCAGAAGGCTATGACATTGGAGTATCTCTATCTCGATGGAACGAAGGTAACAGACGACGGCCTTGAGCACTTGAGCGGCTTGAAAAACCTTCAAGTCTTGTCGCTTGACCGAACCGAGGTCACCGACGCGGCCATCAAGCATTTGAAAGGTCTCGCAAACCTACGGACTCTCCACGTGCGCTCAACTGGGTTGAGCATCAGTGGGGTGCAGCAGTGGCGCACCGCGTTGCCAAATACGGGGATCAATTCGGACTACGACTAGTTTTCCGGTCGATATAAGCTTCGGTACGCGTGGTACTCGAGGTGAAGTGGTCCAGCGAGTCTTTATAACGCCACCAGGCCGACTCGACCGGCCGAACTACCAGCACCTACGACGCGCGAAACAGCGCCCTGAGTGTAGCCAATGCCGCGAAACGATCCAGCATCGAGGAATAGGCGGACGATTCGGCGTTGGCAATTCAGCCTCCGCTCACTGTTGATTGTGACGTTGGTTGTTGCGATCTATTCCACCGCGTTTGCGGTCGAATCAGAAGACATGCGCCATCTTGTTCTGCTGGTTGCGACGTTCGTTTTCTTGGGAGTATTCGGCATCCGCTGGAACCGGGCTGCCTGGGTTGGTTTTTCATTAGGCGCTACTCTCGGGCTTGGATTGTGGTGGCGCAAGAATTCTCTCGAACCCTTCCACGCCCAAGACCGACGATTCTACCTCGTGGTGTACACAGCTTTGGTTGCATCCGCGGGGATGCTTGTGGGCTTCGTCTACTCCGTCCTAGAGAGAACCCGAAGTCGGGAATCCTGGTTTGCGGATAAGCAAGGAACACCCAGCGAGAACAAGACGCCGAGAGAGGAAGAGCGCGAAAAACAGAAGGAGGACAAGAAAGGGGACAAAGAGGAAGAAGAGGGTGGTCTTCCTGGAGAAAAGGGAGGCAGCTGAACTGGTCCAGCGAGTCTTTACAACGCCACCGGGAGGAATCGAAGGCGGATCTTTCCACCTGGAAGAGTTGTTGAGCATCGTTGCAGCACACTGGCCGGACGGAACACCGCGCAGATCGGCCCCCTTGACAGGTGAGTCAGTTACGCACATGATGGCGTAGTCTGGCTCAGACGTCGGCCGTTTGCACTTTCACTAATTGCTGTGGTCGTTCTGCCATGTTAGCCCGCCTGAAAACTTTTTTCCCCTGTTGCTTTCTGAAGCGGCTGGGTTGTGTTATTCTTGTATCAGTCTACTGGTACGTGGCAGCCTATGCTCTGATGATGGACTGGCACTGCCCTGCGTATGATCCGGCCTCTCAAACGTGGGCCAGTGAATCTCACTACCGTATGGCACATACCGAGGTCGTTGTCATCGATTTCACGACGGTGGTTCCGGAGGCATGTTGGGCAAATCGGCTGTTCTGGCCGATTGACGCTCTACTGGGCTGGGTGAAGAGCACCGCGAACATTAAAGAAATTCCCCCCGTCGTCTTGAAGGACCGTCAGCATCGCTGCACTGGACGTGTGCCCACATAACTCCGCCTTTAGGTTGGCCAATGAGACTTCAATTCACCTTGCGATCGCTGCTGGGAGTCGTTTTGTTCTGGGCTGTGCTCCTGTCACTGCTGTGCCTCCCTGTGCCGATGATGTCGTTTCTAGGGGGAGTCACTTTTTGGTTGGTTCTCTTGGTCCCTTTTTGGATCCCCCAGTTCTTCATGACCGCAGAAGCCCGCAAGCATGAGAAGGTTCACCCATGGCTGGCACTTATCCCCGCTGCATGGTATTGCATTCTTATCTTCCTCTTTCATTTGGCGCGCACGCATCATATACATTTACTGTTGAGCAAGATTGGAGCTGTTGGGGGCACGGTTGTGGCATGTTCGGTACTACTACTCTTGACGCGGCGTGGATGGTGGTACATGCTGGTAGCGCCCCTTGGGTTCGCGACAATCTCGGGCACGGTATGGTTTGTCATGACGGGTAAATAGGGATGAATTGGTCCAGCAAGTCTTTGCGATGCCACCGGGGGGGAGTCGAATATGAACCACTCCACCTGGAAGGGCGGTTCAGCGTCGTTGGAGCACACTGGCGGAACGGACCTTAGCCCAGGCGAACACCGAAGGCCATGGGGTCACGAGCTGAGGTGCCCTACGGATGGCGGACACCGGGAGCTTAGGAATCAGGCTGATTGCTGTGAGATGGTTAGTGCCGACTGATGAAAAGGGACGTTGGAAAATGGCCGCCATTGGCAAGCCCAAGCTACCCTGGTATCAGTTCAGTCTGAGGTCGCTCCTGCTGTTCACAGTGGTTGCTTCCGTCTTCCTTAGTCCGATCGGTTGGTATATTCGACAACGCCGCGCCTTCTCGAACGCGGCAGCTCCGTTTGAGCAACTGGGTGGGGCTGTCCTCGGGAGGCATTCCTGGCATGACGGTGCGCAAGGTGTGGTCTATGTCTATTTCGAAGGCACAGGTCTTAAGGACGCAGAACTGGGACGCCTTCAAGAGCACATGCAAAGCCTGTCTAACCTTCGTGATTTGTGCTTGCGCAACACGAACATTACGGACCGGGGACTCGCCCACCTCAAAGGACTCAGGTCACTCGTCAGCCTAGATCTCAGCAACACGCAAGTCACTGACGCGGGCCTCGAACATTTGAAGAAGTTGCCGAACCTCGAAACCTTGACCCTCAGCAACACGCAAGTCACCGATGTCGGGCTCGAATGCTTGAAGGAGTTTCCCAGCCTCGATTCGCTGTACCTTGGCGGCACTCAGGTCACTGACGCCGGGCTGCGGCATCTGAAGGAGTTGAGCCGTCTCTATTCGCTGTCCCTTGGCGGCACTCAGGTCACTGACGCCGGGCTGCGGCATCTGAAGGAGTTGAGCCGTCTCTATTCTCTCTCGCTCCGTGACACGCAAGTCACCGACGCGGGCCTGGAACAACTGAGCATGTCCCCCGCTCTACGCGACCTGGATCTCGAGAACACGCAAGTTACTGACACAGGTATGGAACACTTAACAAAGCTGCCCAAGCTGCGGAGCTTAGATCTCGAAGGCACTGAAGTCACGGATCAAGGGATTGCCAGAATTCGGCAGGCGTGCCCGAAGTGCGACATTCACTGCCCGAACTCGACTTGGTTATGGAATACCGATGTCCGTAGCGTCCCTAAAATGAGTGACGCTGAACGGACTGACCAGGAGCTTTTTGTTGCATTGGAAGAACTCAAGGCTGGCAAGCTAGCCATTAAACACGTGGCTGACGAATTTGGCTTTCCGATATACGATACTCAGAGTCCAACGCCGCCTATGCCGATTGAAGTGATCGGTTTTGCTGAGTCGGAACACGGAAACGAGTTGCCGGAGTTCCGAGGTGCTTCGCGGGTGATGTACTGGAAATCTCCGTTTCAGCCTGGGAATAATGTCGAAGTCTTGGGATTGATATACGACCGTGATGGTCTTGTTGACGTTTTTCGAGCACAGGTCTTGCCGCCGTGACAAATACGGGGTTCGGTGAACTGCTCCAGCGAGTCTTTATAACGCCATCAGGCCGACTCGACCGGCCAGGCGTCGAAACGGGGACGCAGCTAGTTTTTGGGAGTCACGGCTAGTTCTCTTGCTTGTTGTTTTTGTTTAACTTTCTTGGTCGGCCTTCCCGACGCATTGTGTGCGAGAGGCCTAAACGCTTCGCCTGTGTGTTCTGCCAGTTTTCAGCGCCAAAAGGTCGGTTGCGTGCGATGCATATCTGAAATGAATCTGCTTCCTGTTTGGTCATCGGGCGATTCACCAACCGCACCCAACCCTTCGGGCGATCTACCGGCCATTCACTCAACAAAGCCCGCAATGGCTCGTCGCCTTGGCGTCGCGCCCACAGGCTACCCCAACGCCAATCTTCCGCACGCTCGACCGCGCCGGCCGTCAGCGCGTTCCGCTCGACATAGCGGCATGCAATCAGCAAGTGCCGGCATGCAATCAGCAAGTGCCGGCATGCAATCAGCAAGTGCCGGCATGCAATCAGCAAGTGCCGGCATGCAATCAGCAAGTGATCGTCCTCCTGAATCGGAAACGCTTTGAACCTGCCTTGATAGAGATGGCCGCGTCCAACCGTGCCGTGGGCGACGTGCCATCGCATGGCGTGCGTGTGTGCCAGCCATCGCATGAACGCCGTCACCTCGCCTTCCTTGCGCGGGTAGAGGAGGAAGTGCCAGTGATTGCGCATCATGCACCAGCCGAGAATCCGAATCGGATGCAAGGCATGGGCCTCGATCATGATTCGCTCGAAGGCCTCGAAGTCTGCCTTCTTGCGAAACAACGGAAGTCCGGCAACCGAACGGTTCAGCACGTGATAAACCAGGCCGCCAGGGGTTATCCTTGCTCTTCTTGGCATGAACCAACCATAGCAGAAACCAGCCAGTCAATAACTAGCAGTCAAAAACTAGCTGCGTCCCCGTTTCGACACCCGTTTCGACACCCCGTTTCGACACCCCGCTGTCTACGCCTCGCGGTGCAGGTTACCCATACCCCACGCAAGACTCGCTTCCGGCTGCTGGTCAGGCTTTGCCGGACGGGACTTTCACCCGCAAAGGCTCCGCTGAAAGGTTTCAGTTATCAACTTCCCATAACATCCCCCTTTCCCGAGCTTCTTGGCGCAATGAACGGTTACGGGTATTTGGACTTCGTCGGGTCCGACCCCAAGTCTTGGAACTCGCAGTCATCTATGTAGAAGATTCCTTTGCCTTTACTGCCTGAGCTGACCAGCGAGATCACACAATTACAGAATTTTGCGCCTGGAGGCGCCTTTTGCTCAACCTCAAAGCGTTGCCATTTGCTGTCAGACAAGCCAGCTCCCCAACTATTACTCACTAAATGGCCGATATTCTGACCGTAAAAATCCTTCCACTCCAGAGATAAAGTTCCGTGGCTCTTTCCAGTCAAAGCCTCATCTTCCGACCCGTTAAGCAGGTAGGCGCTAAAACGATGCATCTGGCCTTCTTCGACCGAAACTCTCTGGGCAAACCCGTAACGCGGGTCACCTTTCCTGCACTTCAGGAAGAGAGAGCGCTTTCCACTGCGCTTCTTCCTGTCGGTCAATCCCGCACTCACCGCCGGACCCTCTGGCGAGTACCACAGGTGCCATAGCCTGGGCAAAGGCGCGCCAGCATTCCCCTTTGCCGAAGCCTCATCTTCAAACCCCCCATTGGACAAAAGGGGCCTGGCATTGAACTCAGCAACATTGACCCGTTCTCCATCAGCATACCCACTATTACGATTATGGGGCTTACTGCCTCTCTGGTTATCAATCAACCGGCTGTCCCACGCATCAAACGTATCCTGCAATTCCTGTGCACGTTCAGGCTCCACGTCAACCAGGTCCTTCCATTCGCCCGGATCATCAGCAAGATTGAACAATTGAATTGCCCGAGAGCCCCGGGAGCCGCTAATGGGATTGAAACAAAGTTTCCAATCACCTTTCCGGATCGCATAGTTTTCGTCACGCCTCCAGTACAGCACATCATGCGGTTTCTCATTCGCAGGTTTCTTTCCTGTCAAATAGGGCAGCAGGTCCACGCCATCAAAATTCAAACCTTTATACGGCTTGCTGACTCCAGCCAGGGACATAACAGTAGGAACAACATCCAGGTTCATAACAGGATGCTCATATTTCTTTCCAGCAGGCAAAACTCCCGGCCAACAGGCAACAAAGGGGACGCGGGTTCCGCCCTCGTACACGTCTCCTTTGAACCCCCTGAACGGACCAGGGCTGGACATGGTCGTTTCTCCACGATGTTTAAAAGATTCCGGTATTCCCTGTATGTTCGGTGTACCGTTGTCACTCATGAAAATAACAAGGGTATCCTTTTCCACGCCTTTCCTTTTCAAGGCGTCCATTACGGCACCTACTCCGTCATCCATAGCCAGCATCATCCCCGCAAAAAACTTGCGCTCATCATTGGCCTTCAATTTCTGCACCCGGTCTATGTATGACTGCGGCACCTGCCATGGAGCATGCACGGCATAGTGGGCAAGATAGATGAAAAACGGTTTATCATCGTCAGCTCGCTCGATAAAAGAGACAGTCTCCTTTGTAAGCATTTCAGTCAGGTAGCCGTTGGAATCCTGGATCGGCGGCTCGATTTTAGTGTTCCGCATGATTGGGCTATCCCATTTCCTGAGGTCGGCAGGATCAGCACTGGATTTATAGAAATCGTGTGAGCCCCACAGAGACCCGTAAAAGAAGTCCACGCCCCTTCGATTCGGACTGAATTCTTCGCGCTCTCCACCAACATGCCACTTTCCTATTGCTGCTGTCTGATACCCCTCCCTTTTCAGCATCTCAAATACCGTTGGCTGGCTCGTTGGAATACCACTCTTGCCATGGTTTGTGTCTATTCCTAATCGCTGCTGATATACGCCTGTCAACATACCTACTCTGGAAGGCATACAAATAGAGGAAGAAACATAACCCTGGGCAAACCAGACACCATTCCTTGCTAAGGCATCTATGTTTGGTGTAAGAACATCGTCATAACCATGATAACCAACATCACCCCAGCCCTGGTCATCTGAGTAGATCACAACGACGTTAGGTTTTTTGCTACCATCCCCACCAAACGTACGACCGGATATTCCACCCAACGCACAAGCGGCAATGATGCTTATTAAAAAATAACGCCTTTCCATGTTTTGCCCTCTCTTTGTTGATTTCTTCAGGCCAACAACGTGTTGGCCGTTGACAGTTAGCACTGGTACCAGAGGCCCCTTTGTTCACAACAGGCGTGCTGTAAGTCATAACATTCTGGATAGCCGTTCACGGTCCTCAGAGCCATTCTGAGATGTTTTCCCGCTGAACGACATGCTTTACATTCTCGTCGATGCGGTTTGCGTTGTCAAGAATCTGCGGCCAAAGGGTGCAGTAATCGATTTCTGGCGCTAGGTGGCGCAGTTCCAGTAGGTTTTCCATTGATCGGAGTGAAATAGGGCACGGGGCGTCGAAACGGGTGTCGAAACGGGGTGTCGAAACGGGGGGTTGCCGGATGCTGGGGCATGTGGTAGATCAAGTGCATATTGTGACGCCATGAGCGAGAAACTACCGCCGGGAGATTATTGCCTAACAACACATGTCTGCCAAACCACCGTCAGTGCCGCACGAAAAGATCCATTCTGTCTCGATTCCGCCGCCAAGCGGTGTGTTTGCCGAGCCCTTTTCGTTGGGCAAGCTGCGACGGTTGCTGGGTGTGTTTGGACCGGCCGCCATTGTGGCGTCGCTGGCCATCGGCGCGGGTGAAACGATCGTCGTTGTTCGGGCAGGGTCTTGGGCCGGCTACGAATTGCTCTGGCTCGTGTTGCTCGGGGCCCTGGTCAAGGGCCTGTTCTTGACGTATCTTCTGGGTCGATACACGGCCATCAGCGGCCAGCATATCGGCGATCGGTTGGTTCGGCTGCCCGGGCCGCGAGGGTGGATTCTGATTGCGATCATCGTTATGGACCTGGCGACCGCGCCGCTGGGTTGGACGGCCATTGCCAAGCCGTGCGGGTACCTGTTCGAGTTTCTGCTGCGCGACATGCTGCCGAGCTTCGCCACGGCGTGGGCTTGGCAGAACCTCTTCACGACCGGGTTCATCGCGCTGGCTTGCAGCGTGGCCCTGGTGCTCTCTTTCGAGCGGCTGGAGAAGCAGCAGATCATCATTTGCGGCATCCTGGTCGTCGGCACGGTCCTGGGCACGCTCATGGTTCGGCCCGACCTGTGGCAGGCGATCCGCGGCAGCCTGAACATCGGCCGACTGCCGTCCGAATTCCCAGCCTGGACGCCCAAAGACGCGCAGGCCAACTCGATGTTGACCATGGCCACCATCTTCGGCTACACGGGCGGCGGCGTGTTGAGCTATGTCGTCTACGCCAACTGGATCAGCATGCACGGCTGGGGGCTTTGCGGACACGAAAAGATCGAAACGATCCGTCGGCAGGCCTTTACGGAGGACAACATCGACTACTTGCCGGAAGATCCCGAACAGGTCCGCCGGTTGAGGCGACTTTGCACGCCCTTGCGTTGGGACGTCAGCATGGGGGCCATGGTGCTGTTTATCGTCACGGCCGCCTTCATGATGGCCGGCGCGGCCGTGCTCTATCCGAAGCTCGCTGCGGGTGAAATCGAAGGCGGTTTCGAGAATTGGGACCTGTTGACCGACCTATCTCATGTCTGGTCGAGCATCCATCCATCGCTGGTCTGGATCTACTACATTTGCATCATGGCCGCCCTGTGGGGTACCTTGCAGGCGCTGCCGGAAGTCTACGCCCGAGTGAGCCACGATTTCTTTCGGGTCATTTGGCCGAACCGTGCGTGGGACTTTCGCCGCATGAAGCGGATCATCTGCATCTACTTGTTCACGTTCAGCACGCTGCTGGTCTGGTCGGGCCTGCCGTTCAACTTGCTGATCCACATCACCGGCTTCATCGCCTGCAATCTGGCTTTGGCCCTGGTGATGTTCGCCGCCTTGTATCTGAACTTCAAGCTCCCGCCGGCCTACCGCACACGTTGGCCAATGCTCGTCGGCGCCATGGCTTCGGCCGTGGTCCTTTCGATCATGGCAACGATCAGCGCCTGGGGACTGGCCATGAAGTGGCTGGGCACGGGCTGACGATTCGGCCATCAAGGGGTCCACGGGGGCTTGTCAAGCGTCCAGGTCCCTGCCACAATAGGGGCAATTCAGCGGGGCCGCTCGCGGCTTTGCAGGAATGAACATTCAAACTAACCACTACCCGGTGATCCCATGCTCGCAAAGCTCAACACCTTTT
>SDBV01008582.1_pt1 | contig 13740 bp, 11 predicted proteins | sample 2277081 | NCBI WGS metagenome assembly SDBV01 (sample SAMN10402039, study PRJNA504765) | marine sediment metagenome | isolation source: marine sediment core GS10_PC15, 223 cmbsf | place: Arctic Ocean: Southern Knipovich Ridge | collected 2010 | reverse complement strand
CATAATCGTATCTGGCACAGTGGACGGGGTTGATATAGCTGCTCGTGACCATGCTAAATACCTGGATACGGAAGCTGTATCCGCAGTTGAGGCTGCTGGTTTAACCTTTGCAGAGAATAAAGGGATTATCCTAGACGCCCTACTTTCTGGAGATGAGAAGTATTCTGGCATAACTGAAATAGGCACTATGGGTTATGGAGCTACTGTAGGTGACCTGATATATCTTGCTGTAGCTGATACCAAGTGGGAACTGGCAAAGGCTGATGTTGCAGCTACCTCAAAAGGGAAGATAGGGTTAGTGCTGGCTACAACCTCAGAGAATAGCATCTGCCAAGTTCTGCTTTACGGAAAGATGAGGTCTGCTGCCTTCCCTACTCTTACAGTAGGTGCGCCAGTTCATATCAGTGCTGCTACTGCTGGAGATATGGTGGTAGCAGCTCCTACAGGAACTACCGACTTTGTAGTGAGGATTATAGGCTATGGTAATACTGCGGAAGACCTCATGTTCTGCCCTGATAATTCCTATGTGGAGTTGGTATAATGGCAAGATTTTTGGGCGCACTTAAAGCAACTACCGATAGTTGCAGTATTAAGTTTGTAAATTCTGCCTGGAACTTCCGAACTGATGTTACTCCAGGCTATGTGGGGTATACTAGTGTCAGTGCCAGCAAGCAGGGTATGGGTATGCGGTTTAGGAACATAACTATACCTAAGGGGGTAAGAATTGACTCTGCGGTCTTGGAATTTGAGGCCAAGCATTCTCTGTCTTTAACTACAGTCAACTCTTACTTTACTGGAGAAAAGACTGCTGATGCTGCTACCTTTAGCACCTTGGCAAACTATCAGTCACGCAGAGGAACTGTGGTTGGAGGGGCAACTGATGATAACATTACATCCGCACAGGTTGCGTGGGATAACATTGAGGCTTTTACTGCTGGGGTTAACTATCAATCGCCAGATATAAAAACCATTATACAGGAAATAGTAGACCAGGCTGATTGGGCAAGTGGAAATTATTTATGTATATTTTGGGACGACCATGAGGGAAGGAGTACACCTAGTAATAGTAGGCATAGAAATCTTGACTGGTCATATGGTGGATACTATGCTCTAATTATCACGTTCGGGCTAGGTTGGGCTCACAACTTCAATGGAGTAGCCAATGCTGCCATAGGTAAGATAAACGGAGTAGCTATAGTTGGTATTACAAAGGTGAACGGAGTATAAAATGGCAGAAACTCTACAGGAAATAAGAGACCGATTCGACTACTATAAAAACGACTTTTACTCCGCACGGAGGGGCGACCAGGTTCTAGATAATTCCTACTATTATGATAACTTTGATGTCCCCCAGGTGAATGAGCTTGTGCGGATATCAAGAACAGGTGGGGGGACGGAGCTTATTGACGAACCAGTCAGCCAGATTTCCTCAGTACTGATGAGAATTCTGCGACCTGTTAAAAAGGATACAAATACCGCCCGTGACGCAGCGCTTAGAATCTCAAAGATGATAAATGAGAAATGGGTACCGACTTTAATCCGTAGAAGTCCCAGTCCTATTTTCATGTTTAATAAAAATCAATTTTTAAGAGGCGAAGCATATATCCAGGTTCTGCACAATAAATTGTGGGTTAATAAGCAAAAGGGATATTTGGACAGAACGGGACTCCCTGTTGTGTTTTTAATCCGTGAACCGATGACCATTTATGCCTCACCTAACGAAACCGATGACGGTGTTCCTGAACACGTTTACGTATATTACCATAGACTTCCTGGTGAAGTTAAGGCGATGTACCCCGATTGGAATAACCCCAAAGCGAAAGACCCCAATAATGAAGACCCCTCAAAGAAAACCGTGGAATGGATGGAGTACTGGCATGGAGATAAGAAATTTGCGGAAGCTGACGGGCAGATTGTGATAGATATACCCAATATCTATGGCTATGCTCCATTTATCCATAAGGTATCAGGGTGGGGGACTGACTCCCCTGAAGGTAAGCCAGAAGATAAAGTCGTTTCCAGGATAAGGAAATATCGTGACCTCTTGGAAAGAGAGTGTGCTATATCAAGCGATGTGGATTCTCAGTACCATCTGTACGCCAATAAGAATATCTGGGTACAACCTGATGGGAATATTACAACGGAAGTCCCTGAGAAATTTCGAGAGAACTTTTCTATGGCTGCTGGGCATCTTAACGAAATCCCACCTGGACTTAACTTCGGATTCATGGAGACAGACGTCCCCGACCAGCAAGCTTTGAATTATCTTTTCGCTATAAAGGCTGAACTTGGTCGTAAGACACCCTCTACGATGTCTGGTGACGTCTTAGGTGGTAGTGGGAGACTTCAAGACATAGGGTATGGGATAGCGATGAAGAAGTTTGAGCAACAGATGCTTAATACCCAATATGCTTTTGAAACCGCTATGTCTATGGCTTTACACATGGTAGAGACCATACCGACTCTATTACCATCTGATATTAACAAAGGGGATATTGGCGGCGATTATCAGGTAGAAGTGGAGTTGAAGAATGACGACCCCCTTGAAAATGAGAGATTAAGTACCCGTGGTTCGAGAATGTGGCAAGCGGGTGAGATTGATTTAACGACTAATTTAGTGGACTTTCAAGGTAAGACTGCTGAGGATGCAAAGCAAATCAAGAAAGATATTATGGTTGAAAGAATAATGTTCTCTGAGACCTCTCCGTTTGCTCAGATAATTGCTATGTGGCTGGCACAGGAACTCGGTATGGAAGAACAGTTATCTAGATTAATGCAGCAGGGAGGGGGTGGTCAGGCAGCTCCAACACAAAGTAGACCGAGTGAAGTCAAAACCCCACAGGGGAGAGAGATGATAGACCAATCTCTCCAGACGGGTGAGGTGAGGAGAAGTCCAATTGCCTAATGAAAATATATTTGATGAAGTTCTAGGTGATGTGAAGACTATAATGCTTGAGATACGTTCTGGTATCAGGAAGCAATATAAGAACGTGAAACCATTTGCTACCAAACCCCTATCTATTGAAGAGCAGATTTATGACTTTCAAACAAAAGGGTTTGAGATGTTCAAGGAAATAGCGGACAAAGAAGGCCCGCAGTCTGCGTTGAAGTGGCAACAGGATATGGAGAAAGCCACAGCAAGGAGAAGTAATGACAACATCAAACCTAGTCGACCTCAAATTTCGTGAGTGGTTAGTCGCTAATTATGGAGAAAGCGGAGCGCAGCGGATTATCTCGCAATATACACGGGATTTGTTTTTGGGAAAATCTTCTACGCAAAACAAATATTACTCTGTATGGGTACAGAGAGGTCGGCCTGGCAGAGAGGATAGACAAACGGCTAAACTTCCCTCCCCTCCTGTGGCGACTGGTGCTGGAACGCAGCAGATACCCTTTGGCGAGAATCCTGATTTAATGTCATTCGGGCTTCCTGATACACCGCCTGGTGTAACACCCCCTACTGTCGAGGATGCACCAAGAACAGGGACGCCTGGATATAGCATTGAGCAGATAAATGGCTATGATGTACAGGTTTTCAGGGGTGAAGATGGTAGCATAATAGAAATGAATGTTATTGGCCCCTCATTGACGGCAGGCGGGAAAACAGCAGAAGCATTTTATAAACAGCAAGTATCACAGAGGGGGTTCGAACGCTCCTTATTGGGGAGACAAAGACCTGATTCTGGGAGAAGGGATTTGGAGCAACAGTGGGAATCTGAGAGGGGAAGGCTTTTACAGATGGCTCAGGGCAGTCCGAGAGACTGGCTGAAGGCGTGGGAACTGGGGCAAGCGCAAAATCCATTTGTTAAGCAAGATAGTTTATTGGATAAGGCAAAGAGAATAGAGGAGGATATTGAAAGGCGTGAACCTCTCGCCAAAGCCTATAAGAAACTACTTAATCTGGATACTGCAACATTAGGCCCTGGAGAAATGGAATTAACCCAAGAACGTAGAAAGGAGATGGAAGCCTATATAGGTATTGTTGACCAGAAAAAGGCTGTAGCGGATGTTAGGAGAGCCGAGGTGAACGAACAATACGCAGCTAGTGTAACGGATAAACCATTTGGGGGTCATACGATAGGTAGTGGCAGAACGAGTGTTGAACCTCAAGGCCCACCGACACCTGCTTGGTTGGCTGGGATGTTCCCCAATCAGGCAACGGCGGGACAACCCCTTGAGAAATTCCAACCTGCCACACCCAGTGCTCAGTGGTGGAATCAAGCACCAGAATCGCAGAGGCAGGCCTTTCTTGGTTTTGTAGATTGGACTGGAGGTACTCCAATGGATTTACTGGGTAATATTCAAAAGCAATTACCTGAACCTCGGAGGGTGCCCACAAGTAGGCCTGCCCGCCAAAGGACGTCTGTATAAATGGTAGAATGGTGGAAATATAAATCCGATGTTCAAAGTATCCAAGAACGTATTAACGAGGAACTAACTCATTATGAGCGTGACTTTGCGCCTCAAGTGACCCCGCAGACTCCTTTTCAAACTCAGACTCCTTTTCAGGCAACTGAATTTCCATCTGCTGTCTCACCTGTCGCCCAGATATTACCACAAGTGACGGAACCAATCTCACGCAGGCCATCCCAGATAGCCCAATTAGAACGCCCTGCAGAAAAACCTATAGAAAAACCCAAAGAGAGACCCATTGAAGTCCCTTTTTGGCAAAGGGCGTTACAGGTGTTTACTGCTCCATTTGAATGGGTAGACGAAAATGTTATAAAGCCAGGTTTATCTTTGGCGGGCACAGGAGTTGGGTTTGTTCCTGAAGTCCAAAGGAAAGCGGGAGAGGATTTCTTTGAGTGGAAAAAGCGTTCGTGGGAGGAGTGGGATGCTCCTGGTGTAAATATAAACGTGCCTTGGAGTAACGACCCTTGGAGGGTTGATGTCAAAGGTGTATTGGAGTTTGCTCCCTGGCTACTCATACCAGGTGCAGGTCAGGTGGGTGGTGGTTTAAGGGCTGCGAGAGGACTGGCGGGTGTAGCAGGGCAATTTGGTAAAGCAGGAAAGGTTTTAGGAACAGCTATCGAGTATTCCCCTTGGGGTCTGGTAGAAAAGACGGCTGGTGTTGCCTTGAGAGGTGGTGTTAAAGCCATAGGTAGGGCTACGGGTGGGATAAGCACAAGGGTGGGTGAACGTCTTTTCGGGAAGATACCCGAACCCACCCCATTATCTCCTACTGTCAAGAGATTTGCAAGTTATCTTAATGATGTGGTACTTCCTGCACGCAAAGCGTTTGAGGAAGCTCTTACCCCAGAACTAAGAGCGCCACAAGTTGCAAGGCTGGCAGCGATTGCAAAACGTCACAAGGCAGGAGAAATCACATCTGTCCAAAGGTTGCGATTAGAGGATAAAGCTCTCAAAGCAGGTGGGCTTAAAGGACAGTTCGCAGTTGAGCCGTTTAAGTTTAATAAAAGGAAAATGAATGAACTTCTTGACCCTATTTATAAAGCTGCGGAAAATGACTTTGAGGCGATGGGTGCTGCGAAGTCTTTAAGAAACTTATTTTTAACAGGAGAACTACCCGAACCACGCTTCTTTGCCCAATACGCTAAAGCGTATGGTCAAGAGTTTGCCAATACTATAAGGGGACTCACAAAACTACCACCATCCAAGGTGAATGGAATAATAGATTTACTAAATATGCCACGTTCCGTTTTGGCATCTGCTGACCTTTCAGCTACTTTCAGGCAGGGATTGATATTAGCACTGACTCACCCAGTCGCAGTCCCCCGTGCCTTTTGGAGACAGTTAAAGGGGTTTGCCTCTGAAAAATTATCACTTCAAGCAGACGATGCCTTGCGTGCTCGCCCGATGTATGATAAAGCCACAAAGGAAATGGGCGTGGAGTTTACAGCCGTTCATAAGGGAGCTGAGTTAATCGCAAAAGAAGAATTCTTTACTTCTAATTTTGCGCAGTCGATACCATTTGTCAGGCGTTCAGAGAGGGCGTTTACCATATTTCTGAATGAGATGAAAATGGCTGCTTCCGAATCTGCTTATGGTGCAATGAAAGCACAAGGAGCGAGTGCTGCTCAAATGAAGTTAATGGGTAAGTTTATTATGCTTGCCTCTGGTAGAGGCGAGTTGCCTGCAAACTTAACTAAATACGCACCTGTATTTAGCACGGTATTATTTTCCCCTCGCCTTCAAGCTGCAACACTGCAATTACCAAGGCAAATTGGGCGGATGCTTCTCTCTAAAAACCCTTACATGAGAAAAGAGGCAGCGAAAGCTCTAATTACATTCGTTGGTGGTGGTGCTTCGTTAATAACTCTATTAAATGCTACAGGAGTTACTGAAAAAGTAGAACTCGACCCCCGTTCTGGTGACTTTGGGAAGATTAAGGTGGGTGAGACACGACTAGATATATGGAGAGGTTATCTTCAGTATATAAGATTCGTAGCGCAATTAACAACAAGTGAGCGTAAGAGTGCTTATGGGAATACGAACAAAGTTCAGAGAGATGAGGTGGCATGGAGATTCCTGCAATCTAAGAGTTCACCTGCTTTTGGGTTGATGGTGGATTTGTTAAAGGGTGAAAACTATCTAGGCGAACCCCTGTTTGAAAAGACAACAGGTGCTATTAAGACTGCTCGCAACCGATTCCTCCCCATCGCCATGCAGGATATAATAGACGCAACTGAGCAGAGTGGCATGAATGGTTTATGGACAGCAGCACCAGCCACTTTAGGTATTGGCACATTGACATACGTCAATGACCTTGTTCGTGTCAAGGAAAAGATAGCTAGAGATGCAGGATATGACTCATGGGATGATATCGACCCCAAAACACAAAGGCAAATACAAAACAGGAATGCAGAGTTACAGACTGCTTACATAGACTTTGACCGGCAGGTAATGGGGACGGCATGGGGGGATTGGAGAAACGCAGGTAATGCCATTGATGATGTTTTCAGAGATAATGTTGACAATGCTGTAGCCCAATTCCAACAGACTCAAGATGGTTATATATTCCGTGAAAAGGTAGGCGATGCTTTCACGGCAAGGCGAGGTGGGCATGATGCCCGTAATAAAGAAACCAGGTTCAGTGAGATAGTTAACCGCCTAAAGATTACAGACTCGGCGGAATTACTGGTTAAACTGGGGCCTCAGCAGGCGGCAATCAGAATTTATAATGAAGCTCTCTGGAGCGATGATATGTATGATGAGTTTGGGGATTACCGCTTTGATGAAGCTGAAATAAGGAAACAACAACTTCGCCAGCAAATGGGCGATGAGATGTTTAACTACGTAGAGGAATATAGCGGTTTGAAATACGAAACATTCCCTGACGAATATAAAGAACTGGCTCAAGCAAAACAGGTTATGCGTCCTTATTGGCAAGTCAGGGATGAGGCTATAAGGATATTTGGTGAACCGAGGACGCTATCTCAAGAAAGACGATTAGATAGTTTCATCAGTAAGGTAAGAAGACGACTAAGAAGAACTAATCCAGAGATTGCGTTAGCGTACGATAGATTCTACAAAAGGTGACCGTTTAGTATAATGTATATGGTGAGGCAATTAGCGTAGCCATAGGAGGATAAATGGTAGAAGCGCAGGCAGAAAATGCCGAGGCAGAAGTTGACGAGAGAGATACGAAGATTCAGGCGTTGGAGTCTCAGTTAGCCTCAGCTGTAACTGAAGCCAAAGGGCATCAGAAACGAGCTGAGAAGAACAAGGCTGAGAGCACAAGGCTTGAGAGTTTAGAAAGTCGTATTGAAACGTTGACATCAATGACAGCAGAGGTTCTCGACAAGGATACTGATTACCCGGAGGATAAGAAGCGTAAGTCGGATGTTTACCTTGACCGTCTTAAAGGCGAAGATGAGCAACGCAGGTTACGTGTTGGGCAGAACCTAGATAAGAGGCTCAAAGATATTGGGCTTGTTATGCAGGAATCTGATGAAACCCAGCGTGCTTGGAATAAATGGCTCACAGGTGATGTTGAAGGTTGCTCTGAGGAAGTGGATAGGATAATTGAAGGTAAAAAGGCTGAGGCTTCTAAATCAAAGGAAACCGAGAAGTCCGATGTAGATAAACAAGTCGAAGAGCGAGTCCGTCAGAAGATGGAAGAGAAGGGCTTGCTTGGCACTGACACTGGAGGCCCCCAAGGTGCAGGTGGCAAGGCATTCACCACTAAGGAAATAGATAAGATGGATATTAAGGAATACCGAGAGAAGTTTCCTGGTGGATATGGGGATGTCTTGAAGGCAATACAAGAGGGGCGAATAAAAGAATAATAGAACGTGTGGGTGTGAGTTCTTAACAGGAGAAAATAATGGCTTTTGATATGATTAGTTCGACTAATCTTGCGAACTGGATACCCACAGTATGGTCGAAAGAGGTTCTGGCTGATGTAGAGAACAGCCTTGTAACTGGTGCTCTCTATGACCGCAGTTACGAAGACCTGGTTCGTTCAGGTGGTGACACAATAGTAGTCCCCCATCTAGCTGAGATTTCTGCCAATATCGTTAATACGGCAATTGACCTCACCCTCTACGATGCTGTGCAGAATGTTACCAATATCGCCCTTGACTTCAAGTATGACATTGGTATTGAGGTCAGTGACATTGAGCAACTTCAGACCAACCCCAAGTACTTCTCAAAGGTTACAAGTAAACTAGCCTACGGTATAGCGAAGCAGATAGATGTAAACTGCAACGTCAAGTTCAGGGACTTCAACAACAAGGTAGGAACAGTTAATACTGCTCTAACCGAGGATGTCCTGATTGAGGCGTACGAGAAGCTCAATGCAGCCAACGCCCCGTATAGTGATAGAGCATGGGTATTTGACCCTGCGTCCATTACTGATTTAATGAAACTGGATTACTTTGTCAGGATGGATTATGTGTCAGGAAGTGTCTCGGAGCGAGGTTTTGTAGGACGGCAGATAATGGGTTCGCCTGTGTATATTTCCACCAATCTCGATACATATGCTGGTGGGCCGCACGCTGCGGGTTATTTCCAGCGTGAGACAGTGGCACTCGTGATGCAGATGCAGCCCAAGTTCGAGGTTGCCCGCATCCCACTTCGACATGCCGATGCTATAGTCGGTCTGGCGGTCTGGGGTATTCAGGAAATGCGTGGCACTTTCGGGGTGACTGTCAACACTAGAAGTTAAGTTATCGGGGGGTTAAAAGCCCCCCTTTACTTATTTTTCAAAGTGTGTTATAATAGGGTGTGTGTGAGAAACCCGAACTACTTATCACTGTATGTTCGCATAGAACATTAGCCGCCCCCACTGCTGGTTCTTTTGACCAGTTACGTTTCTCAGATATTCCCTGGTTACAGAAACTTGTGGTTGGTGACGCTCTCATTTCTCGCTCACGTAGTGCAGCCTGCACTCATTTCCTCGAAGATGAACTACAACTCCCCTATATGCTTTTTATTGATGATGACATCACATTCACCCCCCAAGATGTAGGAACAATCCTCACCCATTTGAAAAACGGATATGATATTATTGGTGGTATCTACGCTGTCAGGGGTGCTTCGCAACTATCTTCTTATGGGTATAACGGTAGGCTTGATGTAGACGGCAAAATACATGAAATCGAATACCTATCTACGGGTTTTATGGGTATATCCCGCCGTGCCTTAGAAAAGATAAAGGCAGAACTAAAATTACCCGAACTCAACAAGAACGACTGGTCTCGCAATTTTCCATTCTTTGAATGTGGGCGGTGTTTAAACACGGATGAGTTTGCTAAAACTTTAGGTGATATGTTCAAAACACCCCCTTCTGATAAATTTCTTAAACGCTGGCTTAAATTCTCAGGTTTCCGTGTGAGGGAGAAGGGTGATTCCATCTACATCTCCGAGGACTGGGATTTCTGTGATAAGGCTAGATTATGCGGTATTAAAATCTACGCTGACACTTCTGTTCAAGTAGGACATATGAGAGAGCAGATATTCACTCCTGAAAATGTCCTGGGTGTTCAGCAACAGCAGTGGCGAGAGAAAACTATACACGGTGCTCAAACCAATCAAATGAACCTCATACAGAAGATTGATGAAGACCTGTCTGAGTTTCTCGCTCAACCAGTTAACAAAATCCGAGAGCAGATGAACACTGCCCAGAAAGACCTCGCCGAGGAGTGGGACGATTCAGGAGAGAGGTTTTACGAAAAGAATACGACTTACTTATTCGACCTTGCTTTGTTTAACAAACAAGAAGACTACTTCAGAAATAGATTAGGACAGCTGGTAAATATCTCAAAACTGAAGATACTCGATATAGGATGTGGGATAGGAACGACTGCCTTTATGATGTCGGAACAGGGTAACGATGTAACAGGATGGGATATAAACGAAGACTGTATAGATTTCTGCAACTTCAAGAAGGACAAGTATAAATTGGGTGGTACGTTCACTACTGAGAAACCAGACTTCAGTGAATTTGACTTTATCATAGCGGTTGATACTCTGGAACATATAAAAGACTTAAAGGGGTTCTTGAAAGACCTTGGGACGAATATGAAGTACGGTGCTAAGTTCTACCATTCCGATTTCTTCCCTAAAGAGAATGCGTGGCCTATGCACTACGAAGAACACGCCAAATCGTTAGATAAGTGGTTGGGACAAGCAGGTTTGATAGTATGGGATGGGAGATGGTGTATTCGTGGACAATAAGCTAGATATCATAATGGCAACGCATAACAATCTAGGTATGACCATACGGGCTGTATCAGCGTTGTATGAGAACACTAATGTAGACTTCAGACTAACTGTAGTAGACGACTCTGTGGATATGACGCCAGATTACTTCCGCCAACTTCGTGTGAACAACCTTCAATATATCAGACCCTTTGACGAGTCTTATGAGGTTATACCTAAAAAGATAACTCACGGCAACCAGATAATTAACATCGGTTTAAAGCACACCACAAGTCCTCACGTGGTTTATATGGGGAATAGCACCATAGTAGAGCCAAACTGGTTGAATATGGCTCTGGCGTTGATACAGCAGAATGAGAATTTAGGGTTAGTGGGGTTCAAACTCCTGAAACCAACAGGGGTGATAGAGCATGCTGGTATTTACTTCGCTGAAGGAGCACCCCACCACATGAATCGAGGTGTGGGAGAGTCCTCTCATAGTCTAACTCTAATAGACGATGTGGACGGGCATAAGTTAGTAGGGTGGGCCTTGGTTCTTATCAGAAGAAAAGCCATACCGAGAAAAGGGTTAGAGGAAGGGTATTATCACGGGTTTAGAGGTTATGATGATTTAGACAACTGCAGACAGATGGTTAAGAACGGATGGGATATAGCCTACTGCGGGTTTGGTGTCGCCTATCATTATGCTTTAGCAACCAGAGGGGAGTATAGTGAGAAGGCAGCGCAAGAGTACGAGGATAATAGAGTGAGATTTATCAAACGCTGGGGTGAGGTGAAACGTGAGCAGAGTCCTCCTAATAGCGTATGACAATAATATGTTTATAAATTACTTCCCTTTAGGATTGGCGTATGTAGCCTCTAAGTTGAGGGAAGAGGGCAATGATGTTGAAATATATAACCAGGATGTATTTCATTATCCAGAAAGCCATCTCACGCAATATCTTAATAATAATCATTATGATGTTGTGGGTGTGGGTATGTGTGCAGGTTACTATCAATACAAGAAACTTCTGGATATTCTGGAGGCCATTTATGTGAGCAAATCTACTGCACAAGTCTGGTTAGGTGGGCATCTGGTAGCGCCTGAACCCGACCACTTTGGTAAACTCGCCGACCTTATTTGCACCAAGGAATACGATTATAAGGAGAATGTAGACGAAATTAGTGAACCTGCTTGGGATTTATTCCAAATGGACTATTACACCCTTATGCGTTCCCCTCATTCCAGTAATACTGATAGGGTTTTTCCTGTGCTATCTGGCCGTGGGTGTCCTTATCGATGTAATTTCTGTTATCGTATGTCGGAAGGCTATCGCTCACGAAGCATTGCTGGTATTAGCGATGAAGTTAAGAAGTTACAAAACGATTATAAAATAACTTATATAGAATTCGCAGATGAACTCTTGATGGTCAATCCCGACAGGACAATGGAGATATGTGAAGCCCTGAAACCTTTAAAAATCAAGTGGAACTGTAACGGCAGATTAAATATCGCCAAGCCTAAAGTATTAAAAGCTATGAAGGACTCAGGGTGTGTCTTTATCAATTACGGGATAGAGTCAGTAGATGACGAAGTCCTTGAAAGGATGAATAAAAAACTCACAGTGAAGCAAATCATATCGGGGGTAGAAGCGACTCTTGAGGCGGGTATATCCCCTGGGTTGAATATGTTGTGGGGGAATATAGGGGATACTGTGCATACACTCCGTAAGGCGGAACACTTCTTACTCAAGTATGACGACCATACACAGATGAGGACTATCAGACCCGTAACACCTTATCCTGGGTGTGATTTGTACTACGAGGCTATCAAGCAAGGAAAGTTAAAGGATGTAGCAGACTTCTATGAAAAGCACACGAACTCGGACTTACTAACAGTGAACTTTACAGAGTTAAGTGATGAGGAATTCCATAGACAGTTATACAAAGCCAATAAATTACTAATCTCGGAGTATTACTATCAGGAAAGAACGTCTACTTATAAGAGAGCTAAGGCTTTATATGCGGGAGATACTTCCTTTAGAGGATTCAGACAGACATGAGGAATCCGTTCATTATAGCCGAGATTGGGATAAACCACAACGGGGATTTAGACATTGCCAAACAGTTAATTGATATGGCTGTGAGGTGTGGTTGTGACGCAGTTAAGTTTCAGAAGAGGACTATTGATTTATGCTACCCTAAAGAGTTCCTTGACTCACCTCGTGAAAGTCCGTGGGGTACAACTCAGAGAGAGCAGAAGGAGGGGTTGGAGTTCGGGTGGGATGAGTATGATGAGATAGACAGATATTGTAAGGGCAAGATAGATTGGTTCGCATCGGCATGGGATATACCAAGCCAGTCATTCTTAACTGAATATGACCTGAAATACAACAAGGTGCCACACCAATTATCTAAGGATATTCTCTTTGTTAAGGCGGTGAGGTTAAACAAAAAACACACATTTATATCAACAACCGATGCTGATTACTGCGAAGTTTCCCCCATATTCAAGAAGCATATAACTGTAATGTTAACCAGTTCTGATTATCCCTGCCCTGATGATAAATGCCATCTTAACGGTTTACTCCAATTAAATCGTATGTATGAGAATTCAATCGGCTATAGTTGCCACAACCCATCTATACTCGTCCCCGCTCTAGCGGTAGCATTAGGGGCTGAAGCAATAGAGGTTCACATCACATTGGACAGGTCTATGTATGGGAGCGACCAATCAGCTTCCTTTGAGGAAGAGGGGTTAAGGAGAGTGGTGAGAGACTGCAGGAGAGTAAAGGAGATATTGGGATGATAGTAGCTTTAATACCCGCGAGGTCAGGCAGCAAGAGAGTCAAAGACAAGAACATCCGCCTTTTAGGGGGGTATCCCTTAATGGCATGGAGTATAGCGTGTGCTAAGATGTGTGACTTGAAAGCTTATGTATCGACAGACGCCATAGAGTATGGTATGCAAGCTGAGAAATATGGGGCGATTTTACATTCACGGGTATCAGGCCACTCAGATACCGCAAAGGACATTGATGTAATTCGAGATTTTACGTATCGCATTGATTGTTCTACCATTGTATATCTACGCCCTACAACGCCACTTCGTAATCCTTTCGTGGTAGCCTATATT
>SDBV01008581.1_pt1 | contig 13740 bp, 3 predicted proteins | sample 2277081 | NCBI WGS metagenome assembly SDBV01 (sample SAMN10402039, study PRJNA504765) | marine sediment metagenome | isolation source: marine sediment core GS10_PC15, 223 cmbsf | place: Arctic Ocean: Southern Knipovich Ridge | collected 2010 | reverse complement strand
GATGTTGCATTCACAGATACTCATGAAACATTTGAAGAGAATGTGACTTTTGTAAAGAATATTTCTGTAGGAGGAAATGATTTGTTTGTTGATACTGATAAGGGTATGGTTGGAATTGGAACAACATCCCCCCAAAATAAATTAAATGTAATTGGTACTGGGAATTTTACTGGAGATTTAAATATAGCAACTGGACAAGAATATCAACAAGATGGTGTTGAATTGATAAGATACAAGGGTTCACACAGTATTTCTATTGGTGAAGATGCTTTAGCTGGTAATTCTAATGGTGCTACTGAATATATTGCAATAGGTAAAGATGCTCTTGATAGTATGAATAGTGCAGGTGATGGTAGAGCAATAGGTATTGGTACAGATTCAGGACAAGCATTATCTACTGTTTCAGATATTAAGTTTGTTGGAATAGGATATAGGTCAGGAGCCACTGCTACAACTTTAGCTGGTGCTGCAGCTACAGTTATAGGGTATAAAGCAGGAGAGAGTGCCACAGTATTGGGAACTTTTATAGGTGGTGAAGCTGGAAGAGTTAATCAAGGTGGAGATAATCTTTTTATAGGATGGTTAGCTGGTGTTAAAAATGTTGCTGGTTCTCAAAATTTGTTTATTGGTGAATCAGCAGGAGGGTCTAATATAGATGGAGCGAGATTACTTTATATTGGGAGAAGGGCTGGTCAATATCAAACAGGTTCTGATAACTTTGCTATTGGTTATGAGTCTCTGAAAGGAGTTAGTGGAACTTCAAATGGAACAGGAAATCTAGCTTTAGGTTATAAAGCTGGAGATAGTATAACCACTGGAATTAATAATATTCTAATTGGGTATGATATAGATACTCCAACAGCTACAACTTCAAATCATCTTAATATTGGAAATACAATTTATGGGAATTTATCAAGTGGGAATGTAGGAATTGGAACAATAAGCCCTCAAAGAAAACTTCATGTTGCAGGAGATATTTTAGCAAACGGAACAATTAATGCAACAACAGATATTTGTATTGAAGGTGGAGCTTGTTTAAGTGAAGCTTCTGTTTCATACGATGATGCTTGGATAAATCAAACAATCTACAATAAAATTCAAGTTGATGATATAAACACATCAGTAACAAACTACATAGCTGAAAACAATCTTTCAGTTGAAAACTATATCTTGTGGGTAAACTCAACTAACTCTGGTGCAAGCTACAATGATGCTTGGATTAATCAAACAATCTACAACATAACACAAATAGATGACATGAACATAAGTATGCAAAACTATGTTGCTTGGGTAAATGATTCAATGAAGAATTACGTTGATTACCAAGATGATTGGTACAATGATTCTGTTACAAATTATATTGATTATGTTAATTCAACTAATACTGGAACTTCCTACGATGATGGGTGGATAAACAATACAATTGATGAAAAAATACTTGACAACAACCAAAGTGTTATAAATTATTTAGCTGCTACATTTGTTCAAATTGCAAACATTGTTGATTTGGTTGGTAATTGGAGTGCTGATAAAGGAAATTATTATACAAGTACAGAAGTTGATACAATTAATACTTCAATGAAGAATTACGTTGATTGGGTGAATACAACAAATACAGGTGAAGCATACGATGATGCTTGGATAAATGAAACAATTTACAATATGACTAATGTAGATGATATCAACACTTCAATGGCAAATTATCTTTATGCAAATAATTTGAGTGTGAATGATTACATCTTATGGGTTAACTCAACCAATTCTGGTGCAAGTTACGATGATGCTTGGATAAACCAAACTATCTACAATAAAACACAAGTCGATGATATAAATACAAGTATGGCAAATTATCTTTATGCAAATAATTTGAGTGTGAATGATTACATCTTATGGGTTAACTCAACAAACTCTGGAGCAAGTTATGATGATGCTTGGATTAATAATACAATTGATACAAAAATATTGGATAATAATCAGAGTGTTATGAATTACTTAGCTGCTACATTTGTTCAAATTGCAAACATTGTTGATTTGGTTGGTAATTGGAGTGCTGATAAAGGAGATTATTATACAAGTACAGAAGTAGATGCAATTAATACTTCAATGAAGAATTATGTAGATTACCAAGATGATTGGTATAACACTTCTGTTATAAATTATATTGATTATGTTAACTCTACAAATATGGGAATAGAGAGTGATCCAATGTGGACAGCTAACTGGACAAATGTCGCGTTTACAAATACTAATGAAACATTTGATGAGAATTTAGCTGTTACAAAGAATCTTACTGTTACTGGTGAGATTAATATCACAGATGATAATGATAAAATGTATTATGGAACAGTAGGAGAACAATACTCTAATGGTTCATGTATGATAATAAAGGGACCAACGAGTACATTAGAACTTTGTTAAGAATAAATGAGGGGAAATAAAAAAGAGAATGGAAAATTTAAAGATAAAAAGTTATTATTTAACAATAGGGTTAGTTTTACTAGCTATAGTTATTAGTTTAGTTGTAACATTAAGTCAACAAGGAACTATAAATTTTGAAAGCCAAGATGTAAAGATTGTGGAACACACTATTTCTCAGACAAAAAAAGTAGTTGATGTAAGTATTCCACGTGGTTCTAAGAACGTTTTAATTGAAACAGAACTTCCAAGCCCTGTTAAAACTAAGAATGCACAGGTTAAATGGGTTAATCAGAATAAAATTATTCCAAAAGAGGATTTAATTTTTATTGATGAAGATAAAGATGGAATGTTTGAAAAGATTGCTTGGAATGTTCCAGGAGGGATTGATGAAAGTTTTGAAATTGATTTACTTATTTTAAATCCCATAGAATATCTTAAAGATGGAGATTTATGGCAAGTTAGATTTACAACAGTTGGAACTGCTGATTTAAGTATTTGGAGTGAAAATTCTGCATTTGAAGAAATTAAAATGGATTTAAGTGAAACTATTGATGAAATGGAGTTTTTGAATTTAAGTTGTGGAAGCGAATCATTGAAAGATAGATTAATAGTAATTGATATTAATAATAATTCTTATAAATATTCTAATATTTCAGAATCAGATAATATTAAACCTTATAAATTTGTAATTGAAGATTATTCTTGTGATGAAATTGGAAATTTTAATAATTATATGAATATTGGAGGATATGCTGTTCTTCAATTTGAATTTGCAAATGAAATATATACAATAAGAGATGAAGCTGTTGATCCTTCTGTTAATGAATCAAGAAATGATTCTTTTGGATATGAATTTTTAGATATGGACGGAAACATTACAAATGCTTCTGTAGGGGATATTTTACACATGTGGAATACACAAGATGATTATTTTTTCAATAAAACTTCTGGAATACAACTTACAAATCATTTTCAAGATTATTGGACTAGGAACATCTTTTGTATTGGATATTATTCTGGAACTCAGTGGAATGTTATTAAATGTGCAGATGAAATCCCAGAATTTAATAGAATGATTGAAACAGATAATTCAACTTATATAAACGTGACTCTTTGGCATGATTTCACTTATGGAGGATATGATTTTAGATTTGGAGTTAGATATCATTTAAAACCAAATGATCAAAATTTATCTGTAGTTATTCATGGAAGAAATATGGATACTGTTGATATTCCATTTCCTCTTGGTTTTGCTTGGAGAATTACTGATTGGGAAATTCCTGTTAATATAGGGGATGATGATATTTTTATCAATAATACTAATTATCCTCTTAATGGTACTTATGATTTAATGTTTAGAAATATGACTAAAATTTTAGAGGGAAGAGAAGAAAATATCTCAAGAACTATTCCTTTTTTCATGGGACATGATGATTCTGAATTTTTAAGAGTTGATTGGAATGAGAACCTAAATTACTCTGTTCAAATGTTAGGAGATGGGGCTCAAGAGAATTTTTCAGTAACTCTTTTGATTAATGCTGGATTATTTAGTGCGGGCCAAGAAAAATCAACAATTATTAAGTGGATAGATGCTGAATTATTTTTGCAAGATGCAAATACAGAAGTTTTAGATGATGATGATCTTTATTATGATGGAGATCAGACTTATCTTGTTGTTGACGATGAAGAAGGGGCATCCCCTCCTTACGGGTATGCATATGTAAAATTTAATATTTCTGATTTAAATACAAGCCTTACAATTGATTATGCTGAATTTTGTTATGTAGTTCGATCTGCTGATATGGGTGGAAGTGAAGAAGAAATTCTTGAGGTTTATGGTGTTTCAAATTATACTTGGGTTGAAGAGGATTCTGGGGGAGGTTCAACCAAGTCTCTGATCAATTCTCAAGGAACTTTAATATTTGAACAATCTAATCCCGGTTCTGGTGTTGGAACTACTTATTGTTTAAATGTTAGTGATTGGGTTAGAAATGAAACAAGGGATGGGATGCAAAATATTACAATTGGGCTTAATCTTACTGAATCTTCTGAAGATATTAGTGATGATTATTTTACTTTTTATTCAAAAGAATATACAGATGTTGTTGCTGATAGACCTTATTTGAATGTAACTTATGAATTTTCAAGTGAAGCCTCTCTTACAATTATTGACCCAACAACATCAAGTCCAGAGAGTGTTAGTGCATTTGATAATATTACTGTTAAATTTAATTTTACTTCAGATGGAACAAATCAGACAAGCGGAGTTTCAATGGATACTGTTTTGATTGGAGGAGAGGACGCAATAATAGTAAGTGGGCAAGCTATCTCTGATACTAATAGTAAAGATTGTGATAGTATATGGGGGTTTGATTGTGGGGCAACTTGTACATCGGAACAAGATAATACTTTTGATGGTTGTACAAGTTGTGAGAATACTGATGAAAGGATAAATAATGTTTATTTGAATTCTACTTCGATTGGTCCTAGTGAAGCAATAAGTGTTATTTGCGAATATTATACTACTGAAACAACTGCTGATGAAATTTATATTTATTATAGAAATTCTTCAAGTGGAACTTGGCAACAAAAAGCTTCTGGAAGTGGAAGTGGAAGTGGAAGTACAGTAAGAAACTTTACGACCCTTTCTTTAATACCAGATAATGTTATTGGAACTCATCAGGTAAGATGCTCAATTGATTATACTGGTGAAGGTGATGAGTGTAGTACTGGTTCAGTATACTATGACCATGATGATATTAACTTTAGTGTTATAGTAGCAACCACAGAAGAATTTGGTTTTTATGATGCTTCTTGGAACGTGAATGTTACTGTTCCTAGTGGGCTTTCAGGGTATCAGGATTTATTTGTTAATGCAACTTATTCTGGAGATACTAGAAATGATATCCAAACTAATGCAATTAATTATGGAGGGGCAGCTTCAACCCTTATAATTATAAATCCAACAACATCAAGTCCAGAAAGTGTTAGTGCATATGATAATATTACTCTTAGTTTTAATTTTACTTCAGGTGGAACAAATCAAACAAGCGGGGTTACAATAGACACTGTTTTGATTGGAGGGGAGAATGCAACAATAGTAACAACAGGAGGAGTATCTACTGCATATCCAATTAATTTTACAGGTTTTGAAGCAGATTCAACATCTCCTTGGGATGGATGGGTTGATGGTGGAACAGGGGTGGATAGAGCATCAAGTCTTGCAGATTATTGTTCAGATACTGCCTGTCCAGATACTGGAACCTATAGCATTGTAATAGCAGATGATGCTGCAACATCAGAACTTAGCCAAACATTTAATTTTGCAACAGCTTGTGGGGGTTCACAATGCGATGAGGTAATCTTCTCGGGATATTTATATCCAAATAGTTTTGAAGCAAATGAAGGATTTTCTTTAGTGTGTGATTGGGGAGGAGGAAGCCAAACAGTAATTGATACTTGGGAAGAAACAGGGGGTGATACTATTTGTGGATATACCATGACCGATGACAGTACTTGGAATTTTTTTAGTTGTAATTTGTCTGTAGTTGGATGCACTTTAGATAGTTCAACAAAAATAAGTGTTATTGGAGGACAACTTACAGCACCTGATGAAACTATTGGAGACAGAATTTACATGGATGGATTAAATGTTACTGGATATGCTGGTGGAGGGGGGTCACAAGAGTTTGCATATTATAATGCTTCTTGGAATGTTAATGTTACTATGCCTAGCGGGCTTTCAGGAAGTCAGGATTTATTTTTAAATGCAACTTATTCTGGAGATACAAGGAGTGATACTGAAACAAGTGCAATTAGTTATGGAGGAAATCCCCTCTCTGGTTGTGCAACAATATCAACTCATGGAAATTATATCTTGACTGACAATGTTACAAGCAGTACAACTTGTTTTACTATTACTGCAGATAATGTGACTCTTAATTGTAATAATTATTGGATTGAGTATTCAACAGGAGGGGTTTCTGGATATGGTGTACACGCTGATGGGTATGAGAATACAACCCTTAAAAATTGTTATATTTATGACGGAACTAGAAGTGGGGGAGGGGCAAGTAGACAGGGTATTTATCTTGATTATGCTGATTATGCTTTGATTTTAAATAATTTTGTTAATACAAGTAATGGGCGTGGAATCTATATAGATTATGGCTCGGGTTATGCAAACATTTCTAATAATAGGGTTTATTCTAATTCAGAGAGAGCAATTTATGAGAATGGTGGGGCCCATAATGGTTATTATTATAACAATACAGCAGTATCAGTAACAGGTGTTACTGAAGATGGTATGTCGCTTTGGGGAGATAATCTTATTTTGATTGGGAATAATGCAACTGGTAGAAATGGAATGCGTCTTCCAGGGGAGAATATAACTCTTATAAATAATATTGCGAGAGCAACTGGGAGTAATGAAGGAGGGATGACTACTACTGCTGAGAATAGCACCTTTATAGGAAATACTTTTTATGGAGGGACACGAGCAGGAATGAACCTTTATTCTGGTGTAGATAATAGCATTTTTATTAATAATACCGTTTATAGTGTGGATAGCCGTGCAATCTTGGTATCCCTTACTAGCAATAATAATACCTTCATTAATAATACTGCTTATAGTACAAATAGTGACGCAGTGTATATTTATGGATATTATAATAATTTTACTGGAAATACTTTAACTGGGGGAGATGATGGAGTTGTTGTGGATGGTGCTTCGGGAAATATTTTTTCTAACAATACAATAGTGGGTACTGCAGATAATGGTGTGGAGGTACGTTTTTTGAGTTTGGATAATATTTTTATTGGAAATAGTGTTACAGCAGGAGACCAGGGATATAGGTCATCAAATGCCAATGGAACTTTGATTTCGGATTGTGTTTATACTTCTGGAACAAACTATGATATGTTTATTACAGATTCATCTCGGGGGACAATAATTACTAATTGTTCTTATGATATTTCTAAGGAATATGTCTCTAGTTCAGGAACTGGAAGTAATTTAACAAGAAGATGGTATTTTGATGGAAATGTTTCTAATGTTGCTAGAAGTCCATTGCAAAATGCAAACATGAGTGTGCACAATGGAACTTTTGAATATATTTATACAGACTTAAGTGATTCAAATGGGGACATTGATAGAACTATTTTAGTGGAATATGTTAATCTTGGAGGAACAAGAACTTACTATGGAAACTACACGGCAAACACTACTTTGGCTGGTTATAATTCAAATTCAACTAGTTATAATTTAACAATTGAAGGAAATGTTTTTAATGAAGTTATAATGGTTCAACCAGATGATTCAATTCCTTTATCTGATTGTGGGGTAATTTCAACTCACGGGGATTATATTTTGACAGACAATGTTACTAACGCTGGAACTTGTTTTACTATTACTGCTGTAAATGTGACTCTTAATTGTGCTGATTATTGGATTGAATATTCTACAACTGATACTAATAATAGATACGGTATTCATACAAATCAAGATAATACTACAATCGAAAATTGTAATGTTTATGATGGGACTAGAAGTTCTAGTAACACTGCAAGATATGGTATTTTTTTGGATGGAAGTGATGGGGCAATATTATTTAATAATTTTGTTAACACAAGTACTTCTCATGCAATTAGAGTTTTTTGGCAAGTTTCAAACATTAATTTAACAAGGAATATTGGTTTTAGTGATTCTAGAGCGGGAATTTACGCTAGTTCTGAGTATAGTTATTTTTTACATAATAATGCTACTAGTGGTTCTAATTTTGGATTTGATATTGGAGATAGTTCTAGACACAATACTTTTGTTGGTAACAATGGGACATCAACCACAAATTCTGGAATCATGCTTTTTAATTCATATAATAATACTTTAATTAACAATACAGGTATTAGTGGTGATGATTGGGGGATTGAAATTGATGGTTCTGAGAATAATACTATTATAGGTTTGACTGTTAGAGGACTTTCTGGAGGATTTGCAAGAGGGATAAATTTAGATGAATCTAAAAATAATTTCTTTCAGGATTGTATTGAAGTAACAGGTGCTCAATATGATGTGTATATCAATGGTGCTGCTGGCAGTTCTAATAACACTTTTTTAAATTGTTCATATGATATTGGAGGAGAATATATTGCTGGGTCAGCAGGAAATGAAATTATAAGAAAATGGTGGTTTGATGGAAATGTTTCTAATGTTGCTAGAAGTCCATTAGTGGGAGCAAACATGAGCGTTCATAATGGAACTTTTGAATATATTTATACAGACTTAAGTGATTCAAATGGAGATATTGTTAGAACTACTTTAACAGAATATATCAATGTGGATGATTCTAGAACTTACTATGAAAATTACACTGCTAATACAATTTTAGCTGGTTATGAAACTAATTCAACAAGTTATAATTTAACAATCGAAGGGAATGTTTTTAATGAAGTGATAATGGTTTCAGAAGGGGATTTTACACCACAAATAATCTGGGAAGACCCAACCCCTTCTGATGGAGAAACTATTCCAGAGAATTTTGCAATGCTTAACACCACTATAAATTATCCAAGCAATAGTGGAAATACTTCTGCATGGTTTGATTGGAATAAATCTTTGCTTGGTTATTGGAGTTTTGATTATGTTAATTCAACGCATGTGCTTGATAATTCAACTTATAATAATCTTGCAAGTTTTGGAGGAAGTGGTTTTGGAACAGGTAGTATCACAACAGGTGTAAGAGGAGATTCTCTTGAGTTTGATGGTAATGATGATTATCTTAATATTAGTAGTTTTGATTTATCTGGAACAGATGAAATGACAATCTCTTTTTGGTTGAAATACACTACAACAGATGAAACTATCATTGAACATAGTGAAAATTTCAATGATGGTAATGCTTTTGAGATTTTTTTAGGAGAATTTGCCCCTGCAGGAGGTTTAGAATTTGTTGATACTGATTCTACTCCTAGTAGTGGTTATAATGTAGTTTATACGTCAAATACATATAATGATGGAGAGTGGCATAATTTTATTATTACTGTAGATAGAGGTGCTGGTTCAGCACAATCAACAATTTATGTTGATGGGGTTAGTGATACAATACAACATGGAACTTATGACACTGATATTAATGAAAATTTTGGAAACAATAATTTATATATGAGTGGTAGAGCAGGGGGTTCATCTTTCCTAGATGGCTCACTTGATGAAGTTTTAATTTTCGATAGGGTTTTAAATGACCAGGAAATTCTTGCACTTTACAACAATTCAGCTAATAGACTTTATACTAACATAACTAATTTAGGTTACGGAGATTATAATTATACTGCTTACGCAATTGATGGTGATGGAAACTTTGCTGTTGATGATGATAGGGAGGTTACTGTGGATTATTCTGCTGCTTTATATTCTTTAGATATTGTTTCCCCTTTAACTTTAACACCAAAAATTGTTGTTGAAGGAGATAATATTACTGTTAGTTTTAATTATAGTGTAGATGGTGTTAATCAAACTTCTGGAGTAACTATGGAAAATGTAACAATTGGGGGAAAGGATGCAGCAATTTGGATGACTTTAAATCCAACAAATACTACAGAGAGATACTGTAGCAGTGTATGGGGATTTGATTGTGGATCATATTCAGAAGCGGATAATACTTTTGATTCTTGTGTAAGCATATTAAATAATGGTGGTGATAATGATGAGATTATAACTAATTTGAGAATAAATGTAACAACTGCTTATTCAGGAGATGAAATTTTAGTTTCTTGTATGAAAACTGGTGGATGGCCTAATGATGACCAGCAAGTAGCCTATAGAAATTCAACAACAGCAGAATGGCAACAAATACAAACATGGACCGCTTCTTGGACTGATGATACTTGGTACACAACCACAATAACTGTTGATGATGTTATTGGTGAACATCAAGTAAGATGTAGTGTTACTGATATGGAGTTTTCTGGAACTCTTGGGACTTGTGTTGGTGGAGATTATTTTGATAATGATGATATTAATTTTACCGTTATTACAGAAACCACTGAAGAATTTGCATACTATGATTCATCATGGAATGTTAATGTAACTGCTCCTGCTGGTTTAAGTGGATTACAGGATTTATTTGTTAATGCAACTTACTCAGGAATAACTAGAAATGATATCGAAATAGATGCAATTGATTATATTGGAGCTTCTTGCATTTACTCTGGAAGTGGAAATTGGGAAATGGATTGTAATGACAATTGTACTATTTCAAGTCCTGTTCAAATTGATGGAAGTAATATTTCAATTATTGGAAATGGTCATACAGTTATTTTGGCCAATATTACTGGTTTTCAAAATATAAGGGTAAATGGATTAACTGGGCATTGTAGGGTTACTTGCGCGAATGGAGGGTGCTTTCAAACATGATAAAAAAAATTAATTTATTCTTGTTAGGATTTGTCTTTGTTTTTAGTATGATGTTTGTTAGTGGAGATGTTTTATCTGTAAACTCTGGTGGAAGTGAAAATATTGTTGTTAATCCTGATAATTATATAGAGGGTTTTTTTTCAGGTTTAATTGAATTACCAGATGCTGTTTGTGGTAATAGCGTAATTGAAACAGGAGAAGAATGTGATGATGGAAATAATGCTTCAGGAGATGGATGTTCTAGTGCTTGTCAAGTTGAAGGAGATCCAGGAGATCCCGGAGGCCCTGGAGGCCCTGGAGATGAGGGTGTAATAACTGTTAGCAATACTTTTTTAGTTAGTCCTTCTGAAATAAATTTAAATCTTTTGACGAACACTAATAGGGAACAATTAATTGTTGTTAGAAATAATGTTAATTATACTTTAAATCTTACTTTAGGACAAATAAATTTGGATGATAAATTAATTTTAACTGAAACACAAATCACTTTGGCCCCAGGAGAAATAAAAGAGATAAGAGCTATTTTTGTTGCATTAAATGAAACCGGAATCTTCACTGGTAAAATATATGTTGGAGGAAAAGTTATTTTAGTTACCTTAAATATTAAAACAAAATTACTTCTCTTTGATTCAAATATTATTGTTTTGAACAAGGATTATTTAGTAAGGCAAGGAGATAAACTTAGAACTTCAGTAACTCTTATTCCAATGGGGGACCCAGAAAGATTAGATGTAACTTTAAATTATTTAATTAAGGATTATGGAGGCAATCTTTATTTAACTAGGACAGAAACTGTTCTGGTAGAAGACCAAGTTAATTTTAAGAGAAATTTTGATACTGGTATTTTGCCTTTGGGAGAGTATATTGTTGGATTAGAATTAATTTATCCTAATGGGGTTGCCCCATCAAGTGCACATTTTGAAGTAATAGAAAAAGGACCAACAACTCTCTTTGGAAAAATAGTATACTTTTTACTTAATATCATTTTAGTAGTATTAATCTTATTGATATTGGTTATAATTGTAAGATTAGCTAAGAGAATTAAAGCAAATAAAAAATATGAAAAAACATATGGAAAAATACCTTCAAAAGAAAGAAAAACATTATTTTATAATAAAGGAAAAGCAAAACCACTACCTACTAAGAAAGAAGATACTCAAGTAAAAACAAAAGAAGCTAAAATAAAACCAGTTAAACCAGCAAAATTAGCAAAGGTAAAAAGCAAACAAGAAATATCTAGTAAACCTGTTCAAACACAAAGTAAACCAGTTAATATTGGAAGTTTTTCATTTAAGAAAGGAGGTAAGAAGACTTAAAAATTATAGAGTTGATGAATAAATATGATGAGTATTAATAAAGATAAAATAAGAGCATATACATTAAAAAATTCAATTGCTCATGATGGAAAAGCAAATCCCGGAGCAGTTGTTTCTGGATTATTTAATGAAGGTTTGGAAAAAGACAAGGTAAAAGAAGTAATGCCTAAAATTCAAGAAATTATTAAGGAAATTTCTAAATTAAGTGTTGAAGAACAAGAAAAAGATTTTGAAGAATTTAAAGATTTAATTAGTGAGAGAGAAGAAAGAGAGGGGCTTCCTGAATTACCCGATGCTGAAAACGGGGTTATTATGAGAATTGCACCTTCTGCTTCTGGCGCATTACATGTTATGCATGGAATTAATGCTTGTTTAAGTTATAATTATGTTATGAAATATGGGGGAAAAATGTATTTTAGGATTGAAGATACAAATCCTGAAAATATTGACCCTAAGGCTTATAATCTCATTAAGAAAGATGCTGATTTTTTAACAAAAGATAAAGCAAAAGTTGTTGTTCAATCTGATAGAATGGATTTATATTATGCATATGCAGCAGCCTTAATTGAAAAGAAAAAAGCATATGTTTGTACTTGTACTGGTGATGAATTTAGGGAATTTTCCAAAAATAAAAAAGATTGTCCTTGTAAAAAAAATTCAATGAAAGAGAATATTAAAAAATGGGAAGATATGGTTGCTGGTAAATTTAAACCAGGAGAAGTTGTACTTCGTTTTAAATCAAGTATGAAAGATAAAAATCCTGCAATGAGGGATTTCCCATTAGCAAGAGTTAACTTGGAAGAACACCCTTTACAAAAGAAAAAATATAAGGTTTGGCCTTTGATGAATTTGGCTGTTGCTGTTGATGATATTGAAATGGGAATGACTCACATTATTCGAGGGAAAGATCATAGAGATAATGCAGAAAGACAAAAAATGATTTATGAGGTTTTTAATAAAGAATATCCTTGGGTCAGTTTTTTAGGAAGATACCATTTTAAGGACATGGAACTTTCTACTAGTAAATTTAGAAAAGAAATAGAAGAAGGAAAATATTCTGGTTGGGCAGATAAGAGATTGCCTACTATTGCTTCTTTGAAAAAGCAAGGTTATAAGCCAGAAGCGTTTTGGAAACTTGCAGAACATATTGGTCTTTCAGAAGTTGACAAGACACTTGATAAGAAAGAATTTTTTAAATTACTTGACGAATTCAATCAATAAAAAATTCTTTTTCCATAGGGAATTCCTATTTGTATATATTTATTAAGATAACCAGAAGAGGATACACTCTGACATCCTTTTTATTTACTAGATAATATTTTTATTCAGGGGATTTAGTTATGTTACGTGTAAGGTTGTTTTTTCCCTTTTCCTTAAATCATTCAACCAACATCCAAGTAGGCATTCCTAAAACAGAACCAAGTGATTTTAAATCATGAAAATTTATTTTATGTTTTTCTTTTTGAGAAATAAATTTCATTTTTAATTTATCTTTATTACATAAGAAGATGTTTTGTTTTAATCTTGCAAATAATTCTGATTTCTTTTTCAAATCTCTTTGTTCAATAATTTCATCGAGATTAATACCAATTGTAA
>SDBV01008580.1_pt1 | contig 13741 bp, 9 predicted proteins | sample 2277081 | NCBI WGS metagenome assembly SDBV01 (sample SAMN10402039, study PRJNA504765) | marine sediment metagenome | isolation source: marine sediment core GS10_PC15, 223 cmbsf | place: Arctic Ocean: Southern Knipovich Ridge | collected 2010 | reverse complement strand
ATGATCCTGCACTTCGCCAAGGCAGACGTTACCCTCGAACCAGATCAGACGGTCGCCTGCCTTCAGGGCAGCACCTTTAGCGGTCAGCAGTTCGAGGTTTGCGACTCAATCCGCATCGTGCCGCCGTTTTCAGATACGGACGGCGACTCGTCAGGAGTAGGCGACCCACCGGTGTTTGGGGACAGCGTTGAAGCCTCGCTGGGCACCGATCCGCTAGACAATTGCTCCGATAGCGGCGATGATGATGCGTGGCCGCCGGATATCGACGGAGATACGATTGTGACCGAGTTGGACGCGCAGCCATTCAACGACGCCTTCGGCGCAAGCCTGGGGGATCCCCTCTACAGCGCGCGCCTGGACCTTCGGTTCGATGGCACTATAGACGCGCTGGATATACTGGTCTTAGGGGAGTTCATGGGGATGACCTGCCCCGTCTCAACCATCGATAGTGACGGCGACGGAATACTCGACACCGATGACTGGGATGACGATAACGACTCATTCGCTGACGAAGTCGAGCTCTATCTCGGGACCGACCACCTTAACGCCTGCGCCACAGATTCATTTCACAATGCCTGGCCTGTGGACTTCAACAATGATCAACAGGTTAACCTGCTGGACATACTGGCCCTAAAGTCCAGCTTCGGCACGAAGATAGGCGAGGCTGCCTTCCAAGTCCGCGTGGATCTGGACGCCGACCTGTCCATAACACTTCTTGACGTTCTCATGCTTAAGAAGACCTATAGGACGACGTGTGAAGCGACGACTGTCATGGTCTTGCCGGACGGCGATGGCCTAGCCTTGGATGCCGCGAATGCTTAGCCTTACGCGCTTCGCAATTGGAATTCTGGCGGTCGCGCTGGCTGCTGCCGGCATGGTTGGCGGTTCGCTACTTGGCCTGCACCAGCCAAGAGCCGAGGGGCAAGCCACCACGACCCTGGCAGTGGACGCTGACCCGACAGGCAACCTTCCCACCTCCGTTAGCCAGATCGATGACTGCCTGGTCCTTGACGTGGGCCAAACGGCGGAGATTGACATCGTCGTTCTCAACGTCAGCGACCTGCTGGCCTTCGAGCTAACGTTCCAGTATGACCCTTCAATCGTTGAGATTGCGGCTAACCCCAGACCAGACATCAGGAGGCAGTTCCTCGGCAGCGCCTCCGGGAGCAGGGTGATCGACGTTTCCGAGGGGCTACCCGACCCCGACCAGCTGCACCTCTTCGCCGCTGCGGACATCGGGGAGGACTCCCGCGAATCCGGCTCAGGGGTGCTGGCCAGGGTCACCCTTATCGCCAAGGGTACTGGTGTTAGTTCCCTCAGCATTCCCAAAATCGATGTCAATGGCGACGGAAAGGTCAACCTGGGCCCCCGCCTCATCGTCGCCGAGCAAGTATTCATCGGCGACGGGGACGGGGATGAATTCTTCGATGGCCCCAGTCTGGCGGCCCAGATCGCTGTGGACACGGCCTGCTCACCCGAGCCACCGCCGTCCGATGGTGACGGCTCGCCCGATGGCGACGGCTCGCCCGATGGGAACGGCTCGTCCGACGGGAACGACTCGTCCGACGGCGACGGCTCGTCCGGTGGGGACGGCTCATCCGATGGGGACGGCTCGGGGACCACCGGTGACGAGGCCGTGTCGCTGCTACCTCTCGTACCGCCAGAGATATCGGATTCTGTGCCGCTCGGAGCGTCCACCGGCCCAGATGACGAGGGCGACTCCACTGACGGGGACGACGGCTCCGGCGCGGCGGACGATGGCTCTTCCTCGCCCGGATCTAGGCTGCCTCTATGGCTGATCGTCGCCATTCCCGTAACCATGCTCGTATTCGGCGGCTCCGTTATCGCCCGCGCCATGTTGACGCGCAGGTGAAGATTTGTTGACAAAAGGCTATAGACATTGCCAAATAGCGCCTGAATATGGTATTTATGTCTAGCGAGCTCATATAAAGGGAGGGTATCTAACATGCGGAAGCGCCCTGAGGTTGTTTCGGCCACAACCCTGATCGCCATTGCGGCCGCGCTCTTGTCGGTTTCAGTAGCGGCCCTGGTCATACAGGCGACCGGCGCACCCTTTGGTTCAGGAAGCCAGCCCGCCGAAGCGGCCCACGGGGGCGGCACGATCGCCCTGGCCGCCCTGGACATGGACCCTACGGGCAACACCGTCGCTAAAGTACCCTCCGGCAACGTCGAAGAGACCACGCTGGGCACCTTCAACAACTGCATCTCGGTCACCCACCCGGCGACGTTCGACATCGACTTCGTTTTGCAGGGCTATCCGCCCGCCAGCGACTCGCTGGTGGGTTACGACGTGAGCGTCACCTTCCCCGCGGGGCTCACGCTCAACAACACCTTGACGGGAGACCAAGCACCGTCTGTTCTGGGCCGCACGCTGATCTCCGGCGACCCTCAGAGCGGCAGCTTCTTCTCAGCGGTGGACCCGCCCAACTACGGCACCACTCCTCTGGCGGGACCGGACACCCACTCGGCCTCCGTCCTTGACTTCGCGGCTGCCGACTCCGACGAGAATGTCGACGGCGAGGAGAACTCGGACGGCTTCCTGGTCCGGTACACCTTCCAGACCACCCCCGCCGCAACCGGGCTCCTGGATCTGACCCTGAGCACAAACTCCAGCCTGGTGATTGACGACATTGCCGAGGTGCCCATCACCTTAGTGCTGGGCGGCACAGTGGCCGTGGGCGAGCCGTGCCCGGTGTTGTTTGCCGAGAACGACGACGTGACCGTCGCCGAGGACAGCAGCGCCACCGCCATCGATGTCATGTTCAACGATGGCCCCGGCCCCGGCTCGCTGCCCCTCACCATCACCGACGTCAGCGATCCGGTTCACGGCACCGCCACCATCAACGGCGACGTCATCGACTACACGCCGGACCTTAACTTCAACGGCTCAGACCCCTTCGACTACACGATCAAGAACAAAGAGGGCGACACTGATACCGCCACCGTGACCGTGACCGTCGACAGCGTCCCGGATGCGCCTGTGACGAAAGTCGTAAACATCACCGTCCTCCAGAACAGCGGCGTGAATTCCTGGGTGCCCGACGTCGACGACGCCGACGGCGATCCCCTCAAGTGCTTGACCTCCGACGCGCCCGATCACGGGATCGTCACCGTGGCCGAAGACTGCAAAAGCGGCACCTACAGGCCAAGGACCGGCTTTTCCGGAAGCGACTCCTTTACCTATCAAGTCCTTGACCTTCCCGAGAACCTGAACGACCGTCACTCGCCTGTTAAAGGTACCGTGAACGTCAATGTGGTCGCGTCGACCCCCACCCCCACGCCCGGCCCTGGCGCCAGCCCTACCCCTACCCCCAGCCCGACGGCGGCCGGGGCTACGGCGAGCCCCACGGCCGCCGTCCTACCCGGCACCGGCGACGGCATCAGCCTGGGCGGCGATGGGAGCAGCGGTCTCACATTCCTGGCGATCGGCATCGTCTTGCTGGTCGTGGCGCCGGGAACCGTAGCGGTGGGAGTCATCCTGAGGAGAAAGGCCAAACTTGGCCGATAATCCCAGGCTGCATAGAGCGCAAGCGCCTGCGAGCTGAGGATAGGGAGATGTCATGAAAAGGGCGGTCACCTTCATCTCCTGCGCCTTAGCCGCGGCCTCGCTCCTGGCCCTGATGGCCTTCGTACTGCTGGAGCCGCAGCCCCTCCTGGATTCGGCTCCGCCTGCCGAGGCGGCCCATCAGGGCGGTGTCATTGGCTTGCTGGCCCTGGACCTGGACCCCACCGGTAACACCGTCACGGACTCCCCCTCAGGAGCTGTGGAGGAGACAACGCTGGGGACCATCGAAAGCTGCCTTGAGGTGACCCACCCGGCGACCTTCCAGGTGGACGTGGTGGTGAGCGACTACCCGGCGGATACAGACTCGCTGGTGGCATATGACATCATGTTAACTTTCCCCGCTGGGCTGCGGCTTACCGACAGTGTGACCGGACACATCGCCGCCCTGGGCAGGACGCTGATCAGCGCCGATCCTCAGAGCGGCCCCTTCTTCGCCCCGCAGGTGGACGAGCCCAACTACGGCACCGGCGCTCCCCTGGGCGGACCCGCCACCCACTCCGTCGCCGTGCTCGACTTCGCCCCTCTGGACGCCAATGAGTCGACCGACGGCGAGGAGAACTCCGACGGTCACCTGATACGCTACACCTTCGAGACCACCGCCGCCGGCCCGGCTGAGCTCCCGCTAAGCCTGGACAGTGGCTCGGGATTTGTCGTGGACGATGATGCCAGCATGCCCATCGCCAAGGTGCAAAACGGAGTCATAGCGGTAGACAGGAGCTGCGCCGACCTCACCCCACCGACTGGGCCCACTAACGTCGGAATGCTGACCGACGACCCCCAGGACCAGACCCCCTCTGCGGGCACACCTCCGGCCGGGGCACCTTCAAGCAGCGTAGGCGGCGAGTCTCCGGCCGATGACCAGGACACCCCTACCGCAGACGACATCGTCACGCCCGCCGCGGGCGGCACTGATCAGACGACTGCCGAAGGCGGCGAGGACTCGGATGACGGCGGTATCGGGACTGCCGGCTGGATCGGCATCGTCATCGGGGCCGGCGCGGCCGCCCTGGCAGCCCTGGCGGCCGCAGCCTGGGTCATTAGAGCACGCGGGCGGAGTGAGGCATAGGCTTTGTATTCAGTACAGGTTGACATTGCGGAATTCGTATGGTTATCTGGCGACAGGCAACCGCTATCCGGGCTGAGCTTGCTGCCAAAGGGAGGGAATCCATGACCACGTCTTATAGCATCAGCATTCTCCGCCCAGGCGTCATACTGGCGGTTGTTGCGGTGGCGCTGATATTCCTGGCGCAGCGAGATACCGTAGCGGCGCAGACCGAGTTCAATCCGGTGGTCAGCGCGACGCTTTCAACTCTCACCCCGGGCCAGCCTGTGGACATCGATACCGAGCTGTGCCTCGGCACCGGGCCCGCGCATCCCTCAGGCTGCGTCAGCCCCACAACCGGTGACGTCAACTTCTCCGGGATTGCTACCTTCGTCCCCAACGAATTCGGCGTCGCGCTCGACGCGGACGTTCCCGATGGGGCCATCGTCGCCCGGCTGACCGCCCTGCCCACCCTAGGCCTCATCGGCCTTCACTGCGGGGTCGTGCTCACAGTTGGCTTCACCATGTTCGAAGCCACCACTGACACCTCAAACATCATCACCTCCCTGCCCATAGGTCGGACGGACGCGCTCAGGCCCCTCATGGAGGACGCCGACGGCAACGGGATAATCGACTCAGCCGACAAGTATCCCTCTTACCTTCTTTCCCAGTTTGACCCCGATTGGGTGGACGCGGGGCCGGACAATCTGTCCGGGACCGCCGACGACAACAACGGACCCCTGCCGCCCGTCACTCCCATCGCCCGCCAGGTGGGCGCCACGGAGCCAGTCGGCACCGGCGTAGCCGTCATCCTGAACTTCCTGCTGTTTGAGCCGGGAACCATCCTCCCGGACGTTGACCCGTTCCCCAAGAGCTTCGGCTACCCCTCAGTCACCGTGCTTCAGGACCCTACGGTCCCCGCCTCAGCCGGCGCGATCTCCGACTTCTGCACTCCGCTTGTGACCACCACCACGGGCAACGGCCTCACCGAGGATAACCCCAACACCGCCGCCAATGAGGGGGGCATCCCCTACCGGACTAACCCCACCGAGGCCGGCTTCTACAACTTGGTCAGTCTGGCGCGGGGCCAGCGCGACGCCGACGGCGACGGGCACGAGAACATACTGGACACCTGTCCGTTCGATAAGAATTCCAGTTGGGACCCGCGCCAACCCGGCGGCGGAGGGTTCGACGCGGACACGGATATGCTGTCTGATACCTGCGACCCGGATCCCGCGATCCAATCCGGAACCTCCCCGCAGCCGGATCCGTCAGGCACGGGCTGTGAGAAAGGCAACGTCGGCCCTGATGAGGACCAGGACTGCTACTCCAACGGCCAGGACAACTGCCCGCTCATCCCAAACGGCATCGACCAAAACGGGGATTTTATCGGAGCTGACAACCAGGAGGACGAGGACGAGGACGGCATCGGCGACGCCTGTGACACCGCCGGCGCCGGCGGGATAGGCCAGGGCCCGACGGTCCCTGACGGTACGCGCCCCCTCGTCTGCAACGTCATCCCAATCACCATCGGCTCGCCTTCAGGCTCGGCGACTGATCTTGATTGCGCGGCCGAACTCGCGGCTGCGCTCGCCGGCGACACCGGCGCTGACAATGGCAATGGCGGCGGTGACGGCGGCGGTGACGGCGATACCGGCGTCGCGGGCGATACCACCGGGCCCGCCGGTGGAACCTCCGGCGGCGGCGCGGGCGGCCCCGACACCGGCGTAGGCAGCCTGGCTCCGGCGATCGCCAGCATCCCCGGTTGGGCGGCCATCGCCTCCGGGCTGGGCGGCGCCGGCATCCTGGGCGCCATCGGCAGCTTCGTTCTCCGTGTCTTCCGCCATCGACGTGACTAGCATGTACAGCCAGGGTCCGGGATCGGTCCCGGATCCTGGCTCAATGCCCTCTCACAAAATACCATCCGTCCGCCGTCAAGAACCGCTCCGGCGGCTCCACAAGATCGGCTGGCCCTTACTTCGCCCGGCTCGCCTCCCGGCGCTGACGGTGTTCCTGATCGTCTTACTTGGGGCGCTGGCGGCGCTTGGGTTGGAAGTCGGCCACTCGCAGGAGCCCGCCACGAGCCTGGCTATAGACGCCGATCCTACCGGCAACACCGAAACCTCACTGGGCCCGCAGGACAGCTGCATCAGCGTTAGCCAGGGAGACACTTTCGAGGTCGACGTGACCATTACCGATGTCACCGATCTCTTGGCCTGGGAGGCCTCCTTTACCTATGATCCTGAGGTTGTCCAGGTGACGGACCGCGATGTGGAACTGTTCCAGGCAGCCGACGGAGAAAGCACCATCTTCGACGTCTCTCAGAGCACCCCGGACAGCGATGGGATGTATGGTTTGGGCGCAGTGGACACTGCCGACCCCGAGGCGCCGGATGGCGGCAGCGGCGTCCTCGCCCGGCTCACCCTAGAGGCGGTAGGGCCGGGAGCCAGTCCACTAGCCCTCCCCGAGATTGACCTGAACGACGACACAGTCCTGGATCGTGGCCCGCTCCTCCGCAACGTGGCAGGAGAGGCGATAGGTGACGAAGACGGGGACGGCCTGTTTGACGGCCCCGTTTCCGACGCTCAGGTCGTCGTCGATGGTCCGTGTCCGAAGGGAGGCGCCGGCGAAGACGGCGGCTTCCCCTGGTTGATTCTGGGCATTGTCCTCGCCGCCGTAGCCATCGCCGCAGTAGCGGGAGGCGGGCTTATCGCTTACAGAAGAGCCTCTCGGCGAGGAAGCGCTAGCGCTGAATAGCTCCTAGCGTCAATGGTCAGCCCACCAGGCGGCGATAGAGTATCTCTCCCAATGGAGGCCGCTCGCACGTGTGCGAGCGGGATTCGGATAAGGGTTCGGTAACGAGACGTGCTCCAGCCGTTGCTCTCTATACACCTGCTCTCGCCCGCATCCGCGCTCAGCCTCGCCCTGCTGTTCGCCCTTGCCTGCGGGGGTGACAGCGAACGCCCTGTTGCCACCCCTTCCGCTCCTGTCCCCAACCCTTCAACCCTAGCCCCCGAAGGTTCAGACCTTAGCTCCGCCGAGGGTGAGGCTGTGCTGAACAGCGCCGTGTTGAGCGAAAGTGATCTTCCCGGCGTATGGGCCGTTCAAGACCACCTGGACCTGCACCCCACCCCTTTTGGTTTCCAGCCTGAGATCCTGGGTCTACTTCGGCAGTTGAGCTATGAGGCAGCCCTGTTCATCGAGTTTAGCCAGTCTTTGGGCACGGAAGACCCGCAATTCATAGAGCAGTCCCTCTTCCTTTACCCAGACGAAGCGGCCGCCGGCAAGGCCTACGAAGTAGCCACTGCTGAGAGCGCATTACCGTTCTTCTTTGGTGGCTGGCCAAGAGCTTATAGCGATTTCGACCCTAGCGAGGTGAAGCGCGGCCCCTCCGACATCGATGTGGGTCAACGCTCCACCTCTTTCTCCTCCTCCTGCCCAACTCCCGGCCGCCCGGAGCTGGGTCAGGACTGCACTGGCATATTCGCGCAGGCTGGATCGCTGCTGATGGTTCTCGTGGCGTCAGACCCGCCGCCCGTGGACACCGTCGATCTCGCCCAAGGGATCAGCGCTCGCGTCGCCGAGGAGCTCGCCCTGGCTCTCGCAGACTCCTCCGCGCCGTTGCGTCAGTCCGCCCGCATGACGCTTCAGGCAGAGGATGTGGCTCTGTACGAGTTCTCAACCGGCGTCAGCCTCCACCAGAGCGGATTCATATACGAGGAAGCGGACAAGAGCGAGGTCGCACAGTCGATGAGAGTCCTTGGAGGCTCCTCCGTCACCTTCTCGGACGCTCATTCGCGCTCGCGCCTCACCAACAGTGTGACCATCTACGACTCTGTAGCCTCCGCAAAGGAGGGGTTCGCTTTCGAAGGAGGGGAGGGCCGGCCGGCCAACGTCGAGGGTACAGCGCTCGAAGCCGGCGATGAGAGCCTGGCCTACTACGGCGCGACCGGCCAGGTGGAGAGAAGCTCTCTCACTCTTAACGAGGACTTCGTGATCATTAGGCTAGGAGAAGTGGTGGCCACCATCCGCGTCAGCACCTCGGAAGGAGTGGAGCCACCTATTCCTACTTCGGACATTGTGAGGTCACTGGTAAACCGGATCAGTGCGGAATTGGGCAGCTAGGACAGAGTTCCCCCTGAAGCGCCCGCGGATGGCAGCATAACTTTATCCGGAGGCGCCGCTCATCTTACGGCCGTCTCAATCCTCTTCGGGCGGCGGCAGAACCTTCCGGTCATTCTCTTCGACAGCATTACCCTCCGCACCATCGATGATCCATATCGTTCGCACGTTCTCCAACCAGTCCCCATCCCACGGGTAAATAGCTATGTAATTCCCGGAAACGGTGTTACCCGTGGTCTCCGCGCCACGTATCAGGACACCGGTGTTATTGGAGGCGATGACGTTGGCTTCCTCCGCTCCTTTCCCTCCGACCATGTTGTCCCGGGCGCCGCTCTGGATGGTGATGCCGTACTTGTTCCCCAGTGACACCTGCCCCGTAATGTCAACGCCTATGTAGTTCCCGATAACAAGATTGCCCGTGGTCCCGGCCCCATCAATGCTTATCCCGAACAGCGCGTTGCCAGAGATCACGTTTCGTGCCCCTGGATCGCCTCCCCCGATGAGGTTGTCCGTAGCGCCAGGCGCAACCCAGATCCCTTCCGCCGTGTTCGGATCTGCCTGGGTGCCGGAAGCGTCGGTGCCAATGAGGTTTCCCTGGACAGCGTTGGCGCTGCCCCGAATCTCAAGGCCAACATAGTTGCCCGACAGCACGTTAGGCTGCCGACCATCATAGCTGCCGACAGTGTTGTTCGCGGATGCAGCACCGAGGATCACAGCCGTACGGCAGCCAAGTATCTGCAGCCCAGCGATCACATTGCCCGCGGACAGTACAAGAAAGCAGTCAAAGCTCGGCTGGCCGCCAATGATGACGCCGCCGCCGCCGTCGATTATGTCGCCACCCGCTTCCAGCGTCGGCAAACTGGAGCCAAGGGAGATCGTCGCTGGGTCGTTAGGGTCAAACACCTCCTCATCGAAGGTGATGATGTCGGAGGAGTCAGCGCCGGGGCTCCCCTCGATATTCGCCTGCTCCTCTTCTGTCAGATCATCGAGCGAGAGCTGTCCAGTTACAAGCGCCATAGCCTCCCGCAGAGTCAGCTCGCCGTCCCGTTCGTCCGCATCGGCGGTGCTGTTTACGACCAGCGCCGCGCCATCACCGGGGGTCAACTCGGAGGAGGCGCCGACGCTAACGTCGTCTTCTGTGGACGAGTCGTCCCCACCTGACCCGCAGCCAACGATAAGTAGCACGCCAAGGGCCGCCACAAAGAGCTTTATCGTCACCCACATATCAGGCCCAACCTTCCCCTGGCTGACATCTCAAGGAAGCCAAACTAGCACTCCGGTCCGTCCGCACTGTCATGTGCGGAAGCGTTATCGAAGACTGAGACGCTATTGCCGCCCGCGTTGGCAACGTACATACGGCCCGTCGTAGGGTTGATATCGATGTCCCAGGGCCTACCTCCCGTGCAGAGCGTACCCACCACGTCCCGCGTCTCGCCATCAATCACGGATACCGTATCTTCGAACGAGTTCGCCACGTAGACCCAACCTGACTCCAAGTCCACAACCAAGGAGACGGGCCCCAGACCCACGGTGACGGTATCCAACACCTCGCCGGTCGTTCCATCGATTACGGTCACTGTTTCATCCTCACTATCGGCGGTGTATATCACGCCCCGCCCGGGATCCACCGCCACGTCCCACGGCGCCTCGCCTGTCGGGATGGTGTTCAGTATCTCCCCGCTGGACGGGTCTACCACACTGACGATATCGATACGTTTGTCAGCGCTGGTCACATACAGGAGATGGGTGTTCGGATCAACCGCCACGCCTCTAGGGGTGCCCTCGACGATGAAGGTCGCGACGATGGAGCTGTCCCCGGCGTCGATCACCGACACACTGTCACTATCGGAGTTCGTCACGTATACACGGTTGACATCGGAATCGATGGCGATGTCCCATGGAGCCTTGCCCACAACCACTGTGGCTAGTACAGACAGGCTGTCCCCGTCTATGACGGATACGGTGTCAGACAACAGGTTGGCTACATAGACACGTGCGGTGACCGGGTTCACAGCGATCGCTGAGGGGCCGCGGCCGACGTCGATAGTATGCGTCACGCTGCCTGACTTCCCATCCAACACGGAGACCGTGTTGTCCCCTTCATTGGCCACATAGATACGGTCGGCCTCGCTATCAACCGCGACGGCCCAGGGCTTTGACCCGACGCGTAACTCGCGGGCGCCGGCAGTCTCGCCATCCCCGGCCGGAGCTTCCGGAGTCACAGTCGCGCCTCCCTCGATAGTTGGAGCTTGAGTAGGCACCGGCGACTCAGCTTGGCTACAAGACAGGGAAATAGAGACCGTACAACCAACTATCGCACCCAGAATCCACCTCCACACGCTCTATCAACATTCTCCCAATACGAAATACTAATTCCGCCAAGTCCGGCCGGAGCGGAGATCTGCCCAGACCAGTGCAAACTCTTAGATTTGAGTATCTCCAATTCAATCATCAGTTGCAAGTCGGCCCAGGCGTCCAGGCTCGGTCCGCAATGAATCTGCGCAATCGCTGTGACCATTGGGCTCATTATCTTGACACATACAGTACCGAAGTATATAAGGGAACGAGCGTACTTGCGGCGGCAATCCGAAGCGATCCCAGGTACAGAAACGCCGGGCTGTCTTTGGACAGGCCATGGTAGGCCTCCGCCCTTGCCGACCAATGGGAGGTGTATCTTGAAACATAGGTTATTGCTGGGAACCGCTCCCGTCCTGCTCCTTTCCCTGCTCCTCATCCTCGCCAGTGCCGACACTATCCACGCCGGCACCTTCAACCCGACGGTCCGCGCTTGCCTGGAGGACTTCTCCACGCCGGACCCCAACCCGACCACCCCGGGCGACCCCACGGAGTGCGACGGCGACACTGCGGCCGGAGCCCCCTCTGACCTGTCGCTCGGAGTCGACATCGCCAAAGGGGACGTGAACTTCGGCGGCCTCGTCTCCTACATCCCCAACGAATGGACCGTCGCACGCGGGGACGAGTTCCCCATCGGCACCAGGGTCGGTCTGGTGGAGGCGATCGCCACCATCGGCATCATCAACGGCGCCTGTGACAACACCCTCAACCTGACTACTAGTACAGGCGGCTTCCAGCTGTTCAACGCCTCCCTGGATATTACCGACACCATAGATTTCGAGTTCGAGGACGAAGGCGACTCCACCAGACAGGACTGGGCGGAAGACCTGGACGGGGACGGACTGAAGGAGTTTGTGACCAAGTACCCCTCCTTCGTCAACCGCGTGATCACGGACGAGGATGACAACCCCCAGCAGCCCATCCGCCGTTCGGCAGGCCACCTCGTGATCGCCGGCGCCGACGTCCTCCTCCAGTACTTGATCTACGAGCCCGGCACCTTCATCAGCAAGAACCTCACTAACGACCCCGCCCTGGGCTACCCCTCCGTCGTCACCCTCCAGAACATCGGTGACCCCGAGATCGTGCCGGAGCCCGGCCCCATCACCGACTTCTGCACCCCCCTCGGCACCACTGCCACCCTCTTGGGCACAGGGGATGCCTGCGACAGCGTAGTGAATGACGACCCCGAGGATGACGACCTGATCAACGACGGCTGCCCCACCCTGGGGACACCCGAGAGCGAGGCGGAGGCCCGTGACGGCGGCGATCCCTGTGCCAACAATATTGACGATGATCGCAACGACGACCTCGACTTCTCCCGGGCTGCCGGCCTTGGTGAAGAGGCTCGGATCAACGACGGCTGCCCTCAGGACGGCGGCTCCTCCGAGGCGGAGATCGATTACGTCCTCTATGCCAACCCCAGTGAGGAAGGTACGTACACTATCGTCACCATCGCCGTAGGCCAGCCAGACGCCGACGGTGACGGGATCGAGAACTTTCTCGACACTTGCCCGTTCGACGTTAACCTGGGTGACCCCCGGATTAAGGGCGACGGCGACCTCGATGGGGACGGCCTGGACGCCGCCTGTGATCCCGACGACAGCAACATCAACTCCGACGAGGACCTGGACGGCTACCTGAACCGCCAGGACAACTGCCCTCTCATCCCTAACGGCGAGGACACCAGCAACCAGGTGGACGACGACGTCGACGATGATGGTGACCGCCAGAACGACGGCATCGGGGATGACTGCGACCAGAACCCGCTGGTCTTCGACGGCGAGCCTCTGACGGAGAGGATCCGGACGCTGACTGTTGACATCGAAATCGGCCCACCGGGGGAGGGCACGCTGACCGACGGCGAGACCAGCCCTGCGGACGGTGATGATGACGGCGGCGGCGCCACCATCTTCATCATCATCGGCATCATCGCAGCGGTTGCTGTGCTGGGAGGCGGCGCCTTCTACTTTATGCGCCGCAGCAGCAGCGGCGGCGCGTAGTAAGCGAGCGCTGATCATATTGGGGGCCGACTAACGTCGGCCCCCTTCTCTTTTGGCCGGAACTCAGGACAACGGGGCGAGCAGACGCAGCAGAGCGCGCCGGCTCACGCCCACCCCGCCACCCGCCGAGGCGGGCCGATGGCGTCCAGGCGTCTCCACCCCAGCCAGGTCAAAGGGGGCTGCCAGCAGCATCTCAGCGTTACGGTCGCTGGCAGCAAGGCCGGCGGCCTCCGGGTCGCGCTGGGGGTCCTGCGCCGCCACGCCGCGGGCCACGGCAGCAAGCTGCTCCTCATTCACGTCATCGCCGGAGGTCGGGTCGCCCGCCTCACTGGGGTCAATCGGAGCGGCCAGATCGTAGACGGTGCTAAGAAGAGAGATGGTCTCGTCTCTGTTGTCCACCACCTCTAACAGGCGTCCCTGCATCGGGTAGGCGACCGGCGAAGTAGTACTGATCTCCCAGTAGCTGCCGCCGCGACGGTCCGGGTCCGGCCGGGCCGTGACCCTGTTCTCATGGCTGTGTCCCGCGATATGCGCGATGACGTTGGGATAGCGGTGCAGTAGCTCCTCGAACTCAGGGCCCTGAAAGCGGGTCTCCCCAGAGGGGTCAGGAAGGGGGTTGTTGAGCAGGTCAAGGGG